>Ga0214921_10003113_pt1 | contig 25937 bp, 20 predicted proteins | sample LL1505_MetaG_FD_177992 | JGI IMG/M metagenome (GOLD analysis project Ga0214921, IMG submission 177992) | Freshwater microbial communities from Lake Lanier, Atlanta, Georgia, United States - LL-1505 | ecosystem: Environmental > Aquatic > Freshwater > Lake | place: USA: Georgia | collected... | reverse complement strand
CTCTTTATTTTCTTTTATAATAAAAAGGAGACGTGCGCATCGATAGCAAAAAACCCTACATCCCCCCTTTACTCCCCCCTTCACATTCTCCCTTACATCCCCCTTTACTACCCTCCCCCCTACGTTCATCCCCCACTTCCACTCCCTTCACTCTATTTAACATATTTTGTAATTTATTTTCATTCACAACCCACTAATAACACCACACAAAACGTTTTAAAAATAATATTAAAATATTATTTATTATTATTTTATTTAATTATTTAATTATTTAATTATTTAATTATTTAATTATTAAAATAAATTAATTTAACAATTAATTTGTTTTATTTTAAAAATTTAGCGTATACGTTTAATATTATCACAACTAATAATTAATATATCTACCTGCTCCTCTACCTACTCTTCTGTAGGTACTGACCCCTCTCCTTCTGTAGTTACTGGACCCTCTACTTCTGTAGTTACTGACCCCTCTCCTTCTGTAGTTACTGGACCCTCTCCTTCTGTAGTTACTGGAACTATTGTACTAGCAGTTTCCGTAATATTTGTCGTAGATTCATCAGTAACAATCTGTATATTTAATGGTGTCGTCGTTACTAACTTTAATACATCAACACCACCCGGTGCTGGAGCAGGCGCAAATGTAAGCGCTGGTGCAAATGCAGGCGCAGGCGCAAATGCAGGTGCAGGTGCAGGCGCAGGTGCAGGCGCAGACACAGACACAGATGCAGGCGCAGACACAGACACAGATGCAGGCGCAGACACAGACACAGATGCTAATACCGGCTTAATTATATTCGCATTCGACGCTTTTTTCATATACATAAAACCCACCACCCCTATCACACTTAATACTAACACTGTTAATATCATGTTAAACATTTTTATTAATACTCTATATAAATATTTTTTTTTTTATAAAAAACCATTTAAAAAAAAAAAATATTTACTGTTAATGATTTTAATTCTTATACTTTCACAAATAATCTCAACCCTACCAGTTTTTATATATTATTATTTTAATATTTGTAAATGTTACTCTTTTTATTATATACTCCTATCTAAAATATCCGCCTTTATGATTAATTTTAATCTCTTTCTACTATTGCTCACTTCCACAAATATTCATAAAAAAATATTTCATATACCCACCATCAACCCCATTCATAAAATACTCTCATACTCCCTCATTCTCTGGACCATACTACATACCATCTCACATCACCTCACAATACAACGTATCCTATTACTACAACTTCATAATTACCCCTACTCTCACCCTACCATATCCTCCGGATATACCATCCTTACACTCGTCACTCTATTATACCCCCTTACTTATCTTAAATATACATCTTACCGTATATTCCTACTAATACATTTTCTTCTCAATACCACTATCATCTCTCTCACAATATATCACGGATCCCTCTGCTTTCTAAAAATTAATCACCTCTGCCCTACACATACCTCCTGGATATGGCTACTACCACCACTCATCCTATACACCCTCACACTCACCCTTAAATATACATCCACCATACCTATATCTTCCATTCACTCACAACATAACTTTACACATATACAATTTCATATCCCCTCTAACCTCCTCGGAAAATATATCTATATCTCTAACCCCCACTATAAACCCCTCGAATGGCACCCCTTCTCCATATCACACTATAATCATCACAATAATACTTACTCTATTATCATTAAACACTCAGGTAATTGGACTACACATCTCTATCATACACCACCTCATAAATTACTCTATCACGGACCTTTCATATCCCTCCCAAATATTAATCACTCACATTTTAATATATTCCTATCCACCGGCATCGCCATCACATCCTTCTCACATCTCCTCATACATCACACCCCACCACATACTACCAAATTTATTATTATCACACAAACACCACACGATATTCTATGGCTATTACCACTCATTCACCCACATAATTATAAACTCATCTCCATCTTTTTCACACAAAAATATACCCCCCCTACACCCCTCAATCACCTTCAATATTTTAATCTTAAACCTAATTTATACACCCTACTACATAAATTATATCTTAAATCACACTCACATCATAATAATATATTCTTCTCCGGTAATCCTAACACTCTGCAAATTATCAAAAAAATAACATCTAAAAAAAAATACTATAAATTATTTAATATTTAATTTATTTTTATTTCTATTATATATATATATATAAAAATAAATCATGGGACAAGCACAATCTGGCCCACAAGGTCCCCAAGGCCCACAAGGACTTAGAGGCGATATCGGTCCACAAGGACCAACTGGCGAAAAAGGTAAAGATGCCAGTGGAGACCCCATTCAACTCGCTACCTTATTAAGCGCAGATAACTCCTTCGCATCTAAACTCGCACCACTTGTCGCTAAAGATAACGCAATCGGTGTTACAGTCGCAGAAAAAGTTGCATCTGAACAAATACCCAGACAACTTTTTACTAACGCCCTTCTCACTAATAAAGACTTTTCTGGTAAACTTATCGACTCTATGGCAGTTGACACACGCTTTAGAGGAAGTCAAGGACCACCAGGATCAGCTTTTGATGACATCAGTATTCAATCCGCCCTACAACCTAAAAGTATGTGGTGCGCCGATGGACAAATGTGCCGTATACCCACCTCCGCACCCGGCACATACCTAACAGGCGACACCGTCATCCAACGTAATAAATCTATATACCTCGGTGGTGCCTCTCTATCCACTTCAGGAACACTCTCCCTCGATAATAGACACGGTATCGTCGTCAATGATAAAAGCCCTCAAGATGGACCATTCATTTATGGTAATTTAGGTGGCAATCTTGGTACATTCGATCAAGTTAACTCTACTTCCGCTTCAGCAACCATCACTTGGGATGCAAATAATGTTAATGTCAAAAATGATTTAATGGTAGGCGGAAATCTCATCCAATCTGCTAACGACTTGAAATTAGGATATAAAAATTTCGATAGAGGTGATAGTGGCGCATCAAGAGCCCTAGTAAAAGATACAGATAATACTTTAAAAATTAATTATCTGGGTGATTTCGTCGGTGGTACAACAGTCGATGGACCCCAATTTAATGTATCTGGTGGTAAACTTAAAGTCGGCAAATGGACTATCGATGGCAGCAGTGCAGATGTTTTAGTCATCAGAAATATAGACAATAAGGATACTACTCTTATATCTAAACAAGGGCAATTGACTGCAGATGGGGCTATAGAATCATACGGTGGAGAATTCATAGTGGGTAAATATGGTGATAATTTTAACCCTGATGGAATATTTAAGATCAAAAGAATACCCAATGATAAGAATGGAAATCTAGAAATAGTACGTAATGATGGAGCCAGTAACTGGAATACTAAAGCAACTATAGATCGTAATAAAAATATAGGTTTTGTTCTTGGAGATAATAGACAATATCAACTAATGGCTGGTAATGGAAAATGCATGGATGTAGGAAGTCACGATCAAAACTGCGAGTGGAAAAACGAACATAGAAGATTCCAACTAGAGGATTCAGGATACGTAAGAGGTACGGCGGGAAATAAATAATTTTAATATTATATATATTTTTTTTATTATGTTAATTATATAATAAAAATAAATGGGACAAGCACAATCTGGCCCACAAGGTCCACAAGGTCTTCAAGGCCCCAGAGGTGATACAGGACTTATAGGACCACCAGGCAAAGACGCAACCGTCGATCTTAAACAAGTAACAGACTCCATTATTATCAATAAGACTTTTCAAAATCAACTAGTACCACTCATCTCTAAAGATAATACCCTCACTGCCGGCGTTTCTAAAGAAGTCGCCAATGATACTACCTTTTCTAATACCATTATTAATTCAATGGCAGCTGATGCACGCTTTAAAGGACCCCCTGGTAAAGATAGCGACCCAGACAAAGTAGCCACTTTACTTGCCGCCGATGATAAATTTTCAAGTAAACTTGCACCATTTGTCGCTAAAGATTCAGAACTTATTAATACCGTCGGACAACAACTTCTTCAAAATACCACATTTTCTAATACTCTCCTTGGAACTATGGCAACAGATTCACGCTTCAAAGGCCCAAAAGGTACTGATAGCACACCACAAGATGTAGCTAATGCACTTTCTAAAGATACAGTCTTCACTAACTCCTTAAGTCAAAAAGTCGCCAGTGATACAACCTTCTCTAATACCCTTATTAACTCTATCGCAACCGACTCACGCTTTAAAGGACCAAAAGGAAAGGACGCTGATATTAATATCAATACTAATAATTTACCCCTGCTCACACAAAATCTCGTCAGTAGCAACACATTCCTCGCAAATCTCGCTCCTTATATCGCAAATAATAATCAATTAGGACAAAACATTGCTACTAATTTAACATCTAATGTAGTCCCACGAACACTTATTACAAACTCACTTACACAAGATGAAAATTATAGAAAAACTTTGGTCGAAGCTATGGCAGCCGATACACGCTTCCGAGGACCCCAAGGTACACCAGGATCAGCATTAGATGCTAACAGCTTACGCCTCGCCGTAGAACCCAGAAGCTTATGGTGCGCCGACGGACAAATGTGCAAAACACCAACTAATTCACCAGGTACAATCATCAACGGTAGTCTTAATATTGGTAATTGGACAATCTCAGAAAATGCCAACGGTAATTTGCAATTTAGCAAAAAGGGATTCGCAAACGGAAATGTCATCTTTGATACAACATTCCAACCAACTATTGGAATGACAATCTCTTCTGGAAATCTCCTGGCTAAAAATGACTTAAAAACCGGTTATGCATATATTAATAATAACATTGAGGCAGGTGGGGCTATACAATCATTGGGTGGAGAATTCATAATGGGTAAACCAGGAAATAATTCTAACCCTGATGGATTATGGTCGATCAAAAGAAATGGTAACCAACTAGAAATACAACGTAATGATGGTCCTACCTGGAATACCAAAGCAAGAATATATCAACACGGAGATATTGAAGCAATTGGGCATCTTAACTCAAACGCTGGAGAAGTTGGATTTGGTTCTTATGGAGGTAACAATGATGGAGTATTTAAGATCAAAAGAGAACCTAATAATTCCTCTGGCGAGCTACAAGTACAACGTGCTGATGGAGCCAATAACTGGAATAAGAAAGGAAGATTAAATACATAAACAATGTATGTAGGAAGTCGCAAAACTCTGCTCCGTAAATATTCTTATACTTTTTTATTAAAATGAATTATATTTAAAAACATTCATACTATTATATATATGAAACTATATCTAACCCTGCCATTATTAACTTTTGTATCCGCTTCCACTTTCTGTGATGATTTCTTAATTAAAGAAACACCACAAGTTGTTAAAAATTGCGGATATTCTGATATAGTTCCCTACTGCTGTAGTCATAAAAATATTGAAATACTTACATCCTATTCCGATGATTTCCAAATCTTGTGCGAAGATACACCAGAACAACAACAAGCAATCTCTAATATCACATCTAATTTAGAAAAATTATCTACAGAATGTTCTAAACAACCTAATCTCCCAGATGACTGGAATAACACTACTCAAAATAATAATAGTTTCAAATGTACTTACAATCAACTCTTTATTCTTTTTACACTCTTTATTACAATGTTTTAATTAATTACTGTTTTATAAAAAAATGTAATTAACTAACAAAAATTTTATATAATATTAAACCTCGCCCTCCTCTAATGCCCATTTAGAATAAATATCATCAGCCTTAAATGATGATCTACACATACACGATTGAGAACAATTATACGAAAATCTAACATTCTTCATTAAATTATAATTTATATTACAATTATTACACCTTATACCCCTAACCTTTGAAATATACCCACTATCACATTCAAAACCAGTAATAGGATACCCAACAAAATTCGACCAATTCGCCCCAATCGAAACCATCCTCTTATACGCCCTAGAATATACTTCACTCCAATCATTATAAGAATTTTTAAATCTTTTCATACTCGACGAAATTTCCTTCTGTTTAATAGACCCATTATGCTCTCCCCTACACGATTTACCCAACCACGCATCATTCACCGTGTAATTCCATATCTTCATAATACTATTCTCAACAAATTCTACAGTAATCCTAACTATATCAGCCGTCTCTGGCGCCTCTTCAAAATCCATCGCCGCATCATCCTTGAATTTCTTACTCGTATATTTACATAACTCCTCCTTATACTCAAACATATTATCCACTTTCACTTCTACTTCCTTCGCAGACTTGTAAATCGTCGTATTCATCTTACATACATCATCATAATATGAATTACTCCACCTAAACATACTTATATTATCACAATTTTCTACTAATGGATCACAATACGACTTGCCATCAACATTTAAACAACCCTTCGAATCTATCAATGAATGCGTACCCATCAATGCAGTCATCTCCTCCATCGTCAATCTCCTGTTCATAGCAAAATTCTCAAATTCAGTCAAATTAATATCCGCCTTTGCTAACGCATTTCCAGGATTAGGCGAATTCAAATCTATTCTACCAACCATAAAAGGAAACGTATTATTATACCTCAATACCCTCGGACCACCTAAAAACTCCACAGCAACACCAGCACACACCGCTAATACATCCGCCACTGATGCCCTATACATCTTTGATAATTCCAACGCATTCTTCGATACCGTATACGCAAATAAATCATGCTTATTTTCCGGCCTCCTTAACTCATCCTCCGTCAATAATAACGAACCATCTGCCCCACCAAAATTATCCCTCACTGATAATGCATCGTGCGCAGCAGCACGAATATAAAAATTACTCAATCTCTTCTCAAATCTAAATGACGCCCTACACCCAGATATTACACCCGCCCAATCCACCTTTGATGGACCCCAATTTTTATCCAACGGATCATAATACTTTCCAGGAATAGGATTTCCCACTAATTTATTCAAATTTACACTTTTAACCAACGGTTTACTAATCACACTTGACACAAATAATACAATCACAATATTAAACAACATTTTACAAAATATACAATCAAATTATATAATTCAACACCATTCTATTATAAAATTTAAAAAAAAAATCACTTTTTTATTACCATTTTTACCATACAAAGTCATCTAAAATAAGTACCACACAACATATCATTATATACGTTCAGGCTTGTAAAATTCTGTATCTGAAAATATTATTTTAGAAACAATATTCTGAATCATCGTTTTATCTTCACTAAATGATGTTTTAATATGCTCTTGAAATAAATCCATAAAAATTGGAAAATGACTCGTCAACGACGATTCAATTTCTTTTAATAATATAGACTTATTGTTAGGTCTATTAATCAAGACATGATTATTTTGCAATGATTGTAATTTATCTATATCATCCTTATGAATTATCTTAAATTGTATACAACGACGTTTTATATCATTATCTACAATTGAACCAGCATGTAATATATCTGCATCAAAAATAACAGCCGTCCCTGGAATAAAATGTAATTTTTTAACTCTGTTCCAGAAATATATACAACTATTATCCACATGACTACCTGGTATAATATTTAATCCCGTATCACTGTTATCTAAATACAAAATCATCGTATAAGATGGATATTTTAAATTATTATAGTTTTTAGATGATGTATAATCTCTATGAAATGTATGAATAGAAGAGTTTTCAATAACATATGTATAATCAATTAATATATACTCTTCTGGTAATATTTCATGTATTTTATATGTAATATTTTGATTACTCAAAAAAAATTGTTTAATAGAAACAAAATCACGCTTATCCCAATAAGATAATACTAAGTCAACATCGTTTTTACTTATTAAATCATCCATTATAAAATACCCCGAATCTAATACAATACCTTGTCGTACAGATAAATACAAAATTATAACAATAAATAATACAAATAATATTATATAAGTGTTAGTTGACTTATTATGTAACATATTACATAACATAATAAGTTCAAATAAATTAATTTGTTATATTAAACAAAATGTATTTTCCAACCTTTTTAACCTTTTCTACTTTCTCAATCCCTCTACCTCTTCTACCTTTTCAACTTTCTCAACTTCTACCTTTTCAACTTTCTCAACTTCTGGATTTTCCACCTTTTCAACTTCTGGATTTTCAACTTTCTCAATCTTCTTTACTTTCTCAACTTCTGGATTTTCCACCTTTTCAACTTCTACCTTTTCAACTTTCTCAACTTCTACCTTTTCAACTTTCTCAACTTCTACCTTTTCAACTTCTACCTTTTCAACTTTCTCAACTTCTACCTTTTCAACTTCTACCTTTTTAACTTTCTCAATCTTCTTTACTTTCTCAACTTCTGGTTTTTCTACCTTTGGAATTCCAACCTTTTTTACCTTAAAATTACGCCCCCATTTGCCCATATTATCATTTTCATTTTTAGATTGAGGAACTATATCTATCATTTTACGCTGCGCTCTTATAATTTCAAGATGAGACAAAGGATCCTTTGCACTACAATTTACAAATAAACTAAAAATTAAACTAAACACACCCCAAAAAAACATTAAATACAATTGTGTATTTAATGTTTACACAATTCTAAAAAAATTTTACTTTTTTTTATATTAGTTTTTATCATACTATTCTTTATACCTTGCACCATCGCGCCTTCCATGGATTCGTATACCCCTCATATAACTTTTCGTCCGCAGTAGAAGGATAAAAAATTCTATATAAATTTTTATTTAATGTATCATTCACAAAAGACATTGACATCTGTACAACACTTGATGTAGATTTTGCAGATGTCTCTCCTAACATCGGATCCGAATATTTCCAATTGTTGTAAATAATCTTATTTAATGGATTTAATATAAACTGCTGTGCTGTCTGTTGACCCGAATTCTTACCACTATCCATTATACGCATCGCTCTCATCATATCATTGTCTTCATGAATCAAATTATGACAATGAAACATATAATCACCCTTATGCGCACCAAATCTTGCAATCACCCATAATTTATTACTAGGACCTAAATATAATACGTCCTTAGGTGACTCAATCTCATAAGATCTCATCCCACCATCACCATCTCTCTTTATTATATAAAAATCCACTAAATGTATATGCACAGGATGAAACCAACCACCACCCGTCTCAAATAACCATAACTCCCACGTATTCTGACCAATATCCTCCACAGCTATCTTATAACTATCCCACGTCTCGCCATTAATCGCCCAATGACCATTCGATCTACCAAATACCATCTTTCTATGAAAACCCCCCATATTAGCCATATCACGAGCAATACTTAAATCACTAGCTGATAATACACTTGACACAATATTTAAATTCATATCATCAACACTTGGATTAAATACATCCATCTGCATATTACTTACAGATGATACCACAACCTTTGCTAATAAATGACTATAACAAAAATATGGCACATCCTTCATCGCCGTCGGATGCTTGTCATTCCAAAAATATAACACCCTACCACTATACTTACTAAAATCACACACAATCTCATAACGCTCAGCTACACCTATTAATAACCCAGCCTCTGGAAATTTCACCGGTGATGATCTATAACCACCATCCGCACCAATCACATGACATATATTATGCCCCACATCCACTACATTATTTACACCATTCTCCTCCAACTTTAACTTCACTAAATATGGTCTTGACACAGCCGCGTTTAAAAATCTAAATCTATACCACTTTGCATCCAATGGCATGTTTGGAAATGGAACACCAGAAACTAAATTTATATCCCCATATAAATCATTTTTATGCGTATCAAAAATATCTATCATCAATTGACATCTATTGTTTAACACCTTGTCCGATAATATCATCAATCTCTCCTCTATATTCTCCAAATTCCACGGCTCACCACAACCACCATACCTCTTCTTTGAACTTATTATATACCCACCTGCTAACCCAAAATACGCATTGTCCGCCGTAATATGTAACGCATGATCATGATACCAACCCGTCGTCGGACGATTATTAGGATATACATAATCCTTCGTCTCACCTAAACACGTTTCATCTTCCGCCCAACCATCATATGGCGCTAAACTCGCAGAACCATGAAAATGCACACTTATCGGTCTACCATTCCTTGACATAATACACGGATCATACCTCTGCTTAAAATATTGAAACGTTATCTTGTTATTAAACCTTATGATAGACTCATGACCCGTCGGAGCAATAATCGTCGGACCAGGAACCACCCCATCATATGATAAAAACCACGTACCAGGAAATTTACTACACTCAGGAACAGATTTGTCAAATACACGTAATTGTACATCCACTATATTCATCTCATAACTAAAAATACAATGCAAATCATCTCTACACACCTTGTTATTATAACTCTTTATCACAGGACTTGTATACATATCCTGAAATGGTACTATTACATATGGCGTACTTCTAAATTTACCCACCCTATATATACCATTTCTCGTTGGACATACAACCTTACTATCAAAATTATTCCTCGGAATCACTTGTCCATACACATAATAATTGAAAAACAATAACCATCTAATACATTTATACATTATATTTATCAACCTTACTCATAAATATAAATTTCATTTTTTTACATCCCATCTAAAAAACCCCTCCCCTCTAAATACTCACTCAACTTATCCTTACTTAATAACGCATCACACGAATCATAAGTCTTCATATCCTCCACAAACTTGTAATACTCCAAATTATAATCCGGCTTTATTATATAATATTTACCCCTCACTATCACCCTCCTAATCTCATTCACATTCAATAATGACTCATGCATCTTCTCTCCAGGCCTCAATTTCGTAATCTCTATCCTCTTACCCCCACCACTCCTCTCATTATATATCTCAAATAAATCCTTTATACTCATCGCATCTATCTTTGGAACTATCGTATCACCACTCTCACCATTCATTATCGCATATGTCATCAACTCTACACTATCCTCCTGCGTCATCAAAAAACGCGTCATTTCCGGATGCGTCAAATAATACGTATCACCCTTCCACTCCCTCAACTTTGGTATTATACTACCCCTCGAATTTAATACATTCCCATACCTAATATTAACATACTTTACATGACCATTATACATCTTTAATGACTCCTCCACCATCGCCTTCTCTGATAATGCCTTACACATACCATACGTATTTATCGGATAACACGCCTTGTCAGTACTCACAAATAATACAGTCTCTAAACCCTTCAATTTACTCAATCTCACAGATTTTAATACATTCATCGTACCCACCGTATTCGTCTCTAAACTCTCCCTCACCTCATACTCACACGTATCTATATGCTTTAACGCCGCAGCCATCACTATTATATTCGGATTCACCAAATTTATCGCCTCATTCACCTTCTCATAATCCCTTATATCACCCAATATAAACTTGCTATTCTTATACTTGTCTTTCAACTCCCAATGCTTATTCTCATCCCTCGACATCACATATATAGTATTGTTACTACCATATATATCCATCACCTTTTTACCTAAACTACCAGTCCCACCCACTATTAACCACCTCTTGTTCTCTATTTTCATCTCATTTCTTACACCCCTCGGAAATAAATGCAATGATTCTATCACAGAATCATTAAACTCCCTAAATTTAATCTCCCTATTTATATTACCCATATCATAACATAATGGACTCTCGTTCAATCTCCTCGTCACCGTATTATCCTCGTTTTCCTTCCACTTTTTTAAATAAAACAAATACGTATGCGGCTGTTTAAACTCTATACCATCCACCTTCACTAATTCCTGCTGCCAAGTACTCTTACTATGCACATACTTTACAACTGTCTTCTCATATACAGCTATATCCGCCTCCATTAAACGTATATATATATCATTATCCTCATAACCAGCCGGCTCAAATCTCTCGTCAAACATCCCTATCCTCTTAAACACCTCCGGCCTAAATCCAAAACACGCCATCTTATATAATAACACTAAACCATACCCATCTAACACTTTATTTACAATTAATTTTATATCATCATCCGTAGGTCTCACTTTATGACTACAAAATATAATTATATCAAAATTCCTCGATATATATATAATCTCATTTAATAATTGTGAAAATGATCTTGCTTTACTCCCATCATATATATTTACATTATATTCCTTTAATGACTCTTTTACAGGCTCCGCTAACTCATTAGACTTGGCTCCAATTATTACCGCTATACTTACACTCATTATTTATTATTTATTATTTATTACTTACTACAAGACTTTATTTTTATTTTTTATTTTCTACGTATCATTTAACATTTTCTTACAATCGTCACACCTGGATTTAATGGTAATGTTAATACCTCCACTTTATCACCATATTTCCCCTTTATATACATCGGCGTCTTGTAACAATCATGACACGCTCCAGGATGTAAATAATCCTCATTACATGGATACGTATCGTGCATCACTATATAACCCCCCACATTCACCCTCAATATCACTCCCTCAAAATCTGATATCACTGACTTACTCGAATGATCAGCATCTATAAATATTACATCCATATTATCCATATATGGTAATACCCTATCCCTAAACTCATCCGTCAACATCTCATATAATTGCGTATTTAAATTACTCCTACTAAACATATCCACACCACTTTGTATCACCATATCCACACCATACGCCTCACTTACCTTTTCACTTATTTTTGCAAAATTCTCACCAGATCTTACACCATACTCCAAATATCTCACATCACCCTTTACACACCTCTTATATTCATCTACCACACACTCTATTATAAATGTATGATTCACAGTCTCTATAGGTGGCGGTAATAATCTCCTATATAAACTCTCCTCCGTATTATCCCAATCATAACCCCCATCCTCCCTCAACCACGCTATCTGTCTTCTCGTTCTCCTAGATATATAATTACCACCAATATATATATACTCTATATCACTACTACTTACACCATACGGCTTCTCCTTGCTTACATATATACCATCCTGCTTCATATTTATAAATTTATCCACATTAAAACGAATCTCATTCACCCATTCTAATTTATCTCTAGGCCTCAAACAATCTCTTATATACTCTAATAATTTCATTTAAATTATTAAAATATAAAATTTTTATTTTATAAACTTGAATTTATCATTTTTCATTCCCTTTTACCAGCAAACAAATACTCCTTTACACCACTTGATAACTGATTGTTCCTATTCGATTTAAATCTTTGATAATCCTTCTCATAACATATAACATCCTTCCAATACCTCCCCATTATCTCCATCATCTTTTCTTTACTCACTATACCTTCCGAACTATAACTCACAAATATATATCTACTGTTTATTTTACTAAAAATATCATCAAATGCATCATTCACATACGTCTTTAAACAAAATTTAGACTTTGTATCCTTCGCATCCCTTAACCCCGTCTTCCCCCTTATTACAGGATAGTCATATCTACTTATCGTCTCCAATAAATGATAATTATCATCATATCTACGAGAATTATACGGACTATCTATATAACACACCTCCGTATAACCCACCTTTTTCTCTTCCAATAACTTTGATATATCCATATTATAACTCGTATGATCAACCGTCTCTGAATATAAATCCTCCACTAATACCTTATCCATCAATAAACTCTTTAATGCACACGCCTTATACTTCTTTAAATATGCCCCATACACCGACGCCGTATTTGATACAGCCGTAACACCATATAATAATACCTTTATTAATAAATAATATTCCCTAACATTTATACAACCACCCCCATACATCTCATTTATCTTTTGTCTAACACAATCCACCCTTAAACCATTTAATTTTGACAAATACATCCTTTTCATCTCTCCACCCTCCGTATAATTATTATATATAAAATCATCCCCACTCGCATCCTCTTCTTTCACATTCTCTATTATACCATTTAATAATTCTATCTTTTCTAATACCTTTCTCTCATCTATATCATCTTTTGACCAAATAGACGATATAACATACGCATAATGCTGAATATCATTTGTCACTACCCTTTTTACACCATTCTGTATCATATGATAACTCACTACACCAGTACCACAAAATAAATCACTAAATGATTCTATTTCACTAATACCCTTACCCATATACTCCCCCATCTTCTCCTCTAAAAATGTTAATAACTTTTTTTTACTACCTATGTAATTAAAACTCTTATATACACCCTTCCTTTTAACTTTTTTATCTGTAACATTCATACTCTTATCCAAACTTATATCGTACTTGTATTCTAAATTATATTTCTTTATCTTTAAATTCTCTATATACCCATATTCAATCATACTTATTAACGTATCACTATTAAATCTATACTTTATACAATCCCTATTTCTATGTATCTGTACCTCCCCTAATGTATACCTCCCACCATATATCATTACATATACCGTATTACTCTCATTCCATACATCTATATCATTTTTTAAACTAAATACTACATTTATAAATTTAGGAACACGAATCCTTTCTACATTATACATCACCCCATCTCTAAATTTATACACTAACGTATTGTCACAACAAAACGTATTCTTTAAATACTCATTTAATAACTTTTCAAGACATTCATAATAATACCTCTTTATCTCATCCGTCGATTTAAATTCACTCACAAATTTCTCATTAAATTTCTTTAAACTACATTGACCCACATTCTGCGGACATATCTTATTCGACGCCTTCATTATCGTCTTTACAGATACCTTTATCACCTTCTTCTTTGTATCATTCACTCCCACAAAATCATACTCCTTATTCATATTACCTACATGATCTGTCAATTTTATCGTCTTGTACATTTCTCTTATAGATCTCTGTATATCTCCATACATCTCTTTCACCATACCATCATAATTTCTATTTGTATTAAATTTTATATCTGATACATCACATATTACCTTTTCCGTCAACATCCCTAATTCCTCCGTATTCTTTACAACCATTTTTAACACATTATTTACATACCCCAAAAAACGCATGTCTTACCCCTACACTCATTCTATATACTCTTATTTATTTATTTTTTTTTTATACACTTATTATAAGTAAATGTAAATGTATTATACTCTTTTTATTATCATCCTAATATCATTACTCGTACTCTCACTCAATATATGTAGTCAATCTAATATCCTATTCTTTTCATCAAAAAAACCACGCATAGCTATTGCCACTATGATGCGTAAACCTATCGATCTCCCTCTATGGCTTAAACATCACCGTACATTAGGTATTAATCTCTTTTTTATACGACTCGAAGATTCACCTGGATGGGAAGATTACCTAAAATCACAACCCGATGTCATCTATGAAATAGGCCAATCTGAAATTAATAATTACCTCACACAACAACATAGACAAATCAACTTTGTTAATCAAACTATCAAAAAATGTAAACAAAAAAATATACAATGGCTATTTCATATCGACTCTGATGAATTACTCAACGGATCACTTGATTTTCTTAAAAACATACCTCAACATATTAAATGCCTAACTTATGAAAATGCCGAAGCCCTGTTTGACGAAAATGAACAACATTGTTTCTCCGCTAAAACATTCTTACGTTGCAATTTAAACGCACCTTGTAGATCTTATGCTAACGGTAAAGCTGCAGGAAAAGTCGAAGATAATGTCACTCTTGCAGGTTGCCATAACTTTGCTTACAACAACCAATTTGAAGGCAATCACGTATATCAAGTACCCTTTGAAACTCTTCACGTTTTACACTTTGACTCTTGTTCCCTCGCTGCATGGATCGAAAAATTCCATAATATGAGCAAAAAAAATACTTCCGATATACCCTTCCCCTACTATAAAACTAGCATCGATCTAGCAACTCAAAGTTATAATACCTATAAATCTAATACACATATAAACAAAACCCATAACCTCGACCCCAATCTCGTATATAATTTAACATGAACCTGCTAATGCCTTTATAATATTTTTATTATATATTATAAAAACTATTTAACGCGTTTAAATCATTTTCACATTTTTATTTTCTTGTATATATTATATACCAAAAACATTTTTACACACAATGCACGATTTGTACACCAAACGTGCCTTGGACAATTTTTACAAATGGTATGATCAAGAAATAGATTATGTATCAATCCTTATTAAACGATTTAACTCACATAAACTATCACACTATACACACACATTACAACCTACATCTTCTAATTATACACAATATATGCAACGCTTGTCCTTTTTATTAAACTCTATAGAACAACTTTATTTACACACTTGCCATTCACAATCTAAACAAATCCACCTTGTTTTACTCATTAATAATATAAAATTACTTACTCATTATATACAACATCTACATTCTCTATATCCACACTTTCCATTCTAATTTCTTCATTACTATTTATACACCTAGTACTCCCCCATGATACATCATCCGAATAATATATACTATATAATGGTATCACTATACTAAATATAGGTAATACTAACATAAATATTATCGCATGACCCATCATCCTCCATTTCCCTAACAATATACACATAATTATCGGTATACATAAAAATAATACAGTCTCCACTAAACCCACTACATCACCCTTACCTATAATCCAATCATACATCACCCTTACAGAATAATAATACCCTATCATTAATAATAATGGCATTAATAATACAACCCATAACTCAAATAACAATACTAAAAAAAAACACACACTCTTCCACATCTTGTATCTCGGAAAATTCATTAATAACATTATATTACAAAAAATTAATGAATTCGTCCATCTACGCCTCTGAGATAATAATGTCTTGTATGTTAACGGCACATTCGTATAACACTTTGCACACTCTATATACTTGGTATTAAAATCCGGATAATATCTTAATATTAAATTCGTTAATAACCTATCCTCACCCAATTGTGATATATTCGCCCTATACAAATTTTTCTTATCATCCTTCTCATACTCCTCTAATAAATTTCTGTTTGATAATACATTCCTTCTATATAATGCAAAACATCCAGATAATACTAATACATCCCCATATAACATCTCAAACGCTTTTAACGTATAGTGCGTTATATAATACTCATAATACTGCGCCATCACTAATATATTCGTATTAGTATTACTCAATGACGTTTCTCCACATACAGCCGATGTAAACGGATTCGAATCTAAATAATCCACCAAATACCTCAATCCACACACATCCATCTTAGTATCAGTATCCAACATTAATATATAATCCACCTTGTTTAAATTCAATCCATATCCTATTATACTCTTTGATATATTCATATACTTCTTATCTCCCTTTTCAAACTTTGATATATCTATACTCTTCCTTTTATTAAATGCCATCAATGTCCTTATTACATAAATAAAAGAATCCTTTTTACCACTATTCTCCCTCTTTATCAATAAAACATACTTTATATACTTGTATACCCCCACATATAACTCATACTCATTATCAATTGATATATCATCCTCCACCATTAATAACTCCTTCGCATAATTACTCGTTAAATCATCATTCCCCATTCCACATTTTTTACCATCCACTACTATAAACATCATCTTGGATTTCCCAGGATAATCATTTAATACAACTGACTCTAACGTATTTTCTAATTCTTTCTTATTCTCCGAATACGCAGGTATAAATACCAATACATCACTCCTTCTTATTTTTACTATTGGACGCAAACTATAATACGGATTACCCACCCTTAATAATCTTATATACAATGATGCTATTAATGTTAATAACATCATAAAACCTATCATCACATAATATAATAAATACATGTACCTAAATCCTATACATATTTTTGTGTCATCCTCTATATAAAATTTTGATATTTCATAGTCATTACAATATATCTCCGGTATTACTATAAATACAACTATTATTATACTATATATTATCAACATTACTAATACAAATATCAATTTTTGATAATATAAATTTAACATCTTCTTGTACTTTTTAACTTTTTTTATGTTTAAATTAAAAAACTTACAATCACTTTATAACACATTTTTTATAATGTTAAACACATTTTTTATAATGTTAAACACATTTTTATAATGTTAAACACATTTTTTATAATGTTAAACACATTTTTATAATGTTAAACACATTTTTTATAAATCCTTCACTCTTACATATTCTGACACCCCATCTCTTACCACTAAATCATATAAAGTCGTACCAGGCAATGATACATCACCCGTTACTATATCCGAATGATAAACTCCTAAATAAGGCTTTGCTAATTCTATTATATAATTATCATCCAAATCCTCCCCAAATACCAATCCTCTATTCTTATTTTTAACCATCCAAGATACTCCCGATAAAACACCTGCCATCACCTGAATCGTTGTTGGACCAAAAAACTCATCTCTTAATTTCCGTTTTGTAAAATTTGTATCTAACATTGAACCAGTCCAAAAACAAAATGGCCTTTTATTATCCATCGTAAAAGGATTTTTATCCATTATAAATAATGCACCAACATTATCAGCCCCTTCTAATTTATCTTCATACATATTTAATACCTTCCAATATTTCGAATCATTACTTATTTTTATTAAATCAGCCTTTGAATATTTATTTAACGCATTATCAGCATATGGCGATAGTTTATATGCATAATGCATCGTCGGACTATATTTAAACGTACCCAAATAACGATTTAATGATACACCCTCGCCATGATGAATACATCTTCCTTCTATATTTATATATTCAACCTTACCATCACTTTTCACCCTTAAAGGCACCACCGACTTGATTTTAATATCCTGCCCTGAAATTTTTGTTAATATCAATTGCGGCAATGGCTCTGATAATTCATTCTTACTAAATGGCAACTTATCTTCATGTGTACCTAATTGAATTTCAGCTGGTTCTATACCTTCTGTTATTAATCCCACACAACTCCACGTATTTAAAAAACGCTCTCTTGGCTTCTCTTTAGGTATTTGCGTATCTATTTCAGAACAATGAATTGCTCTTATATTTAACAACTCACTTAAACGTCTGTGATTAGCCTCTTTATAAAATTTAATCATATCGTCATCCACCTTTTTTTTATTTGCTTTATTATATTCTATCACCCTTCTTGATAAATCCATTATACCTTGCTTTACAAATACTGATATTAATCCAGGATTCATACCAAATTCTATCACACTTGTTACATTATTCGCCTCATCACGCGTTTTATCTGCTATCGCCTGTAAATTCATATGTTGCAAAAAAATACCACCCTCTGTAGGACATGATTCAAATGATGTTAACTCCCTATCTTCTTCTATTGATGTATTTATATATAAAAGATTACGTAATCTGCACTCTTTAAATAATAAATATGTAGGCGTATTTGTTGTTAAATCTATAATAATATCATATTTATTTACCCTTAATTTCCTATCTAAAAATTCTGATATATTATGACGCGTTATATTATAATGTAACACATTCACACCACTTTTAATAGCACGTTGTACACTTGGAAAATAAAATGTACTATCATCTTTATCTACTATATAAACTTGAGTTTTATCATATTGAAAAAAATTATCAAGATAATATAAACAACATTTTCCTACTGAACCGCAGCCCAATATTACTATTTTGCCTTTTATTGATAACCTTTTCATTATAATTATACTAACATTTTTTTTTTACTAAATTACCACCTTTTTTATGCTTTTAACATTCGTATATTATGTTCATAATGATTATTTTAATCGAAATAAAAAATGAAAAATAGAATCATTTTCAAATAATAAATGGACACAATACAAGTCTTAAAATAAGAATTTCAAGACATTACGTGAAGAAATCAATTACACGAAGAAATCAATAGTATGGGAATCAATCTCATTAAATAAATATCATTTACCATTGCGCCATATAGATACTTGAATTAAGATACGTTAATACAAAGGGGGTATCAAAAATGGTCTCAATGGCGCAATGGCGCAATAATGACGCAATAATGGCGCAATAATGGTCGTTGGCGCAATTGGCGCAATATTTTGACCTTTTTTCCTATTTTATATTTTCTATATTTTATTATTCATTCTTTGAAAAAAATATAGAAAACTTTCCAATTTATTGCGCCATTGCGCCATGAAACCATTTATTGCGCCATTATTATGCCATTATTGTGCCATTGCGCCATTGAGACCATTTTTGATACCCCTTTGTTATTTTATCTTGTTTTTTTTTCTTATTTTCATTCATTCATTTTGTTTTTTTCAAATATTTGTGTTTTTAAAAACTGTTATAGTTTTTTCACAAAATCATTGTATATTTTATTATATATTTGTTTATTTCTATTTTAAATAAAAATAAAAATAAAAATAAAATTAAGTATAATTATCTTTGATACACAAATCTCTCCAACCTCTTGATTTTTGATCTATTTTTTGATATTCATATTTTAAATTTTTATATTTTTCTTTAATGTATTTTTCTATTTCCTTTTTATATTTAGTCATGATCCTAGGACCTACTTTTTTACCAATGAATATGTTACAAACATCTACCAATTGTAATATATCCCCTGATTTTTCTTCTATATTCTCTTCTAACCAATTATAAAAATCATTATTTTCTTGACGGTATTCATTTGTTTTAATTTGAACTTCTATTGGTTCTGGAACGTGTTTATTATAATATTCAATCAATATGTTTACAAATGTCTGCCTCCAAGATATATCTTCTCTCATTCTTGATGGCAACGTACGATCTATCTTGTACTCATTTTCTTCTTTTGGATCATCCAAAAAACGTGAAGGAAAATCTATAACTCTAATACGTCTCCATAATGCAGTATCTTCTCCTTTGATTTCTGGTAATTCATTGCAAGCTAAAAACAATTTTGCTTCCATTACAAAACTTACAGCATCTTGATACAACCCTCTTGCCACTATTTCTTCACTTCCTGTCAATTCTTTCAATAAACCAATATTGATTTTTTCTCCATCTTCTGGTTCACTTAAAAATGCAAATCTCTTGTTTAATAATTTTATTTTTTCTGAATTCGCTTCATTTGCATTGTTCCTCTTTCTTGTTAATAATGTTACTTCTACCTTTTCTCCAAAATCACCCATCGCTAACTTCATTAAATTTAATAACTGACTTTTACCATTTGCACCCGTATCTCCTATAAACATTAAGAAATACGTGTTTGGTATATCCCCATTTAAACATTCACTCATCTTTTTTAATACATAATCTCTTATTCCCTTGTTTGGTAATACCTGTTCTAAAAATGTATATACTTCCCTATTATGTGTATTTGCATTGTAATCATAATTCATTGTCAAATTTACAAAATCGTCCTTTTTTGTCTTTCTATATTTTTTATCTAATAAATCATAAACACCATTTAAAAATGGAACTAAATGCTTTTTACTATTTAAATTTTTTATAAACTTTTCATCATTATTGTAAATCTTGGCACCCTTTATAATATCATCCTGAAAACTAGGCTTGTGAAACTTATTTATTAAACTTTTTATATTTTTGTTTAATGATATTATTGCATCAGTCACTTGTTTGCTTTCATAATATGTTTTGATTCTAGAAAATAATTTGGATAAATCCATGATTTCCTTTTTCATTTCTATGTTATCACCGTCTGATTTCCAAATTGAACCTGTAAAATAATACCAGTTATTACAAGAATATACAAAATTCTTGTTAATTGTAAATAACAATTTTGATATCATTGTTATCTTGTGACCATCTAAAATTTGATTCACGATATATGTCACCTCCTTTTTATTAAATATCGCATTATCTAATTTTATATCACACGAAAATTCAAAATCTGAACCATTGTAAATATTGATTATATTGTTTATCGTCCCATTATTTACTAATTGATTATAATTCATCCAAAAATTATTTAAATTTTTATATCTTTCATCAACAGGAATTAATTGATTCTTTGGAAAAATACTACTACATACCTTGCATTTTAAACAATAACCATTATCGCTTATTTGATGTTCAACATTGCACTCTGGACACTTGCCTTTTAACATACCTATTAAACTCTTGTCTGATACATTTCCTCGAAAAATCATTGCGTTTCTATCAAATGAAACGTCTTTTACATTTTCATCAAAATTTTCATTTATATAATTCTTACATTCTATAAGTGTATGATTAATCAACTCTAATTCTTGCTGATTTATACGTAAACATTTCTTTATAATTTCATTCATCTCTTTTGGATAATTTTCCAATTTTAACTCATTGTATTTATTGTTATTACACTCTGTATCGTGACATTTTTGTTTTGCACCCATTGTATCTATTACAATATACTGATTATTACTATGATGCTCTCTATTTATAAACGGACAATACTTCTCATTTAATGCTACTATAATACAATTATGATCCTTATCTATAAATATATCTCTTACTTTGTTTGGATAATGATGAAAATCCTTTTGAACAAACTTTTCTATCGTCTTTTTATCACTGTTATTTAATTCTTCCGGAACATTTACAACTATTTCTTCTGGCTTTATAACTATCACTTCATTATTGTTCTTATCTTGAATTTGATTTTTATTAATGTTCTTCATATCAAAAATATTAACATTATCACTTTTATAACATACAAAAGATTCAATATCTTCAAACTCATCACTATATACAGATTTAATTAAGGGTCTATTTTCACCATTTTTAGAACTATATAATGTTCTGAATAAACCCTCCCTATATACACTTGGATCTATTAAATTTCTATTTTTATCGTCTTTAAATATGTCTAATTCACATAATTTATATATATTTTTCAAATCATTTACATCTTTGAATAATAACTCATTATTATTACTATCCCTTATACGCAAAATAATATGAAAAGATCTTTTTGTTTCTGAATGTGATTCTAATATTATCTTTTTTATTTTATACGTATTTCCAATTAAATCTGATATACAGTTATAACATTTGTCTAATAAAATATTATACTCATCAAAATACACTGATGTATCTTTGTATATTTCTATATCAAAAAAGAAACATACAGCTTTATCCTTTGGAATATATTCATAAAAATCTTTTATATCACTTTTTTTGATAAGATTTAAAAAACTATCGTAATTTTCGGCTATAAAATATAATGTTATCGAACGATTACATAAAATTTTTTCTTTTTCTAATTTTTTTAAAGCTATACTTTTTGTTTTATAATAATTCAAACTCATTTAATATTTAAAATAAAAAAATAAACTACAAGTAAACTTAATTTAACATGATTTATACCTTTAAACAATTATCTGTAAACAAAAAGTTATATTTATGTAATAATCTATTCACCCACCCTCTTCTCTTATTCCTAAAAAACAGTTTTACTTTGTTTCTTTCACACTCTTGACTCATATATTCCTGACTCGTATATTCCTGACTCATATATTCTTGACTTGTATATTCTTGACTTGTATATCTTTAATACATTATATACATTATATTCATTTTTTATATTTTTTACACTTTTACAAAAATTTTTTTTATTTGTATTATATATAACAAAGAAACGTTATTATGAATACTCTGCCAGTTCAACCTCCTACACCTGTAGATCCACCTCCAGTAGATCCTCCTACAGATGATGATACTACTACTCATTCAGATACTGAGAGTGAATGTGAACCAGAAGAATGTGTTCCTCATTTTGTACCTATGACACTTGAAATAGTACCTAAAATAAAATTGTGCGTAGATAAACCTCTCGTTCATTTAAAAAATAAGGCAGTTTGTATTTGCAAACCCTGCAAAAAGAAAAATAAAACATAAATCGCACATTTCGTATATTATACGCATTTTTTAAATTTATTATAAATATAAAAAATATATATGATAAATAAAAAAGATGAATGTCACGTAAAAAAATGTATACCATCTATTATACCCATCACTTTGGAATTATTACCCAAAATTAAGATGTGTATAAGTAAACCTGAAATACATTTAGTTAATAATGCTATATGCAAACCATTTAAGTCTAAATCTAAAAAAAAACATCATCATCGCTATCATAAAAAACATTGTCATCATCGTAAAAAACATTGTCGTCATCGTAAACACAAAAAATGCAAATGTAAGAAACGTTGTAAGAAATGTTGTAAGAAACATTGTAAAAAGAAATGTAAAAGGAAATGTAAAAGAAAATGTAAAAGAAAATGTAAAAGGAAATGTAAAAGAAAATGTAAATAAATAAGTTTAACTTAAAATATAAATATATTATTTATATATATGTATGAATCACGCGTTTCATTACCATTCGATATATGGTACACCATTTTTAAATATATAGACCTTAAAACACTTAGTACAATGTGCATGGTTAATAAAACATTTTATGAATATATCCAATACAATAAATGGAAAATAATAGATGGTTTGAAATCTATCGGATATAATGTCCCTATGAATCAATTTACATATTTAAATTATCATTATTGTATTGATTGGAATTCTATTATATTTTATGGTATACATATACCCGATTGTGTTATTGAAAATATTTTATCATCTGAATATATAAATTTATTATTTTCTTATAGACATTTATCAGAACATATTATTCGAAAATTTTTCAATTTAATCAATTGGAGAAGTCTTTTATTTCATCAAATCTTACCAGAAGATTTACTTGATAAATTGGTTGCTACAAATAACTTACATACTTCAGACTGGAAAATGTTATGGAAATTTCAAAAAAATATAAACGAATCTTTTATATCAAATTATTATAATGAAATTGATTGGGATTGTTTTTCTACTAATAAACATTTGTCACTAGATTTAATTGATAAATATAAACATAAAATAATTTGGTCAGAATTAACAAAAACTGGATTACATGAATATATACTACTTAAATATATAGAACATTTTGACTCTCTTTCATGGATTAATATATCTTGGTACTCCAAATTATCACCTTTTTTTATTCGAACATTTATTAAATTTTTAGATAAACATGTTATTATACATACCCAAAAAGTACCAAAAGATATTTTGAATTATATATTAGACACTTGTGATAATGATGATATAAAAGAATATATAAATATAGTTAGTAAATATCAACCATTAAGTTATAAATTTATTATAAAATATAAACATCTTTTAAATTTAAATACTATGATAGGTAATAAATATATATCTAAACTAGATCTTCAAAAAATATACGGATAATTTTTTATAATTACACCTATGAGTCCAATGTATTATAAAATATATTTTATCCCAGTTTATTTATGTAATTTTTTTATGTATTATAAAATATATAAATGGATATAAAAATTATTTATATAGGAATAGGTATTTTTTCATTGTCTATGTGTATTCTCTCAATATATTCCATGATACCATCATCGACACCCATAAAAAGTACAACTACAACTACAACTACAACTGCAACTGCAACTGCATCTGCACCAGCTCCAGCACCTGCTCCAGCACCTGCTCCAGCACCTGCTCCAGCACCAGCACCTGCACCTGCACCTGCACCTGCCTCATTTACAACAACGTTTGCACCGAAGACACTTGCACCTGCACCTGCACCTGCCTCATTTACAACAACGTTTGCACCGAAGACACTTGCACCTGCACCTGCACCTGCCTCATTTACAACAACATTCGCACCCGCACCTGCACCTGCCTCATTTACAACAACATTCGCACCCGCACCTGCACCTGCGCCTGCACCTGCATTTGCGCCAG
>Ga0214921_10003112_pt1 | contig 25939 bp, 23 predicted proteins | sample LL1505_MetaG_FD_177992 | JGI IMG/M metagenome (GOLD analysis project Ga0214921, IMG submission 177992) | Freshwater microbial communities from Lake Lanier, Atlanta, Georgia, United States - LL-1505 | ecosystem: Environmental > Aquatic > Freshwater > Lake | place: USA: Georgia | collected... | reverse complement strand
ACGCTGTATGACACCTTCATTGTGATCTGGGTCATTGTCTCGGTACTGGCCGTGATTTTAGAATCGGTGCAAAGCATTCACTACTTACTCAATCTTGAGTTCTTGATTTTGGATGCTATCGCGGTGTCCATCTTCACCATTGAATACTGCTTGAGACTTTACTGTTGCGTGGAAGAACCCGGCTATCAAAAAGCAGTAACGGGTCGACTCAAACTGGCCAAATCAACCTCTGCCATCATTGACTTGCTGGCCATTGCGCCTTTCTTCTTAGAAGTGTTTTTGCACCACTTGTTTGACTTGCGATTCATGCGAGTCTTCCGCTTGTTGCGTTTGCTCAAATTGACAAGGTACACAGGTGCCACACAATCCCTTTCCAAAGTGATTGTTCGTGAATGGCCCGTCATGGCCGCTTCTGCCTTCATCATGTTGCTGCTGGTGGTCATGACAGCCAGCTTGGGCTATTTGTTTGAACACGAAGCGCAGCCCGATAAATTTGAAAACATTCCGCAAGCCATTTACTGGGCTGTGATTACACTGGCTTCGGTGGGATATGGTGATATTTCGCCTGTCACACCTGCCGGTCGCGCGATGACCATTGTGTTGGCCCTGATTGGTATTGGTATTTTTGCCATTCCAGCGGCGCTTTTGTCGTCTGCTTTCAGCGATCAGCTGAAAATGGACCGAGAGGCCTTGGTTAACAAACTTTTTGAAATGCTGTCAGACGGTCACATTGATGAAGAAGAAGCCGCCTACATTAAAGCCGAATCTAAACGTTTGCACTTAAGCGATGATGAGGTTAAAAATCTCATCCAAAAAGCCAAGCGAGAACGCGAACTCATGGACGATGTGTCTGTCTTGCCGCTGCATAAAATTGCATCCAACACAGACCACACCATCGAGCATTACAAATATTTACTCGGCCAAGTCAGGCAACTTAGCTTGCTAACAGACCAAGAAAAGTTTAATTCGGCAGTAGACACCTCCGAAAGATTGACGGAAACAGACAAGAAGCTTTGGACCTTGATTGCCCTTCAGCAATCATCTTCTAAATAACACCCGTTCCTATGGCATGGCGCGCTGAGCTCAAACTTGATTACACCCTTGAGTCTCAGCGCAGCGTAGCCCGGTACTTACACCAAGGCCCGCTGCGAATTTTGCAAAGCCTTTACCCAGAAGGCGACCAAATTTGTCACAACGTGCTGGTGCATCCACCAGGCGGCTTGGTAGGCGGAGACACTTTAGACATACAGGTGAGTGTGGCCAAAGGTGCGCATGGCTTGGTCAGCACGCCGGGTGCTACTCGGTTTTACAAATCGGGGGGGCACCCTGCCCTTCAGCAAGTTGTTGCGCATGTCTCTGAAGGCGCCAGGTTTGAGTGGCTACCCCTAGAGGCCATTGCCTACAACGACTGCGAAGCCACCAATCGCGCCATCTTCAATTTGGACCCAGGTGCAGAACTGATTGCATGGGATGTGACGGCTTTAGGGCTTCCCACTTCCAAGCTGTCATTTACGCAAGGCCACTTTCAACAACATTTGGAAATTTCGGGTGTGTGGTTGGAAAAAGGCAATATTCGCGGCAACGATGCGCGTTGGCTTAACAGCCCCCTGGGCTTGGCAGGGCAAAAATGTTTGGCCAGTTTGGTGTTTGCGGCAGGCACTGCCATTGAACCCAAGCGAGCCGAAAAAGCACTTGAGGCTGCACGCGAAGTGATAGAAGCACACTCCTTAAAACACCAAGCTGGCATCACATGTGCCCATCCACAAGTCCTTGTGCTGCGCGTCATGTCACCCTTGGTTGAACCCACCATGGACTTGCTCAAGCAAGTATGGGCCACTTGGCGTCAAACGCTGTGGTCCTTGCCCAGCACGCCACCCAGAATCTGGAGCGTTTAAATCGCCACCAACTGGCGAATGCCTTTGGCTTGCATCTCATGGCCGGGGCCCTTGGCAATCACCTCGCCGCGTTCCATCACCATGTAAGCGTCGGCCAACTCTTCAGCAAAGTCGTAGTACTGCTCGCACAACAACACAGCCATGCGTTGGCCTTGCAAGCCCACATCCGCCAATTTGCGAATCACTCGGCCAATGTCTTTGATGATGCTGGGCTGAATGCCCTCAGTGGGCTCGTCCAAAATAAGTAGTTTGGGCTTGGCCGCTAATGCACGCGCAATGGCCAGTTGTTGTTGCTGACCGCCAGACAAATCGCCGCCACGTCTGTGAAGCATTTGCTTGAGAACAGGAAACAATTCAAACAGTTCTGGTGGAACAGGGGTGCTACCAGGTTGCGTGGCCAAACCCATTTGCAAGTTTTCTTCCACGGTTAAGCGAGCAAAGATTTCGCGACCCTGAGGCACATAGCCCACACCGGCGCGCGCGCGCTCATAGGGCGTAGCTCGCGTCAGGTCTTGGCTGCCTAAAACCACCGACCCGCTTTTGATAGGCACCACACCCATTAAGGATTTCAACAAGGTGGTTTTACCAACACCATTGCGACCTAACAAAACAGTCACCTCACCGAGCTTGGCTTCCAAACTCACATCGCGCAAGATGTGGGAACCGCCGTAATACTGCTGAATATTTTGTACCGTTAAATTCATCTCAATGCCTCTTCTCAACGGCCTAAATAAACTTCAATCACACGCTCATCGGCTTGAACTTGATCCAAGGTGCCTTGCGCCAACACCGAACCATCGCACAGCACCGTTACGATGTCAGAGATGGTTTTAATAAAACCCATGTCGTGCTCGACCACCATCAAGGAGTGTTTGCCTTTGAGGCTTAAAAACAACTCGGCCGTACGTTCTGTTTCGTGGTCGGTCATACCGGCCACAGGCTCGTCCAACAACAAGAGCTTGGGGTCTTGCATGAGCAACATGCCAATTTCCAACCACTGCTTCTGGCCATGGCTCAAATTGCCAGCTTTCGTAAACACGCTGTCGGCCAGATGAATGGTGTGAAGCACTTCCGCCAATCGATCTGATTGAACTGAATCAAGTTTGAAAAACATGGACGCCTTCACGCCTTTGGGTGTCTTGAGTGCAAGTTCCAAGTTTTCAAAGACGCTGAGTTGCTCAAACACGGTGGGCTTTTGAAATTTTCGGCCAATGCCCAATTGCGCAATTTCAGGCTCGTTGTGGCGCAACAAATCGATGGTGCTGCCAAAGAACACCTGCCCTTCATCAGGGCGTGTTTTGCCCGTGATGATGTCCATCATGGTGGTCTTACCTGCACCGTTGGGGCCAATGATGCAACGCAACTCACCGGGGGCAATGTCAAGTGAGAGTTTGTTGATGGCTTTGAAACCGTCAAAGCTCACGCTGACATCTTCCAAATACAAAATACGGCCGTGAGACACATCCACTTCGCCTGCCGTATGCACGCGGCCAAAACTGGCGTCTCGCCCACCTGACTCTGTGTCGGTGCTGACTTTTTCAAGCCTTTGAGCCACACGCTGAGTGCCTTGCTTCAATAGATCGGGGGTCATGAACGCCCGCCCTTCAAGCGCTGCACCAGGCCCACCACACCCTGCGGCAAAAACAAGGTGACAGCAATGAACAATGCGCCCAAAAAATACAACCAAAACTCAGGGGCTGTCACGGTCAACCAACTCTTGGCACCGTTCACCAAGAATGCACCCACCACGGGCCCAATCAAACTGCCACGCCCCCCCACAGCCGCCCAAACTGCAATTTCAATGGAGTTGGCAGGGCTCATTTCACCAGGGTTGATGATGCCCACTTGCGGCACATACAAAGCGCCCGCCACACCACACATGACGGCAGAGATGACCCAGATACTGAGCTTGTACGGCAGCGGTGAATAGCCCGAGAACATGACCCGAGACTCAGCATCGCGAATGGCTTGCAACACGCGGCCAAACTTGCTGCGAATGAGCCAACGGGCCATCAAGAAAAAACCCAGCAAAGTCAGTCCAGTTAAAACAAACAAGATCATGCGCATGTTGGGCGTGGCCAAGGGCAAATCCAAAATGCGCTTGAAGTCTGTGAATCCGTTGTTGCCACCAAAGCCTGTTTCATTTCTAAAGAACAACAACATGGCTGCAAAGGTCATGGCTTGCGTGATGATTGAAAAGTAAACACCCTTGATGCGTGATCTGAACGCAAAGTAACCAAACACACCCGACACCACCGCAGGCACCAGCACAATCAACAACAAGGTGGCCACAAAACTGTCAGACAAAGTCCAATGCCATGGCAGTTCTTTCCAGTCAAGAAACACCATGAAATCGGGCAAGTTACTTTTGTAATTGCCATCGGTGCCAATTTGGCGCATGAGGTACATGCCCATGGCATAACCGCCAATGGCAAAGAACAAACCATGCCCTAAAGACAAAATGCCCGTGTAGCCCCAAATCAAATCCATCGCCAAAGCGCAGATGGCGTAGCACATGATTTTGCCAATCAAGCTGACTGCGTAGTCGCTAAAGTGCAACCAATGACCTTGAGGCAGCATCAAATTCATCAGTGGCACACATAGGCACACGAACAAGAGCGCTACCAGGAATGCGCTCCAGCCCTTGCGTGTGAACAACGGCTCGCGCCCAGGCAACACCATTTTGGATTGATTCAAAGTATTCATCTCAAGCCTCCGCGCTCCGACCCTTCATGGCAAAAATACCTTGTGGGCGTTTTTGGATGAAGATAATGATGAACACCAGCACACAAATTTTGGCAAGCACGGCACCCGTCACACCTTCAAGCAGTTTGTTCACCAAACCCAGACCTAAAGCGGCATAGACAGTGCCTGCCAACTGCCCAACTCCCCCCAGCACAACCACCATGAAAGCGTCAACGATATAGCTCTGGCCTAAATCGGGGCCTACATTGCCTACTTGGCTGAGTGCACAACCCGCAAGTCCTGCAATGCCAGAGCCCAATGCGAAAGCGTAAGTATCAATGCGCGCAGTGTTCACGCCCATGCAAGAAGCCATGGGCCGATTTTGAGTCACACCCCGTACGAAAAGACCCAAGCGAGTTTTGCCAATGACCAAGGTCATGGCCAGTAGCACAGCAGCCGCAAATGCAATGATGACCAAGCGGTTATAAGGCAAGCTTAAATTGGAGAGCACTTGAACACCACCACTCATCCATGAAGGGTTTTCAACGCCTACATTTTGCGCACCAAACAAGGATCGAACAACCTGCATCAAAATCAAACTGATGCCCCATGTGGCCAACAAGGATTCAAGAGGGCGACCATACAAAAATCGCAAGACAGTACGCTCTAAAAATGCACCCACTAACGCAGATGCCAGAAACGACAGAGGGACAGCCACCAACAAATAGGCATCAAAATAGGACGGCAGATATTGGCGGAACAAGGCCTGAACAACGTAAGTGGCATAAGCGCCAATCATCATGAGTTCGCCATGGGCCATGTTGATCACACCCATCAGGCCATAGGTGATGGCCAGGCCAAGTGCCACCAGCAACAAAATAGAACCTAAACTCACGCCTGTGAACAAAGCGCCTAAGCGCTCGCCCGTTTTTAAAGCACCTTCAATGGCAGTGAGTGATTTTTTAAGTTGCGCCTTAACTTGTGCATCAGTCTCTTGGGCCAAACGCTGATTTAAAAGCAATTGCGTATCAGGCGTTTGGCTTTCAGCCAAGCGCCGTGCAGCCTCTAAGCGCACAAGCACATCGGTATCGCCCAGTTGTGCGGCGGCCTTGGCAAGTTGAAGCAAATTTTGAATCTGAGGGTCTTGCTCTTGTGCCAGTGCCTTGCTCAAAATAGGCAGCTTGCTTGCGTCAGGCTCTTTGAGCAAAGCTTTGACCGCTTGCTGACGCATCTTCACGTCGCTGCTGAATAACTTCAAAGCCGCTAGGGCAGTTTCAATCTCACTGCGAAAGCGGTTATTGCTCACCACATCTTGAGCATCTGCGGGCAAGTCTTGTTTTTGGCCCGTCAGCGGATCAAGCGCTTTGCCAGCCCCAAAGCTGTCGCGCACAATCCAAATTTTGTCACCTGCAACTTTGACGGCATCGTCAGCCAAAGCTTGCAAAAATACCAATGTCTTCTCATCGCCCTGCGCAACAACTTTGTTCAGGGTTTCAATTCTTTGATCGGTGTCGCCTTCAACCAATCCCTTCATCTCGGCAAGACTCATCGCCTTTGCAGGACTGGCCAAGAAGGCCATGGCCAAGGATGAAACCAGTAAAAAAATCACTGGCCAAGTTCTTAAACGGATCATGTTTCGTCTTAGCGATTTACAAAAAAAAGAGGAAGGACGAAGCCGTCCTTCCTCTAGGACGAGCTTCAATAATTACTTCTTAGCGGGTTCGTCAGGCTTTACATCGTTGCCAGGAATGAAGGGGCTCCATGGCTTTGCTTTCACAGGACCTGGTGTTTTCCAAACCACATTGAACTGGCCGTCAGCCTTGATCTCGCCAATGAAAACTGACTTGTGCAGGTGGTGGTTTTTCTCATCCATTTTGGAGGTGATACCGCTGGGCGCTGTGAAGGTCTGACCTGCCATGGCAGCAATCACTTTATCTGTATCCGTAGACTTGGCCTTCTCAACAGCCTGCTTCCACATGTTGATACCAATGTAGGTAGCTTCCATCGGGTCGTTGGTCAAAGGCTTGTCTTTATGACCTGCGATGTTCTTGGCCTTGGCATAGGCGCCCCACTTTTTCGTGAACTCGTCATTGGCGGGGCTCTTGATGCTCATGAAATAGTTCCAAGCAGCCAAGTGACCGACCAAAGGCTTGGTGTCCACGCCGCGCAGTTCTTCTTCACCCACAGAGAAGGCAACCACTGGCACGTCTTTGGCCTTCAAGCCCGCATTGCCCAATTCTTTGTAGAAAGGCACATTGGAGTCACCGTTGATGGTGGACACCACAGCAGTTTTACCGCCAGCTGAAAACTTCTTCACATCCGCCACAATTGTTTGGTAATCTGAATGGCCAAAGGGTGTGTATTTTTCATCGATGTCAGAATCTTTCACGCCTTTGCTCTTCAAGTAAGCGCGCAAAATTTTGTTGGTCGTACGTGGGTACACATAGTCGGTACCTAACAACACCCAACGCTTGGCAGAGCCACCGTCTTTGCTCATCAAATAGTCAACTGCAGGAATAGCTTGTTGGTTAGGTGCTGCACCTGTGTAGAACACGTTCTTAGACAGCTCTTCACCTTCGTACTGCACGGGGTAGAACAGCAAGCCGTTCATTTCTTCAACCACTGGCAACACAGACTTGCGTGACACAGAAGTCCAGCAACCGAAAATCACGGACACTTTGTCTTGACCCAAGAGTTGCTTGGTTTTTTCAGCAAACAACGGCCAGTTAGAAGCAGGGTCGACCACCACGGGTTCGAGCTTCTTGCCTAACACACCGCCTTTGGCGTTGATTTCATCGATGGCCATCAACACGGTGTCTTTCAACACGGTTTCAGAAATAGCCATGGTGCCAGACAAGCTGTGCAAGATGCCCACTTTGATGGTGTTAGAAGTTTGAGCTTGTACAGAAAAAGACAAGCCACCTGCTACTAGGGCAGATGCAAGAGCCAAGGCTTTCAGATTGCCACGACGATTCAACATAAGAGCACTCCAATCAAATAAAAGAAGGTTGGTAAACAAGCGAAGAACTGCAACGCTGACAACCCTTTTGCAAGGGCTGTGCCAACCCCCGGGTTTTCCTTGATCTACAGAGCGGAAACGTCTTTACATTGACTTCGAATTGGAATTGCTAGAGAACTCACATGCACGCAGTCGCTTCAAAAATGAACCAAATTTGTGCATCTTGAGGGCTTGCGCACCCAAATGGCACTGCACTTTTGCGGTGCAACAAAGAGAATTACGCCATCCAGTGGGGCATGCATGTTGCTTGAGGTAAGCTTGAATCTGAACTTCACCAAAGTGCACCATGGAACTCACCCCACGCGAAAAAGACAAACTTCTGATATTCACTGCTGGGCTCTTGGCAGAACGAAGAAAAGCCCGAGGCCTTAAGCTCAATTACCCCGAAGCGGTTGCTTTTATCAGCGCAGCGGTCATGGAAGGTGCGCGGGATGGTAAAACCGTGGCCCAACTCATGAGTGAAGGTCGTGGCCTTCTCACCCGCGCCGACGTGATGGATGGCATTGCCGACATGATTCCCGATATTCAAGTCGAAGCCACCTTTCCTGACGGCACCAAGTTAGTCACTGTTCACCAACCCATTGTTTAATGCCAGCCAATATTTTTTTGCCAGTTCTTTTCAGGAGCGCCCCATGCACACAAAAACAAACCAAATCTTCAAACTGATTGCCATCTGTTTTGCCTCTTGCAGCGCAAACTTGGCTTTCGCTCATGCAGGTCACGGCGAACCCCACGGGCTTGGTGCGCATGCTTCCGACTTCATGAGCTATGTCATTGGGTTCATTGCAGCCCTTGCTTTTGTCAATTTTGGCGGCATGGGCGTTGCGCAATACATCAAAGGCAATTTAAGCCAAGCGCGCGCTTTGGTTTTGGGATCCCTTTGCACGGCTTGTGTCTTGGTTTTTATTTATTGGTTCACTCAAGTTTGAAAGTCAGTTCATGACACCTGGCGAACTCCTCATCGACGATGGTCAACACGAGCTCAATGTTGGCAGACGAACTTGTACCCTGGTGGTTCAAAACACCAGCGAGCGCCCCATTCAAGTGGGATCGCACTATCACTTTGCAGAGACCAATGCAGGTCTGCGTTTTGACAGAGCTGCTGCACACGGCATGCGCCTGAATCTGGCTTCGGGCACCGCTGTTCGATTTGAACCAGGCCAACAACGCACCGTTGAGTTGGTTGACTACGCAGGCGACCGGGTGATCTATGGTTTTAGAGCCCTGACCAACGGCCCGCTTGACGGCAATAACCATAAAGCTTCCTAACATGGCCGACATCAACAAACGCGCTTATGCAGAAATGTTTGGCCCCACTGTGGGTGACCGAGTTCGCTTGGCCGACACCGACTTGATTGTTGAGGTAGAAAAAGATTTCACTTTGCAAGCCGGTGGCTACGGCGAAGAAGTGAAGTTTGGTGGAGGCAAAACCATTCGCGATGGCATGTCGCAATCGCAGCGCACCAATGCAGAAGGCGCCATGGATTGCGTGCTCACCAATGCCCTCATCATTGACCACTGGGGCATTGTGAAAGCTGACATTGGCCTCAAAGGCAATCGCATTGCAGCCATCGGCAAAGCTGGCAACCCAGACACCCAACCCGGCGTTGACATCATCATTGGCCCTGGCACTGAAATCATCAGCTGCGAAGGCATGATTGTGACCACTGGGGGCATTGACACCCACATTCACTTTATTGCGCCCCAACAAATTGAGGAAGCGTTGTCCAGCGGCATCACCACCATGCTGGGCGGCGGCACAGGACCTGCCACAGGCACCTTCGCCACCACGTGCACGCCCGGCTCGAACAACATTGAGCGCATGATGCAAGCGGCCGATGCGTTTCCCATGAACCTGGGATTCTTGGGCAAAGGCAATGCCGCTTTGCCTGCTGCCTTGCACGAACAAATCAATGCTGGCGTGATTGGCCTCAAACTTCACGAAGACTGGGGCACCACCCCCGCCGTCATTGACAACTCTTTGAGCGTTGCCGAGGAAACCGATATTCAAATTGCCATCCACACCGACACCTTGAACGAATCGGGCTTTGTGGAAGACACCGTGGCAGCCTTCAAAGGCCGAACCATTCACACCTTCCACACCGAAGGCGCTGGTGGTGGCCATGCCCCCGATATTTTGAAAGTGGTGGGCGAGGCCAACGTACTGCCCTCTTCCACCAATCCCACACGACCTTACACCATCAATACGCTTGACGAACACGTCGACATGCTGATGGTGTGTCACCACCTTGATCCTTCTATTGCGGAAGATTTGGCATTTGCAGAAAGCCGCATTCGCAAAGAAACCATTGCAGCCGAAGACATCCTGCACGACCTGGGCGCTATCAGCATGTTCAGCTCAGACAGCCAAGCCATGGGCCGTGTGGGTGAAGTTATTTTGCGTTGCTGGCAAACCGCGCACAAAATGAAAGTTCAGCGCGGCAAACTGCCAGGAGATACAGAACGTCACGACAACGCACGCGTGAAGCGCTACATGGCCAAACTCGCCATCAACCCAGCCATCGCGCACGGCATCAGCCATGAGGTTGGTAGCATTGAAGCAGGCAAGTGGGCCGACTTGGTCATTTGGAAACCCGCCTTCTTCGGCGTCAAGCCCGCTATCATCATGAAAGGCGGCTTCATTGCCATGGCCGCCATGGGCGATCCCAACGCCTCTATTCCTACGCCTCAACCCGTTCACTACCGCCCCATGTTTGGCAGTTATGGCGGCGCCTTGGCACGTGGCTCGCTCACCTTTACCTCACAAGCCGGCATGGCAGCGGGCATTGGCCAAAAGTACGGTTTGCAAAAAACCTTGTCGGCGGTCAAAGGTATACGCGGTGTGGGCAAACGCCACATGATTCTGAACGACTATTTGCCCAAGATGGAAATTGATGCCCAAACTTATGCGGTGCGTGCTGACGGCATGTTGCTCACCTGCGAGCCCGCTGTGAGTTTGCCCATGACGCAGCGCTACTTCTTGTTCTGATGGATTGAATGCTCACTTGTTCTAAATTAATTTCTGGCGGCCAAGGGCTGGCACAGGCACTGATCAAACGTGCGCCCACGGTTTCACTCGATTGGGACATCCGACAAAAAAGCCGCTTCCAAGTTGCAGACTCAACGGGTCGGGTGCTGTCTGTGTTTTTGCAGCGCGGTCATGTGGTGCGCGGCGGCGATGTGTTGGTGGCCGACGATGGCAGCTTGATCAAAGTCGAAGCCGCGCCACAAACTTTGTTGCGCATTACCATCTGCCTACAACATGGTTCGCCTTTTGATCTCACGCGCGCGGCGTATCACTTGGGCAATCGGCATGTCCCGATAGAACTCAAACCAGATCACCTCAAAATTGAACCTGATGCTGTCCTGGCTGCAATGCTGCGTTCAATGCATTTAATTGTGAACACCGTGGAAGAAGCGTTTGAGCCCGAAGGTGGTGCCTATGGTTCGCACCATGGCGGCTCGGGGCACAGTCATGACCATGACCATGATCACGAACATGACCACGATCACCACCACGGTCATGACCACTGAACTTCTGCAACTCATTTGGTTGGCTTCACCCGCATTGCCGGTGGGAGGTTTCTCTTATTCTGAAGCGCTAGAAGCGGCCATCGATCACGAACACGTTCATGATGAAGCCACTTGCGCAGAATGGTTGGCCGATCAATTGCATTTGTCGCAAGCTCGTGGTGACATGGCCTTGATGGCGCAAGCCATTCCAGCATGGCAATCTTTGAACACCGGGCGTTTAAAAGAATTGAGCCAGTGGGTTCATACCACCCGCGAAACGCACGAGATGCGTTTGCAAACAGAACAAATGGGGCGTTCACTGCTAGACTGGCTGCGCATTCAAAACAAAGCCACACAAACTGCTCTTCAACTGTGTAGCGAGCTTCGCCCCACCTATCCCATGACCATGTCTTTGGCCTTGTCGCTGGCACATGCCCCTTTGGACCAAGCTCTTCAAGCCTACGCGTTTGGCTGGGCTGAAAACATGACCCAAGCTGCACTCAAAGCAGTTCCCTTGGGCCAAGTATCAGGCCAAAAAATATTGGCCAGACTGGCCCAAGAAATTCCCGAAGCTGTGCAACACGCCATGGCCTTAAGCGATGACGACCGCCAAGCTTTTTGTCCCATGCTGGCGGTCATGTCTGCCAGACACGAAACCCAATACTCTCGATTGTTTAGATCATGACCGCACTGCACCACATTCCGCATCGCACCAAAAAACTGCCACCCCTTCGCGTGGGTATTGGAGGGCCTGTGGGCTCTGGCAAAACCACCTTGCTTGAAATGCTGTGCAAAAGCATGCGACACAAATGGGATTTGGTGGCCATCACCAACGACATCTATACCAAAGAAGACCAACGCTTGCTCACTGTCAGTGGCGCACTTGAAGCCGACCGCATCATGGGCGTTGAAACCGGCGGCTGCCCCCACACCGCCATTCGCGAAGATGCCTCCATCAACCTGGAAGCCATCGACCGCATGTTGGAAAAGTTTCCAAATGCCGATGTGGTGTTTGTAGAAAGCGGTGGCGACAACCTAGCCGCCACTTTCAGCCCCGAATTGTCCGACCTCACCATCTACGTGATTGACGTGGCCGCCGGCGAAAAAATCCCGCGCAAAGGCGGCCCTGGCATTACCAAAAGCGACCTCTTCATCATCAACAAAACCGACCTGGCCCCCTACGTGGGCGCCAACCTGGACGTGATGCACGCCGACACCACCCGCATGCGCACCACCGCCAAAGGCCTCAAACCCTTCGTCATGACCAACCTCAAAACCCAAACCGGCCTGGCCCAAGTCATCGCCTACATCGAAACCCAAGGCATGTTGATTTAATTGGGGTCAGATCAACATTAATTTGCCTTCCCCGTCTAGCTCTGGTCCAAATTGGGCTTAGAACAAGGTTACAATTCCACCCGCAGGAAGTGTGGCAGAGTGGTCGATTGCACCGGTCTTGAAAACCGGCGGCTCGAAAGGGCCCGTGAGTTCGAATCTCACCGCTTCCGCCAAGGCTTTATCCCGCTATTTTTTTGTAATCTGGACTTTGCAGCACGTGATAGTGGTTTTGGCGTCTTGCCTCGTCCATGCGCATGCCTGACCTGATGGCAGCGCGCACAATGTTTTCTTTGCGCGTTATCTCTTCAGCAAACCCTAGGACTTGTTCTTGTAAAGCCTGCGGAATAACAAGCACGCCGTCAGCATCACCCCGCAGTAAGTCGCCCGGATAAACAGTCACTCCTCCGATTTGCACAGGCACTTGTAATCCCGCTAACTGAATACGTCCCTTGCCGGTGCGCATCCAGCTGCCTCGGCTGTAGATTGGGTAATTGAGCTCACTGCACAAAGCAACATCACGGTTAATGCCGTCAATGACTGTGCCCGCCATTTTTCTCTGATGAGCCATTTCAGTCAGGATATTGCCCCAAGTGGTCATATGGTCATGGCCACGGTTATCAATGACGATGACGCTGCCTGGTTCAACATCATCGATGAAGTCGCCCACATGGCCCTCCTCACCGTGGGCAGCAGGTCGATACAGCACGGTGTAAGCATGGCCAGCCATTCGAAACTTGGGGTCGCAAGCCTTGATTTGATAACACTGGCCAGCCACGCCTGAGCGGTCCAGCGCGTCACTCAGTGCGGCGCAGTCAAGCGCCATTGCACGTGCCACAAATGAAGTGGAAGCGTTTTGAGTAGTCATATTCAAGCGGTGAGTTTGGAAATAAATTGATGCGGGTGCAGGTTGCTCAGTCGGCACGGATGTTGGAAGTTTTGATGACATTGGACCAGTACTGAATATCCTTGCGGACCACTGCATCAAGCTGAGCAGGCGGCATATAGCGTATTTCAACACCTGCGGTTTCAGCGGACTTTCGAACGTTTGGCGACTCCATGGCAACCTTGACAGCCTGAGTAAGTTTTTGCAAAGCATCAGGAGGGGTTCCCATGGGCGCAAAAAGCGCAACCCAGGCTTCTAGCTCAAAACCTGGAAAACCTGCTTCGGCAGCTGTTGGCACATCCGGCATCAATGCGATTCGCTTGCTGGCCGCAACTGCCAGCGGGCGCATCTTGCCAGACTGCACAAAGCCAGCCAATGAAGGCGGCGTAGCGACAGTCATTTGGACATTGCCCGCCACCACGTCAAGCATGGCAGGGCCTGCACCGCGGTAGGGAATGTGGGTGATGAAAAGATTGTTTTGTTGCTTGAACAATTCCACGCCCACGTGCGGCACTGACCCGTTGCCCGATGTCGCGTAATTCAGCTTGCCAGGATTGGCGCGTGCCAAGTCCACAAATTCTCGCAAGCTTTTGGCCGGTACAGAGGGGTGAACGGCCATGACATGAGGCGATACAACCAGCATACCGATGGGGGTGAAGTCTCTGAGCGGGTCCCAATTCAGGTTGTTAAACATTGAGGGATTTCCCACATGGAACATGGAGTATCCGACCAACAAGTTATAGCCATCCGGTGTGGACTTGGCGACAAAACTGGCAGCGATGTTGCCACTCGCACCAGCCTTGTTGTCGATCACCACCGGCTGACCCAGCGTTTGCGCCATAGATGGCACGACCATTCGGGCCACTGTGTCAAGAATTCCACCTGGGGGGACGGGGACAACCAGCGTGACAGGCCGATTGGGGTAGCTTGTTTGGCTGTGGGCAGAACCAGACAAAATCTGCATACTTAATGCAACGACGATACCCAGAATAGATGGACTGCCACTGACTCTGGCAGCTTGTTTCACAAGATTTCTCAATGGCATGTGGCTGCCTCCTGTTTGGTTTGATTTGGTAGAAGTTTGTAAATTCGCACGTGTAAATACTAGCGTTACAGGATTTAAGTGCCAGTCACCTAAAGCGCTCCGCCTGTCTAAAAGACCAATACAGACCTCCCCTTTTCAGTGCAAATTGCCATTCAAGGGTCATAATCGCGAGCATGCAAAAATCCACTGACCTCAAGGCCGTATTTCTGTATGGTCTGACCATATTTCTCAGCGCCTTCTTACTTTTTCAAGTCCAGCCCATGATGGGCAAAATGATCCTGCCGTGGTTTGGCGGATCAGCCTCCGTCTGGACCACTTGCATGCTGTTTTTCCAAGCCCTGCTGTTGCTGGGCTATCTTTACACGCATTGGGTGGTCAGTCACTTGACACCTTTGCGTCAAAGCCTTCTTCACATGGTCTTGCTGGTCAGTTGCGTGCTTCTGCTTCCCATTGCGCCCAGTGATTTTTGGAAACCCACGGGCGCAGAGAATCCCACTTTGCGCATTCTGGGATTGCTGAGCGCATCTATTGGCTTGCCATATATGGTGCTCTCGACAACGGGGCCCCTGGTGCAAGCTTGGTTTGCGCGTGAACGCAGTGGCGCTGTGACCTACAGACTTTTTGCACTTTCCAACTTTGGCTCCATGCTGGCCTTGCTGGCTTATCCTTTTGTAGTAGAGCCTTTGTTGCCGACTCGTTGGCAGTCATTGGCATGGTCAGGCTTGTTTGTGTTGTTTGTCCTGGCCTGTGGCAGCTTGGCTTGGCGCGGCAGGCATGCCAAGTCCTTGGCCTCAGAATCGCAAACCTCCGCTGATCACACCCCAAACAACGGCTCGTCAAGCATCAAAGCTGGTCAATTGCTTCTCTGGGTGGCACTGGCCGCCTGCCCCTCCATTTTGATGGTGGCTGACACCAGTTATCTCACACAAAACATTGCACCCATCCCTTTACTCTGGATTGCACCTCTGGCGCTTTATTTGCTGACCTTCATTTTGTGTTTTGAACGACAGGGTTGGTACCAAAGGCGAATTTTTTTACCGCTCTTGGTTTTAAGTTTAGGCGCGCTGGCTTACCTGCCCACGCTCGGCTTGTCCGATTTGCCACTGTTGGTGGCAATGGGCATAAACCTCACGGCATTTTTTGTAGTGTGCATGGTCTGCCACGGTGAACTGGCTTTGCAACAACCCCCTACCAATCAACTCACTTTGTATTACTTGATGTTGTCTGTCGGTGGATTTTTAGGTGGATTCTTTGTAGGTGTCATCGCGCCTTATGCATTCGATGGCCATTACGAATTGTCTGTCGCGGTTGTCTTGAGTGGCCTCGTCGTCAGTCTGTCGCTGTGGCGCGCCTGGCCAGCCATTTCAGATGGGCTAGGCAGACCGGTTTTTGCAGTAGCAAGCGCTCTGGCGCTGGTCGTCCTAGGCACTGTGTCAGTGAACGACCACATGCAAGAGTCATCCGGCGTGGAAATGAAAGGCCGCAATTTCTATGGCACTTTGAGAGTTTTTGCATTTCCCGATGGCGGATACCGCAGCATGCTTCATGGTCAGATCGTGCATGGCAAACAATTCTTAGCCCCAGAGCGCGCGATGGAGCCCACCACTTACTACAACGCCGATGCAGGCGCTGGACTTGCCATCACCACACAAATGACCACAGGTCCTGTTCGCGTCGGTGTGATTGGCTTAGGTGTGGGTACTTTGGCCGCATATGGCAGACAAGGCGACACTTACCGAATTTATGAAATCGATCCACTCGTCATTGGCATGGCAAAAACCAACTTCAGTTTTTTGTCAAAGACTTTGGCTCAAACAGAACTTGTTCTGGGCGATGCAAGACTGCAACTCGAAGCTGAATCGCCACAGCAATTTGATGTCTTGGTGGTAGATGCTTTTTCAGGCGATTCAGTGCCCGTGCACTTGCTTACCCGTGAAGCTTTTGAGCAGTACGCCAGGCATTTAAAACCGAATGGCGTGATGGCTGTCCACATCACCAACCGATTCTTAGATCTCCAACCCGTCATTCAAACTGCAGCCCAAACACTAGGCTTTACAGCCCGACTCATTGACCACCCTGGAGACGAAGATCGCTTGGTTTATCCTTCTAGCTGGGCTTTGCTGGCCAAGGACCCTCAATGGTTTGCACAAAATGCTTTGAAGGCCGCCACAACACTGGAGAGTCCAAATGGGTTTGTACCCTGGACTGATGACTACAGCAGCTTGTTTGCGGTTGTGAAATGAGGGCTGAAGTAGCGGCTAAGCGCTTTGCTCAACCGTTTTGGGCACACTCAAAATAATCTGGGAGACTTTCATGCTGAATCGTTTCACTCGCCGTAGTATTTTGGTCACTTTGCTGTGTGCCACTGCCCCCATGTGTTTTGCACAAACAACTGCTGCAGTCTGGCCGACCAAACCCATCAAACTGATGGTGCCCTATGCAGCAGGCGGTCCTGCCGATGTTGTGGCACGAGAGCTTGCCTTGGTTCTCTCAGCTGATCTCAAACAAACGGTCACGGTAGAAAATCAAGGAGGTGGTATGGGTGTGCCAGCACTTGGCGTGGTAACACGCGCCGATCCTGATGGACACACACTGCTCTTGGCGGCTTTTGGGAACATGGTGCTGCAACCCATGCTGAGCAAAAGGGGCGGGGCAGATTTGGTTGCCAAACTAAGGCCTGTGTCCACCATCTCAACTGGCCCGCACGTGTTGGTCGTATCTGCCAAACTGCCCGTCAAAAATATTCCCGAACTCATTGACTATGCGCGTGCCAACCCAGGCAAAGTGAGTTTTGCCTCTGCTGACACTGGCGGCACAGCGCACTTGGGTATGGAAATGTTCAAAGCACTTTCTAAAACAGACGTGATTCATGTGCCCTACAAAGGCAGTGCAGGCGCTGTGAACGATTTAATTTCAGGCGAAGTGAGCGCCATGTTCAGCAGCTTGCCTTCGCTTCAAGGTTTGGCCGACAAAGGCTTGGTCAAAGTACTGGCTGCAACAGCGCCCAGCAAGTCTGCAGCCACAAAATCATTGCCCTTAATTGGCACCGCACTGCCGGGTTTTGACTACACCACTTGGTATGCCATGTATGCCCCCCTGGCAACACCGAAGCCCATTGTTGACAGCATCAATGCCGCTCTGAACAAAGCTTTGAAAAACACCGCCATGGTGGCCAAAATTGAAGCAGCCGGAACAGAGCTTCAGCCTGGCTCGCCAGAGGACGTGGTGGCATGGACGCAACGCGACACAGACAAATGGGCGCGCGTGATTCGCGATGCCAAAATTTCTGTGGAGTGATCGATGTCAGGCGTGATAGAAACCGATGTCCTGATTGCAGGGGGTGGACCCTTTGGCCTCATGTTGGCCAACGAAATAGGACGCAGGCACATCAAGTGCCTACTGGTCGACCCCAAAGCCAGCACGGCCTTCAACCCGCAAGCCAATGCCACGCAAGCGCGCACCATGGAGCATTTTCGGCGTCTCGGTTTTGCAAACGAAATTCGCGCGCAAGGACTGCCGCCCCATCACCCCACAGACATCACCTACCTGACACGCTTTAGTGGCATTGAGTTGGCCCGGCTTAGATTGCCCACCGCGGCGGCCGCACCTCAAGCCATCAAAGCCATGACGGGTTCATGGAGTGCTGCTGAATTGCCGCACCGGGTTTCTCAAAAATTTGTCGAAGTGACGCTGCGCCAGCATGCCGAAAAATGGGCTAGCAATGACATTCGTTATGGATGGAGGCTTGAATCATTCATCGATGTATGTCTCTCAGCCAGCAACGCAGGTTCAGTTGCATCGAGTCATCCTATTCAGGCCAGCATTCAACAAGTCAATTCGGCTGAACCAGCATCTCTTAAAGTCAGAGCCAGGTACTTAATCGGCGCCGATGGTGCCAGAAGTTTTGTTCGCCATGAGCTTGGCATTGCTTGGGGCGGTGCCACAGGTTTCAAGCGCAACTTCATGGGCGGCAAAATGCTGGCGGTTTACTTGAAGGCCCCGCATTTCTACGAACAAAATCCAAATGACCGCGCTTGGATGTATGTCATTGTCAATCCAGAACTGCGCGCCTTCATCATGTCGGTGGATGGCATCAGTGAGTTTGCCTTTCATGTGCAAATGGCAGACGACGCTGCTACAGAAGCACTGACTGCAGAAGATGCCAAGCGACTGTTTGCACTCGCCTACGGTCAACCCATTGACCTTGAAATTTTATCGATGGCCACCTGGCTTGCTGGCCATGCGCTGGTGGCAGAGAGTTTTCAAAAAGGAAATATTTTCTTAGGTGGCGATGCCGTTCATTTGTTTACACCTACGGGGGGTCTTGGCTACAACACAGCCGTAGAAGATGCCGTGAATTTAGGCTGGAAGCTCTCAGCAGTTCTAAAGGGGCAAGCCCAACCCACCCTGCTTGACAGCTACGAGATCGAAAGAAAACCCTTGGCCATTCGCAACACAGGCTATGCCAAACAGTTTGCCGATTCCATCGGTCTGTTTGACGCTGACAAAGCGCTTGAAGACATTTCGGCAGAAGGCGAGCAAGCTCGAAGCATCGCCTCCGACTATTTGAATGGCCATGCTAGACGCGAGTTCAATATTCCAGGTGTGACATTTGGCGGCCGATACAGCCACTCACCCCTCATCGTTGAAGATGGCACGCAAGCTCCGGCCGATGCCGCCAATACTTACCTGCCATCAGCATGCCCAGGTGGTCGCCCTCCTCACGCTTGGTTACCAGATGGCAGTTCTCTGTTCGACCACTTTAATTTTGAGTGGACATTGCTGGTGCTGGGCAAAGACAAGTCTCTCTTGGCACAAGATGCTTTGAAGTTTTCAGAAGCAGCTTCACAGTGCCATTTGGACTTCAAAATCTTGAGCTTTGATTCCCAAGAATTACTTGACTTGTACGAAGCCAACTTGGTACTGATCAGGCCTGATCAAATCGTAGGTTGGCGCGGCACGAACGCCAACCAAGCCTCTCAAATTTTGAGACAAGCCAGCGGGGCTTAACGAATATTGACTGGTCTGGTCATTTGCTCAGGCGTGGTGAAGTAATTGGATGAAGCCCCCATCCGCAAACGAGCTTGTTGTAATTCATGCCGCGCCACAGTTCGCAAATGCACTTCGTCAGGCCCATCCATCAATTGCAAAGCCCGTCCCCATGTCCAAAAATAGGCCAAGGGCGTATCAGGCGACAGACCCATGGCACCAAAAATTTGCATAGCCCTGTCGACCACCTTCACTTGCAAACGTGCAGCGACCACTTTGATGGCCGCCACTTTGGCCATTAATTCAGATCTGTCAGTGAGCGCTTGATCCAGTAGCCATGCCACTTGCAAGACCAACAAACGGGCTTGATCAATTTCAATGCGTGACAAAGCCAACCACTCTTGAACACTGGCGTAATCTGACAAATGGTGACCAAAAGTTTCACGCTCTAAACACCGCTCAGCCGCCAAAGACAAGGCCAATTCGCATTGCCCTAAAGCCCTCATGCAGTGATGTACCCGCCCTGGCCCTAAGCGCATTTGGCTCATTTTGAAACCCTCACCCCATTTACCTAACAGGCTACTTTTGGGAATCCGAACTTGGCGGAAAACAATCTCGCAATGGCCTTCTGGCGCCAAATGATGGACAACCGGAATGTTGCGAACGATCTCAACGCCTGGTGTCTGCATAGGTACCAGCACAATGCTGTGTTGGTGGTGCTTTAAAGAGCCCTGATGCTCATCAGGGGTCGAGGTCGCAAGAGAAGCCAAGTTCGCTGTATCTTGGTTGCGACACATGACCAAAAGCAATTGGCAATTCGGATGCGCAGCGCCAGTGATAAACCACTTGCGACCATTCAACACCAAGCAGTCTCCCTCATCACGCACCGTTGTTTGCAAATTGGTGGGATCGGATGAAGCCACATCTGGCTCGGTCATGGCAAAAGCTGAACGCATGCTGCCATTGAGCAAAGGCATCAACCAAGCCTGCTTCTGCGCGGCACTTCCAAACTGATGCAACAGCGCCATATTGCCTGAATCGGGAGCCTGGCAATTGAACACCTCAGCAGCCCAGGGCAGCTTGCCCATAATTTCAGCCAAGGGTGCATAGGCAGAGTGACTCAAGCGCGTACCCGGTTCATTGGTCTGCAATTCTGGCAAGAAGAGGTTCCACAAACCTGCCTCACGGGCAAGCGTTTTAAGATCCTCTAAAAATGCCGGAGGATAGTCACCCGTCGCAACGGCATGGTGCCAAGCGGGGTTGTAAGGCAACACATACTGCTCCATAAAAGCTTGAAGCTGATGGCTCAGTGCTTGAGTCGCCTGGGGTGTTGAAAAATCCATGTTACCAATTCCTGCATGCCATCAGCCACAAGCACCCAAGTGCCCACAGCTTGTACAGTATTCACAGCCATCCCTTTTGATCAGCGCATGTGCACCGCATTCTGGGCATTTTTTCCCAGCCATGACCGTTGTCATACCCTCTTGAAGTAACTCAGTTTCTTCCTGATTTCCTGAATCAGATGAAGCACTTAAAACCGGTCCTGGTGAGTTTGAATTGCTTCGCCTTGCCAAAATTTGCTCTATGGCATACCCCACTGCAGCCACCTCAGAGTCATGCCACATGGGCACTTCAACTCCACTGTCTTTGCGCAATGTGCCCAGTCTGACAGGGCCACGGTCCCAAGCAACTTTTCGCATGTCTTGCAAAGCTCTGGCTAAAAATCCACCGCGTGCAGCCAGAGACAACAGCCTCATGCTAGAGGTGATCCATTGTTGCGATTCACCGTTTTGACCGACCGGCATGAAGAACTCAATGGCTCTTTCCACTTGCACGGCCTGCCCTTTCACCACACCTGCTACGGGTAAAAATGAAATGATGAGGTACAAAGTTTTAAGGCCGTCTTGTGTCCAATAATTGATCTTTTCTGCCACTGCAGGAAGCTCGCCATGGGGCCTGCGGTCAATCACACACCTGTATGGATCAAGCTCAGCTTGAGCTTCCGAGTTAGCACCGTGTGCGGCATTGACCTCTGGTGAAGATGGCGTCACTTGCAACACAGAACCCAAAATTGAATTAGGTCGGTATGTGGCCAAGCCTTTCAAATGTGCAGTCCAGGCTTGCATGTACAACTGCGAAAAATCTTCAAACAGACAATCCACGGGCACATTCACCGTTTTAGAAATGGCGGTATCTATGTAGGGCTGTACTGCCGCCATCATGGCAATGTGATCTTGCGCAGACATTTCAAGTGCAGTGACAAATGCAACTGGCAGTTGATTCACATCGCCACCCAGCTCGCGGTAAACCCGCCAAGCGTGGTCTTGCACAATGTATTCACGCGTGCTGCCATCCATCTCGCGTTTCTTGCGAGTGTAGGTCCATGAAAACGCAGGCTCAATGCCATTGGAAGCATTGTCTGCAAAGGCCAAACTGACAGTGCCTGTGGGTGCTATTGAAAGCAAATGGCTATTGCGCAAGCCAAAGCGTGCAATACCTTCTCGAATGTCATCGGGCAAACGGCTGGCAAAGCCTGTTCCGCCCAAATAGGCATTGACATCCAACAAAGGAAAACTGCCACGCTCTCGTGCCAACTCGATCGACGCGGCATAGGCGGTGTCGCGCATGACGCGCGCAATCTCGGATGCAAACACACGCCCTGCTTCGCTGTTGTAAGACAAATTAAGCATGACCAGGGCATCACCCAAACCTGTAAAACCCACACCAATTCGGCGTTTGGATTGCGCTTCTAGCGCCTGTTCGGGCAAAGGCCAGTGCGTGAGGTCGAGCACATTGTCTAGCACGCGCACCTGCGTGAAGACAGCTTGCATGAAGGCATCGAAATCAAAGCTGGGCGCGACTCCCTTTAAACCAAAGGGATGCTGTACAAATTTTGGCAAGATCACTGGGCCCAAATCGCAGCAGCCATAAGGTGGCAAGGGTTGCTCACCACAAGGATTGGTGGCTTCCAGCGTTTCGCAATAGCCCAGGTTGTTGTCTCGGTTGATGTTGTCTAAAAACAAAATACCTGGCTCTGCAAAATCATAAGCAGACTGCATGACAATTTGCCAAATGTCTCTGGCGGGCATTTCTGCATAAACCCACAACCCATCAAAGCGTTGCGTCAGTCCCTTTGACAACAACAAATCACCAGGCCTGGCTTTGTGAACCAATTGCCACAGCGAATCATTTTGCACAGAGTGCATGAACTGATCGCTGACGCCCACCGACACATTGAAATTATTCCAGCGGCCAGGCGTTCTTTTGGCAGTGATGAACTCCAACACATCGGGGTGATCGATTCTGAGCACGCCCATTTGTGCACCACGCCTAGCACCTGCACTTTCAACAGTCGAGCAAGATTGGTCAAACACATTGATGTAACTGCAAGGACCTGACGCCAATGATGCCGTGGCCTTCACGCGCGCACCGCGCGGCCTGACGCGCGAGAAGTCATAGCCTACACCGCCACCTCGGCGCATGGTTTCGGCGGCTTGCTTGAGCGCCTCATAGATGCCTGGAAAACCTTCTTCGTCAACACCTTGAATGCAGTCACCTACGGGTTGCACAAAGCAATTGATGAGTGTTGATTGAATGTCAGTCCCTGCCGCACTCATGATTCGCCCAGCACCGATGGCGCCTGCGTGCATGTTGGCTAGAAATACCTGCTCATAGTGCGTGCGCAATTCAGGCTTTTCAACCGAGGCCAAACCTTTGGCCACACGCTGGTAGACAGCGTCAATCGATTGCTCGCCCTGCTTGGCGTATTTTTCAAGCAGAATATCTACCGAAATTTCTTGGGGAGGCGCTAAGAAGAGGCTGGATGAAAAATCTTGCAGGGTGGGAATATCTAAGGGCATGTCAGTCTCAAGTTTCCAGTTAAACACTGGAGCTTGAGACTACGCCCTTCAGCCCACGAAAGCCTTGCTCTGCATCAAGGAATCTGATCCTTGATTTCTAATTTCAAGCCTTTAGCACCAACTTTGACAGGGCCCAAACTGCCCGACAAATCGCCAGATTGCGGCATGGCATTGCCCGACTTGGACACGCGCACCTTGACCATGACTTCACCGGCCGCTGATAACTTGCGATCGGGTGTCATGGCGGTGGAATCGTCGAGCGTGAAATTCAAAGGCAACTGCGACACAGTGGTCTTAAAGATAGCCAAGGGCATTCGATCGCCATTGGCAGGGGTGGCATAAATAAACACAACATCGTTGGGACTGGCCTTGGACTTCAAGGAAGCAGACAAGTTCACTTGCCCAGTCACATTGAGGCCTGAGGCCGCCGCAGGCGTGGCTTTGGTGGGCGGCATGCCCAATCTTTCACGCACAGCTGCAATCGCACTCTCCAAGCCTTCCAAATCAGGATTGTTGGCGTCTAGGGGCTTTCTGGCCTGCTCCCAGTACTTCAAGGCATCTGCAAACTTACCTTCTGCGAAAGAGGCACTGCCTGCAGTCAACAAAGCACCAAAGTGTTGTGGATCTCTTTGTAAAATTTCTCGAATGACGTTCCAAGGTTCACCTTCAAATTGACCTCGACGTTGCATGGCAATGATCTCAATCCGCTCCAACTTCAAGTCGTCATCGGCAGAGAGCTTTAGCGCACTGTCATAAGCGTTCAGCGCCGCATCAAAATTTTCCAAGGTGCGATAGGTACGGCCCAACATGACCCAGCCCTGCAAATTGTCGGGTTTGGCTTTCAGCTTCTCCGCCAAAGTCTGCGCCATTTTGACCAAATCTTTGGGGTCAACTTGATCAGGCGTTTTCAAGGCCAAAGGGTTCAAGGCCTCGGGCTGGCCCACCCACATGTAAAGGCCCATTGAGCCCAAAGGCAAAGCCACAGCCAACACCACGGCTGTCCAAATGGCTGGCTTTTCTGCTTTGGCAGCAGGATCGTCTACTGCAGAGGTATCTTCTAGCAGGCGCAGGCTCAGTTCATCGCGCGACTGCTGCCATTCTTGGTCGCTGATGTGGCCGCTATCGTGCTCGCGGTCTAAATCTAAAATTTGATCGCGGTAAACCTTGGCATTGGCCTTGGCCTGGCTAGCCTGTGTGACAGGCTTTCGCTCACGCAACAAGACCCACAAAAACACAACGGCGACACACAGCGCAATGCCAAGCGCAATGAGAACAAACAACATACTGGCATTCATGACGCATCTCCAGATTTCAAAATTTCTTGTACTCTGCGTCGATCTTCATCGCTCAAGCTTGGCTGGCCTTTTTGCGCACCCTGACGTTGTCTCAAGTAATACGCCATGCCCAAGATGGCCAAGACCAACAACAAAAACGGGCCAAACCACAAGACCCAAGTGAGTGGCTTGACTTCAGGCTTGTACAACACAAAGTCGCCATAGCGGGTGACCAAGTACTCTTTGATTTGCGAGTCGCTTTTGTCTTCCCGAATGAGTTTTCTAACCTCTTCGCGCAAGTCGTTGGCCAACTCTGCACGCGAGGAAGCCAGCGATTCGTTTTGACACACCAAGCAGCGCAACTCCTCAGAGATGTGAATCAAGCGCTTTTCAAGCACGGGGTCTTCAGCCAGTAGAGCCGCCTCCTTGGCCTGCAAGGGGGCAAGACAAGACAACAAGAGCCAACTGGCCACACACAGCCACTTTAAAAATACAGATTGCAAATTCATGCTGACTTTCACACGCCCTTAAGAGGCGTTCAATTTCTGCACCAAAGGCAAAATGGTGGACTGCAACAATTCGGGCGTGACCACGCCCACCCGCTTGTATCTAATGACACCTTCTTTATCAATGACATAGGTTTCTGGCACGCCATAAACACCATAGTCAATGCCCACCCGGCCGTCCAAATCCACGGCAGAAAGCACATAAGGGTTGCCGTGTCGTTTGAGCCAAAGAGCGCTTCGATCACGTGCAAATTGCAGTTTTTCTTCTGGCGTGAACTTCTTGCCAGCAGGCTCATCTTGCGGCTGAACTTCTTTGTAACTCAGACCCACAATGGGCAATTGATTGGCTTTGGAGAAGGCCACCAAAACGGGATGCTCTTCTCGGCAAGCCACACACCAAGTGGCCCAGACATTCAGCATCCACACTTTGCCCTTCATTTCTTGAGGTCCAAACTTTGGCGCATTGGCATCCAGCGTGTCCAAGGAAAATGCAGGCGCCGGTTTGCCCACCAAAGGCGAAGGGATTTCACGAGGGTCTCGGTTCAGGCCGATGGCCAGAAAAATAACCAGGCCCAAAAACAGTCCTAGCGGAATTAAAAACTTTTTCAAGACAATGCTCTCAATCTGAACTGCCTAAGGGGCTTGCTTTGCATTGAATTAACCCAAAGTGTTGGCAGACTTGCGATAGCGCCGATCGCTCACGGCCAACAAACCACCTAAGACCATCAAAATAGCGCCGTACCAAAGCCAAGATACAAAGGGCTTGTAAAACACTCGCACACTCCACTGCAGGCGTTCACCTTCAATTGGCTCCCCCAAAGAAACATACAAATCGCGGAAAAAGCCAGAGTCGATACCAGCCTCGGTCATGGGCATGGCGGAAGAAAAATACTTGCGCTTTTCGGGATACAACATTTCAAGGTATTTGCCGTCTT
>Ga0214921_10003111_pt1 | contig 25942 bp, 26 predicted proteins | sample LL1505_MetaG_FD_177992 | JGI IMG/M metagenome (GOLD analysis project Ga0214921, IMG submission 177992) | Freshwater microbial communities from Lake Lanier, Atlanta, Georgia, United States - LL-1505 | ecosystem: Environmental > Aquatic > Freshwater > Lake | place: USA: Georgia | collected... | reverse complement strand
ATCTTAATGCCCGGAGGAGCTGGTACTCTCAATCCGCACATCAATAATGAGGGTAAGTTGCAATTTGACTTCGCAGGAAACTTCCTGATTCGTTCCAGAAATCAGTTTTGTGACTCTCAATTTACAATCGCTCCAACTAATTCCACTGAAAGCCCAGAGCGTATGGGTGCCTTAATCAATGATTTACAAACGCGCTACCCAAGTGCCAAGATCTGTATGGTAGGCACTAGCCGGAGCACCTATTCAACCATGGGCTTAGCAGAAAAGTTTGACTGTAAGATCGATTGCATCATTCATACAGCATCCATGCTCGGCCATTGTTTGCGCACGGCCCCAGGGTGAGGCCGTGCGCGATCACGTCATTGCCGTGTTGGCGCGCGTGCGAGAGATGACACCCTACACCTTAGACTTAGGAATTCACCACCATCAAAGGAATGAATCATGCACGCAGCCTGGTACACAAAAAATGGGGAAGCCCGTGATGTTATGGTGGTGGGGGAATGGCCCACACCAACGCCGGCCGCCGGAGAAGTCTTGGTGCGTCTGGCCACCTCGGGTGTGAATCCCTCTGATGTGAAGTCGCGCCGCACGCGACCCCTGACTGAGCCCATCGTGCCGCACAGCGACGGCGCCGGTGTGATTCAGGCAGTGGGCCAAGGAGTTTCGACCGCACGAGTGGGCGAGCGCGTCTGGGTCTGGAATGGCCAGTGGAACCGCCCGCACGGCACGGCCGCCGAATTGATTGCTCTGCCATCTGCCCAAGCCGTGACCCTGCCCGAAAACACCGACTTTGCAGCGGGCGCCTGCTTTGGCATTCCCTTGCTCACAGCGCTGCAGGCGGTCCACTTGGCGGGTGACTTACGCGGCAAACGGGTGCTGGTCACAGGCGCCTCATCGGCGGTGGGCCACTATATTACGCAGCTGGTCACCCTGGCCGGTGGGCACGTGATGGGCACGGTCGGCTCTGCCGCAAAGGCTGCGCACGCAGAGGCAGCGGGTGCAAAAGAGATTATTTTCTATAAGACTGAATCAGTCTCAGAGCGCGTCAAGGCGCTGACCAATAACCGCGGAGCGCCTGTAATCATCGACATCGATTTCTCCACTACCTCAAAAGGATTTGCCGAAGGCCTTCTGGCGCATCACGGCACGGTCGTCTGTTACGGATCTAACAATCTGGAGGTGCCCATTAACTTTCGGGTGTTCCTGTTTGCCTCTGTCGCGATCAAATTCTTTCTGGTCTATGACTTAACCCCCGAAGACCGCGAGCTGCTGCAGAATCAGATCGACACACTCCTATCCAAAGGGCAGCTGGTGCACACCATCGGCCAGCGTTTTCCCCTTGAGCAGGTTGCGCAGGCACACGAGCTGGTCGAGACCGGGCAGGAAATTGGTAATGTGATCATTGATTTATGAAAAAAGCCCGAAAACTTCTTCGGGCTTTTTTATGATAACTCACTACAACCGGATCAGTTTGTCCGATTCGCAAACTCACGCAGCTTTGGATCGCTGTTGACCATCTTTATAAACTCATCTGTGATGTATTCGCTGCTCGCAGGCGCAGCTGGAATTGCGCCAGTGGTGACCATGAAGGCTGCCATCTGGCCGAACCAGTTATCCATCTGCGATGCACCCTTAGAGCGATCCAGAATACGTAGCTGCCCCGCCAGATCATAAACGGGGCGCGTATCAAACTCGCGGCGCATGGATGTGTCTGTGATCTTGATACCGGCCTGCTCATAGAACTTCTTGATCATAGCCATGCCATCAGCGCGGTTGGCCGACATGTACTTCAACGCGCGCAAGTAAATGGCAAGAAACTTGGCAACGTTCTGTGGATTCTCTTTCGCGTAATCACCACGCACAATCAGCGCACCTGGAACAAAGGCATCACCCTCTTTACCTGAGCAGATTACTTTTCCGCCCACCTGCTCTTCCAGTGTGTAGATATTGGGTGCCCACAGGCCGCCCAGATCTGCATTATTAGACGACATGGCAGAAATAATCTCTGCCTGGCCCATGTTCTTGATCGTGACATCGCCCTTCGCTAGACCAAACTTCTTTAAGCACGACTGTACTGCATAGTCTCCCGTGGAGTTTGCCGTCAGCACAATCGTCTGGCCCTTGATCAGCTTGGGGTTGGCCGCATACTTCTCAGCGGTTGCCTTAGTCGCCATCAGCGCGTTACCTGCCGACTCGTCGTTGCTCAGGCCAATCGTCTTGATACCAAAGCGCACATGACCCAGCACGGCAGGGACGCCGCCTGTGCCGCCCACATCCCAAGACTTAGACGCAGAGGCCGCAATCTGCGGAACACCTGCGGGGAAGACACTGAAGTTGGGCTTTAAGCCAAGCTCTGCCCACCAGCCCTTTTCCGTGGCAACGAAAAATGGCAAGGCCCAGTAAGCATGCTGATAACTGACCTTAATTTCAGTTAAGGGCTGAGCCGACACCACTGCCGGGGTGGTGACTAGGCACGTTGCCATGGCAGCCCCAACAATTAACCGACGAATTGCTTTTCTAAACATTTATGTCTCCTTAGTTAACAGATATATCTGACGTACGTACAATACACAATATCAATAAAACCGCATTATTGCGGGTCCCCTGCATGTTGCTCGCGCAACAATCTCCAGATATGGCTTCTCAGGCCGACAAATGACGGCTGATCCATCACATCTTCAATCCGTTCAACCTGATCCCACCTCTCGCGCTCACGGATTGATTTAATATCCACAATCTCTTTGATTAAGCCCGGTCTGCGCGTCATCACCACCACGCGATCAGCCAGATACACGGCCTCTTCAACAGCGTGCGTAATAAAGAGCACGGTGCGGGGATGCTTACGCGCTAAGCGCACCAACTCCTCTTGCATCACCACGCGCGTCTGCGCATCGAGCGCGCCGAAGGGCTCATCCATCAACAACACTTTGGGGTCAAGCACATAGGCGCGCGCGATGGCCACGCGCTGCTGCATGCCGCCCGATAACTGATGCGGAAAGCCCTGCTCGTAACCGGCCAAGCCCATAAATTCAATGTAGTGTTTCACACGCTCTGCACGCGTCTTGGCATCAATGTTTAAAGATCGCAGACCGAACTCAATGTTCTGCGTAACCGTCTTCCAGGGAAAGAGCGCGAACTGCTGAAAAACCACCGAGCGATCAGGTCCCGGGGCGGTCACCGGCACACCCCCTACGCTCACTGTGCCATGCGTGGGTTTTTCAAGGCCCGCTGCCATACGCAAGCAGGTGGTCTTGCCACAGCCCGAGGGCCCCACGATCGCCACAAACTCGCGATCAGCCACTTCGAGTGTGACGCCGCCGACGGCGACAATTTCTTTATCGCCCTGGTGAAACACCCGCTCGACTGCATTAAATGAAATATTGGCCATGATTCAGTTGGTCTTCTCTAACATTGACTTACGCGTTCTTGAAGTTTTCTTAAAAGAATATCGATCAGCAATCCCACTAGACCAATTGCCAGCATGCCGCTCATCACCGTGCTGGTGTCGATGCTCTGCTGGCCCTTGACCATCATGTAGCCCACACCGCTTGAGGCTGCGATCAATTCTGCGCCCACCAGTGACTGCCACCCCAGACCCGCCGAGACGCGCAGGCCCGCCACAATTGATGGCACCGCAGCGGGCATTAATACCTCGGTCATGACGCGAAAACGGGACGCGCCAAGGGTCCACGCCGCCTCAAGATATTTTACATCGACATACTTTGATCCGCGATAGGTATTAATCAGGACGGGCGGAAAGGCACCCATAAAGATAATGAGTACGGGGCCACCCATTCCAGTGCCAAACCAGAGTGCTGCAAACGGAATCCAGGCAATGGGCGCGACGAACCGGATCGACTCAAAGAGTGGTGTCACGATGCGATCAACCACTTTTGAGGTGGCCATCAAGAGGCCAAGGGGCACACCAATCGCTACGGCCAATCCAAACCCTGACAGAAACCGGTGAAAGCTCGACGCCAGATGCCCAAAGAGGGTCATACCCACAAAGGGCTCCGTTGAGAGCGTGAAGAAACGCTGCACGACATCTAACGGGGTCGGCAGAAATTTTTGCGGTGTAACGCCGATGAAGGCAAGAAAATACCAGAGGCCAAGGAAGGTAGATGCGCCCAGAAGGGTCAGTACTAACCACTGCCGGCGGCTTAGTTCGCGCAGGCCATTCATGGCGAAGCCCTCCACGGCATGGCGCGCCGCTCGATCACCCCAAGCAGCACCGTCATCAGCCAGCCAGAAACGGCCACCGAGAACATGCCCACCAGAATCATGGCGGGATAAATGTCCTGCGCCGCCTGATTCAGAATACTGCCCAGGCCAAGCAGCGCTCCAATTAATTCAGCCGCTACCAGTGTCGTCCAAGAGGCCTGCAGCGACAGGCGCAGGCCCGTAAAAATCAGGGGCAGCGAGGCGGGAATCAAGACTTCTTTCCAGTGCAGCCAGCGACGGATGCCCAACATAGCGCTAGCCTCTAGAATAGGGGTTTCAATAGAACGCACTGCCGCGTAACTGTTAATCACTGAGGGCACAAAGGCGGCCACAAAGATCACCATCACCTTGGCCGAGTTGTCGAGCCCGAGCCAGACAATGGCCAACGGAATCCAGGCAAGCGGCGGAATTGGACGCAGCGTCAGAAACACCGGGTTGACAAAGGCCTCGATGCGGCGACTTGCCCCCATCAAAAGGCCCAGTGTCACGCCAGCCGTCGAGGCCACCAGAAAACTGGTCGTAACCAGGATCACACTCTGCAGAATATGCTGATGCAACTTGCCGTTGCCGTAGCCCTGTAGGGCAATCTGCTTGAGCGAAACCCAGAACTCCATCGGGTTGGGGAAACGATTGGGCTCAATGATTCCCGTCCAGGTGGTGAGCGTGAGCCACACCAGTAGCACACCTGCCACTGACACCAGCACATTCAGAATATTTTTAACCGCGTTCATTCTGCAAAAAGCCCCATCTGTAACAGTCGATCCAAGACAAGATTACTGCTCTCCCACTGTGGCATGTGGCCCACACCGGAAATTAAGTGAAGGGCTATTTTAGGTGGTGCATTTAACGCATGCGTCCAGGGAATGATCTGATCCTGCCGCCCCCAGAAGATCGACACCGGCATCTGCAGCTGCTCAAGCTCGCCGCGAATATCAATCTGCTGAACACCCGAGGACGATAAATCAGACACGAGCTCTTCTAATGCTGATGAGCGCTCTTTTAAGCTTGCCACCAGATCAGTCATAAATTCGCTGCCAAAGGCAGGCAGGCGTACAGCAAGTTTTTCTAATTCCCGGCGCAAGACCGTAGTAGACCCTGCATTGAGCATGCCGTCAATAAAGCTCTGATTGATTTCGGTGCCTAAACCCGCTGGCGCAATCAGGGCCACGGACGACACCTGTTTTACGGCGGGGCTTGCCGCGAGCCGCGTCACAATTGCGCCGCCCAAGGAATGGCCCACCAAGACCTTGGGGCCCGCGGGCAGTGTGCCGATCACCTGTGCCAGGGCGGCCACGATTTTGTCAATGGTGAGCGGGGCAGCGGGGGACTTGCCGTGCGCCGGCAAATCAAAGGCCACCACCGAACGCCCCTGGCCTGCCAGGCTCGCAGCCAGACCTGCCCAGGTATCAATATCGCCAAAAAGACCGTGCACCAAGAGGATCGTGGCGGCGCCTTTCTGGCCAGGTGCATTCCAAAAACGCGCAGAGATCTCGCCGTGCGGCGTGCGAATCATCTTCTCAACGCTGGTAGCAGCGCTAGTGGATTGCGCAACGCGCTGCTTAACACCCGTTGGCGCATGGGCTGCCTGTTGGAAAATATCATCACGAACGATGCGACCGTTCGGCCCCAAGCCCTCGATCAGAGAAAGGTCTACGCCCAACTGGGCCGCAAGCTTGCGCGCAATAGGCGTTGCCGTGCGCCGACCGGTGGCGCCCAAAGACTTGGCACTTAAGGAGGCTTTGCCCGACGTTATTGCCAAAGATATTGATGATTTTTCTGCTGCCTTGCCTGAGGGCACAGTCGCTTGGGCTAAAGCAGCAGCCGGTTCAGCCAACGCCGCTCGGCTTAACGGCTCTGCTGCTCCGCCGCTGACCGAGATTTCCGCAAGCGCCTGATCAAACTCCACTAAAGTATCCACCGCGGCCAGGTGTTGACCCATCACGCCATCACAGGGCGCTGGCACCTCCACCACTGCCTTATCGGTCTCGACTTCCAGAATCGATTCATCGGCCTTAAACGATTCTCCGGGGGCTTTTTTCCATACCAGAATGCGCGCATCGGATTCAGCACCGCCTAAACGCGGCAGGCAGAAATTTACAGTCTTAGTCACAAGCAATCTCCATCATCACATTCACCGCCAATGTTAACTTCTGATGGCGTGCAACGCGCAAGATCCTCTAAGAGCAGCAGCATCGCCGTACAGTCTTGTGCTGATCGCCCCCAGGGCTTTGCTAACGCAAATAACTCTCTGGACACGCCGCCCAAAAAGAGCGGTGCCCCTTCGGATTTCGCAAACTCCACCGCCAGGCTAATGTCTTTTAATCCCAGTGTGAGCGAGAAGTCAGGCGTGATATCGCCCGCTAATACCTTCTTTGGAAAGTTCACATTAATCTGACCACGGCCCGCGGTCGTGCTCTGCAGCACCTTGACCGTCGTCTCGCGGTCCAAGCCCGCCTTCTTTGCCAGCATCAGAGTTTCAGCGGTGAGCACCATGCCCACCATCGACATGTAGTTGTTCACAATTTTCAGTTTTATGGCGTCGCCCGGTGGGCCCACATGCACAATATCTTTTCCAAAGTAAGTTAGCATCGGCCACACTTCATTTAGCGTGACCTCATCTGCGCCCACCATCACCAGCAGGTCACCCTGCACTGCGTGACCAGGCGTTCTACCCACAGGCACATCAATCATCCTCAGCTGCTTTTCCGCCAGGCGGGCACGCAACGGCGCGAAGGCCTGGGGGCTTCCTGTGCTCATCTCAATCACCAGTGCATTTCTGGGTAGCGCCTCTGCGGTGCCGTTGGGGCCAAACAGCACCTGCTCCACCACCGACGAGTCAGGTAGGATCAAGAACAAATAATCAGCACCTTTTGCGGCATCGGCAACAGAGCTGGCGATGCGACAGTTCTTCTTGGCGCGAAAGGGCTCGAGCATGGCGGCGTTGGTATCAAATACCGCCAGAGAAATATCGCCCTTGGCCAGGTTACTGGCCATTGCACCGCCCATGGTCCCCAATCCAATAAACGCAGCTTTAAACATCGCGCATCTTTCTTTTAATTTTTTAGTTTTGTACGGGTGCGAGTTGTCGAATTTCAAGAAACTCTACTGCAATGCCCTCGGGGCCATTGACATACATGGGCCGCGTGACACCCCCGCGCAGGTCCTGCGGGTCAGAGAAGGTGGTGTAACCCGCCTGCCGGATGCGCCTGCAGACCTCATCCGTATTGTTCACCTGAAAGGCAATGTGCGTTAAGCCACGATCACACTGACGAATGGCGATCGATCGGCCCTCTGGGTTGTAATACTTAAAAAGCTCAATGCGATAGCCAAAGAATTCCAGCATCGCCCAACGGATGACGGCGCCGGGCAGACCCACCACCACGCCAAGCGCTGGCTCTGACCGGTGATCCATTTCACCCTCCACCCGCATGCCGATGACATCGGTGAAAAATGTACGCGCTTTTTCAAAATCTTCAACGCACACAGCAGTGTGATGTGCTCGCAGCACTAGGCCTTCGAGCAGCGGAGTCAAAACTTTTACGGGGGTGGTCATGATAAGTCTCCTGATCTCGATTAACGCACGAGCAGCTTTAGGCCTGCGGCGATTTCTTCCCGCTTCGCCAGTGCCGCGCGCTCTAACACTTTTGACACCACCGGCGAGGAATGGGTGCCCGATACATGCACGATCTCGTGATCCAGGTCATCAAAGAAACGCTCTTGAATCTGCTTAACCAGATGTGCTCCGATCGAGGTGCCGCGTGTGGTCTCCTCTGCAATCATGATGCGGTTGGTGCGCGAGAGGCTCTCACCAATCATGTCCCAATCGACTCCCATCGGGTCGAGCGTGCGCAGATCAATCACCTCGGCATCCACACCAGTGGCCTCAACGGCGGCCATCGTTTCCAGAATCACGCTGCCATATGTCAGCACTGTGCAGGCGGCTCCCGGGCGCACCAGCCGCGCTTTGCCAAAGGGCACGATGTAATCAAAATCGGATTTCGGCACCAGGCCCTTGGTCTGAAAGAGGCCGCCGTATTCAATGATCAGCACAGGATCATCACAGCGAATGGCGGCATTAAATAAGCCGATGTAGTCATAAGGAGTTGAAGGCACAACAATGCGCCAGCCCGGATACATGGCAAACAGGCCGCAGGCATCCATTGAGTGCTGTGACCCATAGCCACTTCCGGCTGACACGCGGCTGCGCACGACCAGCGGCATCGCATGGTGCCCGCCAAACATGTGACGCACCTTTCCGGCTTGGTTAAAGAGCTGATCTGCGGCGACCAGCACAAAATCGGGGTACATGATCTCCACCACAGGGCGCAGCCCATTTAAAGCGGCGCCAATGGCCATGCCTGTAAAGCCGTTCTCGCAGATCGGTGTGCCGATGAGTCGCTCTGGAAAGAGCTCGCTCACACCCTTGGTCGCACCGGCCGTTCCGCCTCTGAGTCGATGCACATCCTCGCCAAGCACAATCACACGCTCATCGCGCTTCATGGTCTCGCGTGCTGCCAGTGAAATAGCATCCACGAACTTGACGGTCTCCATCTGCTTGGGGTCTGCCTCGAATTCTTCCCGGCAAGGGACGCCCTTTAACTCAGAGAGGTCGCCACGGATGCCAAACTCCACTGTGCTTGTATCAGGCCAGAGCGAGGGAATGAGACGGCGCTTGCCCGCAGCATCGGCCTCAATCAGCTGACTGTTCACCGCACTTATCAATGCCGTGATGCGATCTTCATAGGACTGACGATCGGCCGCCTTGACCGCTTTGAGCTCGACCATCTTCTTCCAGGTCTGCTCAATTGGGTCACGGGAACGCCACTGATCCTCTTCATCTTTTTCACGATAGCCAAAGGCGCTTCCGGTGAGCGGGCCCGACTGATGAAAAAAGCGATAAGTCTCAGCCTCGATTAAGAGTGGGCCGGGAGCTTTTTTAATATTATTTTTTGCATACTCCATCGCCACGCGAACCGCCACCGGGTCCATGCCATCAACGGTGACGCCCGGGACGCCCAGCGAAATTCCGCGCCCCGACAGACGTGTTTCGTGTGTCTGCTCTGAGACATGCGTGGACACCGCATAGAGATTGTTTTCACAGAAAAAGACTACCGGCAGCCGGTAGAGTGCTGCCAGATTCAGCGACTCATAGGCCGAGCCATTCTGAATGGCGCCATCGCCAAAAAAGCCCACCGCGATATGGCCGGTCTTACGCATTTTTTCAGCGAGCGCATAGCCCACGGCGTGGGGCACGTTGCCGCCAACAATCGCGTTTGAGCCCAGTACGCCACAGACATCCCACTTTAAGTGCATGGAGCCCCCACGGCCGCCACCATAGCCTGGTGTCAGGCCCAGAATCTCGGCAAGCGTGCGGAACACCACGTCGTGCATCTGCGGATCGATGGCCGACTTAGCGGGATCGTAGTTCTTGGGCGTGGCGTGATTCACCGCCTTGGCCAAGAACTGATGATGCATACGATGGGTGCCGTTAATCTTGTCGTGCGAGGTGAGTACCGACATACAGCCCACGGCGGCACCCTCTTGGCCAATACTGGAGTGCGCGGGGCCGTGTAGCAGGCCTTCAGCGCTGAGCTCCAGAAGATTTTCTTCAAATCGACGGATCATCAGCATCTGCTCGTACATGCGACGCAGCTCCTGCGGTGCAACAGATTCCCAGTCAGACGCCGTCTGTTGAATTCTGATCCAGGGTACTGCCGGCTTAATTTCTACGATATCCATTGACACAACCTCGCTAAATGTCGTTATTATTTGTAAGCGCTTTCAATTTACTCCGTAACGCATGAAGGCACAAGACCTTTATACCCCAATACTGCAAAGGGTTAACCCCATGACGTTGAAAAAACTTGCTGGTCCACCCACCGTCAGTGATGTTGCCCGTCTGGCGAAAGTATCGACGGCAACGGTCTCGCGTACGATCAATCAGCCTGACAGTGTACGGTCAGAACTTCGCGCTCGTGTGCTAGAGGCTGTGCGTACCCTGGGCTATATCCCGAATGCCGGCGCCAGAGCACTCATGCTGAATCGGTCGGGCACGATTGGTGTTGTGATCCCCACGCTGACCAACACCATCTTTGCCCAGAGCCTGGCTGGTTTTCAGCAGCGTATGGGCGAGTCCTCTTATCAGGTGATTGTGGCCTGCAGTGAATTTAACGCCGAGTTTGAATCCGAACAGATTCTGAATCTGGTGAAACGCGGCGTCGAGGCAATTGCGCTCACGGGCACCAGCCAAGAGCCATGGATTCTGCGGCTGCTAAAGCAGCGCGAGCTACCCTATATTCATGTCGTCTGTCGCCACGCGCCGTTGAACGGCTACACCATTGGTTTTGAAAACGACAAGGCGATGAATCTAGTGGTCGATCATCTGCTGGAGCTTGGCCATAAATACATTGGCGTTTTGATTGGAGCCACCAAAGACAATGATCGGGCGGCGGGCCGTCTGCGAGGCGTAAAAGAAGCGCTACAAAAAGAGGGGCTGCATCTGCCACACAATCGAATTGTCGAAAGCTCCTACCATATGGCCTCGGCACGGCAGGGCCTGCGTGCGCTGCTAAAAGAAGCCCCGGAAACTACCGCGGTGATCTGCGGTAATGACCTGATTGCTCAAGGTGCCATCCTGGAAGCCCAGCACTCAGGATTGGTTATTCCACGTGATCTATCGATCATCGGATTCGATGACTTTGAGATGTCAGCCCACACGCTACCCGGATTGACGACCATTCGTACTGACGCCCAGAGCATGTGGAGCAAGGCTGCTGACCATCTGATCGGGCAACTGAATAAAGAGAAGTCACTAGCCCACTATGTGCCCACCGAGGTGAGCCTGATTGTGCGTGATTCCACCGCAGCGCCTCGCAAGCTCAAACTCAAGTTAGGCGAAAGCCTGCATAGCCATCCGCTGCCACCGACGCGCACACCTGAGCGTAGCTTGGGAAACCCACGTAAGGCATAAACATTCGGGGCTTGCCCGGAATGTTAGCCCCCAGATACCAGGAATTACACGACGGGAAAATAGTACCGTTAGCAATGTCGTCAACTCGCTTGACCCAGTTTTGTTCCGCGCCCTCGGTCGCCTCGATCTCGGTTTTTTGTGCAGCCATCATGGCCGCCAGACAGTTAGTGATCCAGTCTGAATGGTGCTCGATTGAGACATGCATATTGGTCAGTACCGATGGGCTGCCTGGCCCGGTCATGGTGAATAGATTTGGAAACCCGTTCACGGATAGACCCAGATAATTTTTGGGGCCAGCCGCCCACTTATCCACTAAGCGCACGCCATTTCTGCCTACAATCTCTATCGACAGAATCGGACCGGTCATCGCATCAAACCCGGTTGCGCAGATCAGCACATCAACGCCGTAAGTCTTGCCCGCCATCACGGGGCCGTCTGCCGTGATTTTCTCAATCGGTGTGCTGCGAATATCCACCAGGTGCACATTTCCGCGGTTATATGTCTCGTAATAGCCATCCCCGACCGACACTCGCTTACAGCCAATAGGGTGTGTGGGGCAAAGCAGGTCTGCAACGCTCTGGTCTTTGACAATCGAGCGAATCTTGGCGCGCACAAACTCGGCTGGAATTTTGTTGGCTTCCAGGTCTAAGAGGAGATCGTTATAGCCGTCTAGAAAGTTAAGCCCTCCCACCTGCCAGCGTCTCTCCAGATCCTGCTCTACCTCTTGACGGGGCACAGTGAGCGCGGAAACATCAGGCCCACGATTGCGATAGCCGTGAGCACGAATCATGGTGGCGTTGTTATGACGAAACTCTGCGTGATTAGCGAGCACCTGTGCCTCGTACTCTCTGGCGATCGGGCCATTGTGTGCGGGCACCACATAGTTGGCCGTGCGCTGAAACACGATCAACTCTTTTACCACCGGCGCAATGGCGGGGATTACCTGCACCGCGGATGACCCCGTGCCAATAATGCCCACTACTTTGCCGGCCAGAGGCACCCCGCCTACCGGCCACTGTCCTGTGTGATAGAGTTGCCCTTTGAAATCGCTCAACCCTAGAATTTTTGGCACGTTGGTCGAGGATAGACAGCCGGTGGCCAGAATCAGAAACTTCGCACTCACCTCTTGGCCTGCATCTGTCTTGACAGACCAACGCTTTGACGCCTCATCGAAGCTTGCGCGCTTTACACTAGTGTTGAACTGAATGTGGGGCAATAAATTAAAGTGCTCGGCCACGTGCTTGGCGTATTCAAGTAGCTCGGGCTGAGTGGCGAAACGCTCGGACCACTTCCAGTTCTGAAACAGATCATCAGAAAACTGGTACGAGTATTCTAAACTCTCAGTGTCACATCGCGCGCCTGGATAGCGGTTCCAATACCAGGTGCCGCCAACCCCATCACCACGCTCAAACACTCGAGCGTTTAACCCCAGGCCCCGTACCCGGTGAAGCATCAATAAGCCTGCATATCCAGCACCGACAATCACGACATCACACTGATCTCCAGCTACGCCACCATTAGTTCTCTGCATTTTCTTAAAACCCTTCCAAAAGACTCAGGCTTTCCAGGTAGCAAAATGTGTCTCTACCCGCCGCAAGACAAAATCGAGCGCTACGCCAATCACACTGATGAAGGCCATCGCCCCAATCGTAAGATCAGCATGTAGCTGCATCTGACCTTGCAGGATCAAGTACCCCAGGCCATCACGGGTGCCCGTACCCGCCACAATCTCCGCAGCAATGAGCGCCATCCAACCACCCGCCAGACCAATTCGAACACCCGTCATGATCAGAGGGAAAGCAGCAGGAAGCGCCACCTCTGTCATCACCGTCCAGGTGCGTGCACCCAGGCTTGCCGCAGCATTTAACAGATTCTGATCAATCAGCTTCACACCCAGAAAGGTGTTAATCAGAATAGGCGGAAAGGCTGACGTGAAAATCACATACGCCTGCGCCGAGTTGCCTGCACCAAACCAGAAAAGTGCAAAGGGCGCCCAGGCAATGGGGGGCACATAACGAAACAACTCAAAAATGGGCGACACAATCCAATTCAGCACACGGGAATACGCCATCAGAAGACCCAGCGGAACTCCCAATACCAACGCTGCGCCAAATCCGCTCAAAAGACGAATACTGCTGGCCTGCGCATGGACAAAAAGATTGCCGGCACCCAATGGGTCATAGGTCAGCGTGATCATCCGCTGGGCGACCTCTAGTGGGTTGGGCAGAAAATCTTTTGACACATTGAGCAGCTCAACCAGCAGCCACCAGCCTCCAAACCAGCCGCACAGCACCAGCACATGCTGAAATTTGTCAGAACTCTTAATCACTGTTTTCATGTCGTGAGCCCCTTATTTTTTCTCGGCAGCCCAGGGCACAACCCTGCGGCTGATCCGGACAAAGGCCATGTTCATGAGAAAGCCCACCATAGACACGGCCAGCATGCCGCAGAACACGATATTGGACTCTAGGTTGCGATAGCCATTCATGATAAGAAAGCCAAAGCCCGCTAACGATACCACCAGCTCGGCCGCGACGATCGTGGCCCAGGCGGTGCCCAGTGCAATCCGCATGCCTCCCAGAATCACCGGTAGTCCAGACGGAATCACCACCTCAAATAAGAGTGTCGTGTTTTTAGCGCCCAGGCTTCTGCCCGCGTTCATCAGATCGGGCGGCACATTCTTAATCGCCTGATAGCTATTAAGCACACACGGCACAACGGCAGCCACAAACACAATAAAGACCTTGGCCGACAGATCAATACCAAACCAGAGAATGGTCAGTGGAATCCACGCCGGAGGCGGGATCGGACGCATCGCAGAAATCAGCGGCGAGAAGATCTTATCCAGAAGAGGCACCCAGGCCATGGCAACGCCCATTGAGACGCCAATGGCAGCAGCCGAAAAATAGCCGATCAGCATCACCGAGAGGCTGGCTGTGAAGTGATTCCAGAAAGGAACCCCCAGATAGCCATTCCAGATATCAATCACGCCATTAACGACATCAGTAGGCGAGGGCAGGATGAGCGGACGAATAAGCCCCATCGAGGTGATCGCCCACCACGCCGCCAGCATCATCCCAACCGACCCAAAAGAGAAAATATTTTGGATGGTGGACGATTTGAGTTTCATATGCAGGCCTCCGCGTTAATGACGATCACCAATCTCAGACTTCACCTGTTGCCATACGTGTGCACGTAGGTCTTGGAAGTCTTGACGGCGAATCACATCGTCATACGGCAGCGAGCGCCAATGAACACTCGCATCCTTCATATGTTCGATTGGGCGAAGCACTTCTTTTATTCTGCCCGGCCTGCGGGTCATCACAATGATGCGATCAGCCAGAAATACTGCCTCTTCAACGCTGTGTGTGATGAACAACACCGTGGGGTTTTGAGTCTGCCAGATACGCACCAGCTCTTCTTGCATCAGCTGGCGATTCTGTGCATCTAACGCAGCAAATGGCTCATCCATCAGTAGTACGCGAGGCTGCAGCACAAAGCTACGGGCGATTGCCACCCGCTGCTGCATACCGCCCGAAAGCTGCCGTGGAAAATGCTTCTCAAATCCGTTCAAACCAATCAGCTGAATATAGTCCTTGATCAAGGCCTGCCGTTTTTCGGTTGGCATGCCATTAATGCGCAGCCCAAAATCAATATTCTCGTAGACGGTCTTCCAGGGGAATAGAGAGAAATTCTGGAACACGATGGCCTTATCAGGCCCCGGCTCCAGAATCGGCTCACCGCCCAGCAAAACCCGCCCTGATGTGGGGTTGGTCAGGCCAGAGGTGATGTGAAGTAGGGTGGATTTGCCGCAGCCCGATGGGCCAACAATTACGACAAATTCGTTGGGCTGTGCTTGGAAGCTGAAAGGGTCGAGTGCACGGATGACACCCGACGCACTCTCAAAATCCATGCACACATCTTCGTAGAGCAAATCATTGCTATCACTCATTTAACCCTGCCCGATTCAATCAGCGAGCAGGAAGAGCGGCGGCTTTACGAATCCAGCTAGGATCAGGCATCTTGGCGATCTCAGGCGCAATCTCTTTCATCCGACCTATGCGCACATAAAACTGAGCGACTTCGTCCAGCACCTGATAGACATAGGCCTTTTCGCCTGGCTTACCGATAATGCGATCAAACTGCGCCTTCATGGGCCAGAGATCCATTGCCAGATCGATTTCTTCTTTCAAGAATGAATCTTCGGTCTGCGTGCCACGGAACTTGTCCCACTCTTTATAGAGCGCTGCCGTGCGAGCTTTGTCTTTCTGTGCCCACTCAACGCCCTCTAGTGTCGCGCGCAGCCAGCGCACAGCGGCGTCAGGATTCTTTTTCGCAAACTCGGGATGAATCGCCCACACCGATGGCACTCTGACATTGGCTTCAGTGGCATCGCATAACACCTTCATACCGCGGCCACGCGCTGCTGTGGATTGGGGTGTCCAGAGCTGTGCAAGGTCGCCATTGCCCGCCATAAAGGCTGACAACGAAGCTGCCTGCTCACTGGGTAGAATCTGAATATCGCTCATGGTCAGGCCGTATTTCTTCATACAACCTTCCACCATAAAGTGTCCTGTGGATGCGGTGGTGACGAATACCTTGGCGCCCTTTAGCGATGCAGGATTCTTTTTTATGCGATCCACATAATCGGGGCGACCAATCAGCTGGTGAATCACGGCCTCTTCGCTGATCACGCCAGCGATGATGAGCCCTAGCTTAGAACCCTGAACAACGGGGGGCAGGCCAATGTGTGCGACATCCCACTCTGCAGTAGCCGCGACCTGCACAATCTGGCCACCCGACTGAAACACCTGAATCGTGGGGTCAAGTCCCCACTTGGCATAAATACCCTGACTCATTGCTACGTATTGCGGGAAAGACGGATACCAGACCTGGGCTGCGATCCTGATTTTGTCTTTCTGCTGGGCAACCGCTGCACCAGAGAACCCAACCACGCACAGCAATGCCGCTAGCCCTCGAACGACAGAAGAAAACTTACTCATCTCAAACTCCTCCTTTTAGGAAACATTACTCTTTGTTTTTACGGATGATCTTTGTGTTGAAAAAATATAGGGTTTGAAATGTCTTATCGGACATTGGGGTCAACCCGCAATTTCTGAAAGCGCTTACATAACGAAACCATTTTAATCCAAGTAGCTTAATCATTTAAACAAAAATGCTTTTATTAGCTAAGGTAAAACCCTGATATCCTTCTGTAAACCAGTCGATTTGACCTTAGTTGACAATTTGGATGAAAACACTATTCAACTAATTTAGAAAGAATCTTGACCAAGATTACTTTGCTGTATACCCACCATCCAGTGCAATTGTCTGTCCAGTAAGAAAGCTTGATGCGTCGCTTGATAAAAAAAGTGTTAGCCCGTATAAATCATCTAGTATTCCCGTCCTGCCCATACACGTCTGCTTTTCAAAGTTCGTTACAAGTTCTGGGTTTTGAAACATAACTTCGGTTAATGGGGTTCTAAAAAGGCCTGGTGCAATCGCGTTACAAGTAATTCCATGTCGTGACCATTCCTCTGCTGTAGCGCGGGTAAGCTGCAATACGCCACCTTTTCCAGAGCCATAGGGAGCGCTATTTGGAAAAGCACGATAGGATTGCATTGAGGCAATATTAATAATCCTACCCCAACCCTTTTCTTTCATTCGGGGAGCAAGTCCTTGAGTTAGGAAAAAAGGAGCAGCAAGGTGCAGACTTATCTCAGCTTCCCAGTCTTCAGGAACAATTTCAATGAATTTTTTACGCAAGTTGGTACCAGCAGCATTAATCAAAATATCTACGTCACCAAAACGATTTTGAATCTCAGATGCGGCTTGTTTTGCCTGCAAAGCGGAGTTGAGGTCCCAATTTATAAAATTGACATCAATTGAATCTTGCTCTAACTGTAGAGCAGCAGATTTAAGTTCTGCCTCCCGTCGCGCTAGTAAAATGATGCGTGCACCTGCAATACCTAGGCAGTGCGCCATGGCTAGGCCTAACCCAGAGTTTCCGCCCGTGACAAGGGCTTGTTTTCCACGAAGGTCAAACAAGTTTTGTAGTTTTTTATGCATAATTTATCTTGCTTTCTTCATTTACCAACTTAAGTTACCATATTTTTTACGGCACTGTTATAGTTTACTTTCAAGATAACATCTAGTAATGGTTCTGTGAAGAATTTGATTTTGCTTGCACATTCATTTTTACTGGAGGTAATACACTATTGAAGAATAGCAATCAAGAGCCAATGTTAAGCGTGATTATTACAGGGGGGGCTAGTGGTATTGGTCGTGCGGTTGCAGAGCTTGTGATAGAACGTGGTGGTTGTGTAGGGGTCTTAGACTTAGATCCTGAAAAGATTGAAGATCTTCTAAAACGATTTCCTGACCGCATTAAAGCCTTAAAGGGAAGTGTCTTAGATCAGGCTTATTTAGAGTCTGCGTGGGCTAATTTATCGGAAGCATTGCCGGAGCCTATCAATTGTCTTGTCAATTGTGCTGGCTTGCCTCAGAAACCTTGTTCAATTGAGGAGATGGAACTCTCAGAATGGTCTCGTATCCTTGATTCACATTTGACTGGCACGTTTCTACCTTGCAAGATCTTTGGTGGTAAGTTAGCCAGCAGTGGTGCTGGAAGCGCCATCGTCAACTTAGCCTCTGTATTAGCATTTAGGCCGGGCCCCGTGCTTGCGTATGCTGCTGGTAAGAGTGGTGTCGTTAGTTTAACCTCGGCATTAGCGGTTCACTGGGCAAAAAATAAGGTCCGCGTTAATGCAGTTGCTCCAGGGTGGACTGATACCCCTTTTCTTAGGCCTAAAGAACGAGGCGAGCGAGATTTCACACCAATTCTACGATCAACACCTCAGGATCGACTGATGAAACCGAGGGAGATAGCTGAGGTAATTTATTTTCTCTTATCCCCAGCCGCAAGCGCAATTACTGGATCAACTATCCCATGTGATGGCGGGGTTATAGCTGGTAGTGGCTGGCAACCATACGGCGGTTTTGATGTAACTAATTTTGTAACCCCTCACGTATAAAACTATTTTTAAAAATAGGATCGTAAGATGTATGATTTAAGTGGAAAGGTTGCGCTGATTACTGGGGCTGGTAGAGGCATTGGGCGGGCAATTGCACATCGACTGGCAAAGGAAGGCGCAGATATTGTAGTTTCTGACATTCAGCATGAAAGTGCTCATAGTGTGACAAACGAAATTATAGTAATGGGTAGAGAAGCGATTGTTTGCGTTGCCGATGTTACCAAAGCTGATCAAGTTCAAAGAATGACAGATCATGCCTTAAACAGATTTGGCAGAATTGATGTGTTAGTTAATAATGCTGGCATAAATCTTATTAAGCCTATGCTACAGATGACAGAGTCTGAGTGGGAGAATATATTTTCCGTTAATCTTAAAAGCTATTGGCTTTGTGCTAGAGCGATTGCGCCACAGATGATTGAGCGTGGCGAAGGCGGTAAAATTATTAACGCGTCTTCTAAAGCCGGTAAGAGCCCTTCTCGATACGCTCCAATTGGCGCATACTCAACCACTAAGCATGGAGTTATTGGATTTACAAGATCTTTAGCTATCGAACTCGCTCCTTCAAAAATTAATGTAAATTGTTTTTGTCCGGGAATTGTGGATACAGATATGTGGAATCAAATTGATAGGGAAGTGAGTAAAATTACAGGCCGACAAAGTGGCTCCTCCAAAAAGGCCGCATTAGCGGATATTCCTTTGGGTCGAATCGAAACTCCAGAGGGAGTAGCTAAGCTAGTAGCCTTTTTAGCATCGAGCGAATCGGACTATATGACTGGACAAGCTATTAATCTCACAGGCGGAATGGAAATGAATTAAAGATTGTCTATCTTTAAGCGACTTGAGTAACAGAACACAATAAGATTGCTGGGTCGAAATGGAGAGTTAAAAGATATCTGTGGCACCACGCTTTTTCTGGCCAGCGATGCAAGCGCTTTCATCACCGACCAGACCATCTTTTTGGACGAAGGTTACCTCAAAATGATCGACTCAATAGAGTATCAATTCAGTCCTCGTCTAGCCGTACCCGATTTTGAAAATTACCTACAGGAAGAAAATCGTCTAAGCGCTCTTACGCGTTCGGAGCGCCCCTGCCTCTTGGATATCGCCTATGGCGATACGCCGCGTTCCCGTCTGGATCTGTTTCCGGCGACTCAAGACAACTTGCCAACGATGGTGTTTGTGCACGGAGGTTATTGGCGAGGACGTGCCAAAGATGAGTTTAGCTTTGTCGCAAACGCCATCGATCCGCGTCTAGCCAATGTCATCGTGCTGGGCTTTGAGTTATGCCCCGCGGTGACAGTCGCTGACATTGTTAGACAAATTCGGCAAGGACTGCTGTGGATCAAAGCCAACGCAACGCGATATGCGTTGCGTGGTGATCGCCTGGCGCTGTGCGGCCAATCGGCAGGTGCCCATCTGATTGCCGCGCTTCTTGCGCCTGCCAACGCAGAAGACAGACTGCCCCCAGAGTTAGTGGCCTATGCCTGTCTGGTCAGCGGCATCTATGACCTGGCGCCAGTGCCGCAGATCACCGTCAATCAAGATATTCGGCTAAAGCCCGAAGAGGTGCATGCCTTGAGCCCAATGCGACACCCACTGCAGACTCGGGTGCCCATTGATATCGTGGTGGGCGGCTCAGAGACGCCCGGCTGGATTGCGCAGTCCGCCGATCTCTATCGCACCATAGAAGAACAGGGTGTCACCTGTCACTACCACGAGCGCCCTGGCCTGAATCACTTCTCGATTCTGATGGATCTTCGGGGGCCAGATGACTACACCGCCCGGCTTGTTCAGCAGGGGCTTGCCCATACCTAATTTCTGTCTGCATCTTGTTTAACTCTTAAATTATGGGGTCGATGCTTAAAACGTGACTGGCAAGGCCAGCACCGCACTGGTCGAGGGCTTGGTTAATAATACGGCCATGCCAACGATTCTTAATATCTCCGCCTATAAGTTTGTGGCGCTGGATCCACTCAAGCTCATTCTGGATAACCTGTCCCAGGACCACGAGGAAGACTGCCAGCAGAGGATTATTTTTAATTTAAACGCCACAGCTATTTTGTTGCCGACCGACCCATTTTTAATCGTACCGTTACGCTGAAAGACTCAGGAAAATAATCTATGCGTGTGATTGATCATCGTCCCTCACTTCACATTGCTGAAGTGCCCAGCCCCACGCCCAAAGCCGGCGAAGTTCTGATTCGCGTGGCCTATGCCGGCGTGAACCGGCCCGACATTCTGCAACGCAGAGGCTCTTACCCACCCCCAGCGGATGCCACACCCTATATGGGGCTTGAGGTAAGCGGGACCATCATTGGGTTGGGAGAAGGCGTTAACAACTGGAAGGTGGGGCAGCAGGTCTGCGCGCTGACGCCAGGCGGAGGTTATGCCGAAGAGGTGGTCACCGCAGCCGGACATTGCTTTCCAATTCCCCAGGGCTTTTCAATGCTGCAGGCCGCGGCAGTGCCCGAGACTTATCTGACCGTCTGGGCCAACCTGATCGAACGCGGTCGTCTGCGCGCCGGAGAGGCGGTGCTAATTCATGGTGGCTCGAGTGGCATCGGCATCACCGCAATTCATCTGGCCAAGTGGGTGGGGGCAATTGTCATCACCACCGTGGGTAACGAAGAGAAGATGCGCATCTGCACATCTCTGGGTGCGGACCACGTGATCAACTACAAGACCCAGGATTTCCAGACGGTGGTAAAAGAGATTACGCACGGCCAGGGCGTAAATATGGTGCTGGATATGGTAGCGGGCCCTTACGTGGAGAAGAATCTGCGCAGCTTGGCACTTGAAGGCCGGCTGGTGCAGATTGCTTTTCTTCAAGGCAGTAAAGTGGAAGTGGACTGGAGCACGCTGATGATGCGGCGTCTGACGTTTACCGGCTCAACACTGCGCGCGCGGCCGCTGGAAGAAAAGTCGCGTCTGGTGCAGACCCTGCACGCCCGAATCTGGCCCGAGCTTGACGCCGGCCGGCTGCTGCCTGTAATTGACTCAGAGTTCCCGTTTACCGAGGTTGAAAAGGCACATGACTTAATGGAGTCCTCGGTTCATATTGGAAAAATCATGCTAAAGGTAGGCCATGACTAATTCAGCTGAACCAACCTAATTTTTAGTACCACTCCAGAAGAGAGGATTTTTGATAATCTCTCACTTAAAGGAGTGCTAACTATGGCTAAAGGTCAGCGTCTTAAACCCGAGCAAATCGTCACCTTATTACGTCAAATAGATGTCCTGACAACGAATGGCAAAACCCTAGCCCAGGCTTGTAAAGAAGTGGGCACAGCAGAGCAAAGCTATTACCGGTGGCGCAAGATCTAAGGTGGTATGAAGGTCGATCAGGCAAAGAAGTACAAAGATCTGGAGCTGGAAAATACCCGGCTTAAGAAACTCGTAGCGAACTTATCGCTACGAGAAGTGATGCTTAAGGAAGTCATTCAGGGAAACTTCTAAGCCTGTGACCAATGGAAGTCCCTGTGGGACTAAACGCAAGACAGCTGCTCAGATGTTGCTGCAGAAATACTCAACATCAGAGCGCTTAGCTTGTGAATTAGTGGGGCTCTCTAGAGCAGCATATCGCTATATGCCACTGCCTAAAGATGACGAAGAGCCCCTACGGACTGAGGTCATCCGGATGGCTAGCACCTATGGCCGGTATGGCTATCGCTTTATTGCAGGGATGATGCGTAACGCTAGTTGGGGACAGGCGACTACCGCAAAGGTCGCTCGCATCTTGCGGCAAGAGGGTCTAAAGATCCCACAAAGGCAGCCTCCTAGAGGCCGGCTTTGGTTTAACGATGGCAGTTGTATGAGACTGCGAGCTACTCACCCTAATCATATTTGGAGCTACGATTTTGTCTCGATTAGAGATGCCTATGGTGGCAAGATCCGTATGCTCACCCTGATTGATGAGTTCAGCAGAAAGTGCCTCACCATCTTCTGCGCTAGACGGATTGGCTCAATCCAAGTGATTGAGCAGTTGGCGAACGCCATGATTACTCACGGCATCCCCGAGCACATCCGAAGTGATAACGGCCCAGAATTTATTGCTAAAGAGCTCCGTAGTTGGTTATCTGGTATTGGGGTCAAAACTGCTTATATTGAACCAGGCAGCCCTTGGGAGAATGGCTTTTGTGAAAGCTTTAATGGCACCTTCAGAGACAACCTTTTGGATGGAGAAATCTTTTACAGTCTTAAAGAAGCCCAGATCATCGTTGGGGAGTGGGTCAAGCATTACAACCATGTTAGGCCACATAGTGCATTAGGTTATAGACCACCAGCACCCTAAATCCAAGTACCCCAATTAATCAAAAATCAACCCAGTTTACTGCAATGATTTACTATAGGAAACTCTCTTTGGTAGTGGACCTAAATTGACAGCAGTTCAAACGCAGATAAACGCCTTCGTGAATTTGCAGCAAATACGAAGTAAGCAAGTCAATCCTCATTAGGTATGTTCCCAAAGAGGATTCTTTCAGTTCAATATAAGGATGATGTATGGGTACTCATTATTTAAAAAAAGCGTCTAAGACCCCAGAAACCGAAACATCAAATGCACAACAGGTTGTTGTGGAGATGCTCTCTAATATAGAAAAAAATGGTGAATCTGCAGTTCGAGAATATGCAAAAACTCTTGATAAATGGACTGGCGATATTATTTTGAGCCAAGATCAAATTGATAAGATCATTTCGGAAGTGCCCAGTTTAGTAAAGCAAGATATTGATTTCGCTGTTAAACAGGTTTACGACTTTGCAATAGCTCAAAAAGAAAGTATTCATAATTTTTCTACCGAGCTACACCCCGGTGTATTAGCAGGTCAAAAAGTGATACCTGTGAATGTGGTTGGTTGCTATGCCCCCGCTGGACGATATGCACATATTGCCTCTGCCTATATGACGGTTGCTACTGCTAAGGCGGCTGGTGTTAAAAATATCATTGCTTGTTCTAGTCCGTTTCGGGGTGGCGGTATTCATCCCTATGTTCTCTATGCCTTTAAAGCGGCTGGTGCTGATGTCATTATGACCCTGGGTGGCGTTCAAGCGATTGCCTCATTAGCGCTTGGTTTATTTACTGGGAAGCCAGCGGATGTCGTTGTAGGTCCTGGTAATAAATTTGTAGCCGAAGCTAAGCGAACTCTGTTCGGTAAAGTTGGCATTGATGTATTTGCAGGGCCCTCAGAGATTGGCATTATTGCTGATGAGACTGCAGATCCAAATATAGTTGCTAGTGATCTAGTGGGGCAGGCTGAGCATGGGCATGAGTCGCCGGCATGGCTATTTACTTCATCTAAAGAACTTGCAAGTCAGGTTGCCCAATTGGTACCCGAAATGATTGATCGTTTGCCACCCACAGCTAAAGATGCGGCATCGTGTGCGTGGCGTGATTATGGTGAAATTATTTTGTGTGACAGCCGTGAAGAAATTGTTAAGATATCGGATCAATATGCAAGTGAGCATTTGGAGATTCATGCTAAAGATTTAGATTGGTGGCTTGAGCATTTAACTTGCTATGGCTCATTATTCCTTGGCGAGGAAACAACGGTTGCATTTGGCGATAAGACCAGTGGCCCCAATCATGTGTTGCCTACTAAAGGCGCCGCTCGTTATTCGGGTGGCTTGTCTGTTCATAAATTTATGAAGACCCTGACTTGGCAAAAGATGACCAAAGAGGCCAGCAAACAAATGGCAGTGGTTACTGCAAGGATTAGCAGACTAGAAGGTATGGAAGCACACGCTAGAACAGCGGATGATCGCTTAGATAAGTACTTCCCGGCAGAAAGCTTTGATTTGGGTAAACCGGTGGAAGTATGAGTATCTTTCAGCAATTTGATCTCTCTGGAAGAACTGCTTTAATTACTGGTGGTAGTAGCGGAATTGGTGAAGCTATGGCGGAGGCTTTAGGTCAGGCTGGCGCTAGGATTATTCTGGTTGCTCGCAGAAAGCCTCAGTTGGAAGAGGCGCGAGAACGATTGGGTTCCAAGAGGGTCAATGTGATCTCTTGTATTTCAGCAGACCTTGAGAGCTTGGATGCCAGCTCTGCACTAGCAAAGGAGGCCATTGCTGGTGCTGGACAGGTTGATATTCTGGTGAACGGGGCAGGCGTAAATTTGCGAGAAACCTTTATGGAGGTTAGCCATGAGTCTTGGTCTCGTCAGATTCATTTGCAATTGAGCGCCCCTTTTTTCCTAACGCAAGCTCTTGCCCCACAGATGAAAAAGAATCAGTGGGGCCGAATTATTAATATTTCCTCCTTACAGAGCTATCGTGCATTTCCTAATAGCACCCCGTATGGAGCTGCAAAAGGGGGAATCCTTCAATTGACCCGAGCGATCGCCCAAGAGTGGTCAAAATTTGGAATTACTTGTAACGCAATTGGACCTGGATTTTTCCCAACTGCATTAACAGCCCCGGTATTTAATAATTCTGAGTTAGTCAAAATGCATGCAAACAGGACCGCTATTGGTCGAAATGGTGAGATGAGTGATATTGGCGGGCTAGCTATATTTTTAGCCAGTGATGCCTCCTCGTATATCACTGGACAAACCATCATGCTCGATGGTGGATATACAGCCTCTTAGGAAAAATATATGAAAGCACTGGTGTACACCAATCCCAATGAGATGCAGCTACTCGATCGACCTTATCCATCTCTTGATCAGGATGAGGTCATTATTAAGATCGAGTCTGTTGGTATTTGTGGCAGCGATATGCATGCATTTCATGGCCATGACCCCAGAAGAAATCCAGGACTGGTTCTAGGGCATGAGTTTTCTGGAGTAGTGGCAGAGTCCTTGTCGACCCATGTATCAAAAGGTACGCGCGTGACCGGTAACCCACTCATAACATGCGGAGTTTGTGAGTATTGCCTGCAAGGTAGAAATAATCTCTGCTCGAATCGCACCATGGTTGGCATGACTCGGCCGGGTGCATTTGCGGAGTACATGAGTATTCCTGCCAAAACCTTAATTAGCCTTCCAACAAGTTTGTCAATGGATGCGGCGGCCCTGACAGAACCTGCCGCTACCGCTGTGCATGCCATTAATCTGTCGATGAAAGCATTGCATCGGCCAATTCAGGAATGCAATGTGTTGGTCATCGGAGGCGGGGCCATTGGTATGTTAGCCGCTTTATTGCTTAAGCATTTTGGAGTTATCAAACTTGTTGTTGCTGAAACAAACCCGCTACGTAGAGCCTCAATCGATCAATATGTTGGCTGTAAAACAATTGATCCAATCACTCACTCAGTTACAGAAAATAACTATGATTATGTAATTGATTGTGTGGGGACTAAGTTAACACGTCAATCTGCTTTTGTTGCGATTAAGCCTGGTGGAGTCATTATGCATGTCGGCTTGCAAGACTGGGCCAGTGAAATTGATATGCGTAAATTGACCCTTGCAGAAATTACGTTATTAGGAACATATACGTATTCCACAGCAGATCTAAAGGCGACAGTAAACTATTTAGATCAAGGTGTGTTTGGTAACCTTGAGTGGGTAGAGAAGAGATCGCTTGATGATGGTGCGAAAGCTTTTGATGATTTACACCAAGGCAAAAGCCCTTCAGCAAAAATCCTTTTAAAACCCCATTAATATGCCATCTCTAGATAGTTTTTGGATGCCCTTCACTCCTAATCGGGAGTTCAAAGCATCGCCTCGTATGGTCTCTTCTGCATCTGGTGTGACATACCAGACAGAGGATGGAAAAACGATAT
>Ga0214921_10003110_pt1 | contig 25950 bp, 30 predicted proteins | sample LL1505_MetaG_FD_177992 | JGI IMG/M metagenome (GOLD analysis project Ga0214921, IMG submission 177992) | Freshwater microbial communities from Lake Lanier, Atlanta, Georgia, United States - LL-1505 | ecosystem: Environmental > Aquatic > Freshwater > Lake | place: USA: Georgia | collected... | reverse complement strand
GTGACAAAGCAAAACTGGTGGACAGGCCAAAGACCACCATGCAGACACCGTAGACCGCCACTGCCGCCAGCATACGATGCCCCACGCGCCGCTGCATAGGCTTGCGCGTGAGCAGCACCGACATGAGGACCGCACCCACAGCAGGCGCCGCCCGCAGCAGGCCCAGGCCCCAGGGGCCGACCATCAGGATGTCTTTAGCAAACAGGGGCAGCAAAGCAGTGGCACCGCCCAGCAGCACCGCAAACAAGTCCAGCGAAACGGCGCCCAGCAAGACCTTGCGCTCCCAGACAAAAACCAGGCCTGCCAGCAAAGTGCTCATAGTGACAGGTTCATGTGGCGGAGCCATGTGCACATAGCGAACGCGTGACATTAAGAGTGAAGCGATCAAAAACAAGCCAGCGCTGCTCGCATACACCGCCGTGGCGCCGGCCACAAAAATCAGGCCGCCCAGCGCCGGCCCCGCAATCACGGCAGCTTGCATACCGCCGGAGCTAAAAGCCATGGCGCGAGAGAGCAAAGCAGGCGGCACGAGTTGCGGCGTCAACGCCTGCTGTGCCGGCATTTGAAAGGCCCGCGCCGCGCCCAAGGCCACCGACAAGCCAAGCAGCAGCTCACGCGAGGCCCAGGGGCCAGTCGCCAGAAGACCTTCGGTGGCAGCCATAAAGACCAAGGCCACCAGGCACTGTACCGACATACAAACCAACACAATGCGCGCGCGGTTCAGGCGATCAGCCACATGACCAGCGACCAGTGTGAGGAGCAAGGCCGGCAAAAACTGAAACAGTCCGACCAAACCCAAGTCCCAGGCACTGCCGGTCAGCTCATACATTTGCCAGCCCACTGCGACCATCAGCATCTGCATGCCACCGGTGCTAGCCACCCGGGAATACCAAAGGCGCATGAAGGCGGTTTGGCGGGCTAAGTCGGAAAAATTGTGCAAATCCATGAGGTATCAGCTTAACAGTCCAGCCTGCCGGGGACAGACCCGTCGTCTTACAACGATAATAAGCATCACGGGCAGCAGGCCCGCAGCCAACCCACAGGAGCACACCATGGCAAAAGGTCAACAATCCCAGAAGATGGTCAAGAAACCCAAAAAAGATACATCGCCACCCAAAACAGTTTCGCCGGACGCTGTGCGCCCCACCGTCGTCACCGTGGTGCCGGTGCGCGGCAAACTTAAAAACAAATAAGGGCCGTGAAGCCCGGGCCAGAAGTCGGCACGCCTGCCCCGGATGCCGGCGTCACAACGCCGCCGGCGCAACGCGGCAACCCCTTGCACGGGCTGACGCTAGAGGCCATCGTCACCGCCCTGGCCGCGCACTACGGTTGGGAAGAACTGGGCCAGCGCATTCAGATACGCTGCTTTGTGCTTGACCCCAGCGTGGCCTCTAGCCTGAAGTTTTTGCGAAAAACTCCCTGGGCACGCGAGAAGGTTGAAAGCCTTTACCTTTTTATGCTGCGTGAACAAAAGCGTGCCGCCAAATAAGTCCAGCCCTGAACTCCCTTTGAAGTTTCACTTCAGAGATGCTTGCTTGCTGGTGCTCGACAAACCCGCTGGCCTGCTGTCAGTGCCCGGGCGCGGAGCCGACAAACAAGACTGCCTGAGCGCACGCGTGCAAGCCCAATACCCGGACGCGCTTGTGGTGCATCGACTCGACATGGCGACATCGGGACTGCTGCTAATGGCCAGGGGGCTGAGCGCGCAGCAGCAATTGAGCCTGGCTTTTGCCGGGCGGCGTGTTCACAAACATTACACCGCCGTGGTGCAGGGACTGATGACCGAGCCGCCTTGCACACCGGATGCGGCAGACGCATTGCCGGGCTGGGGCCTGATCGACCTGCCAATTGCCGCCGACTGGCCGCGCCGGCCGCTGCGCATCATTGACCAAGCCCTGGGCAAACCCAGCCAGACGCGCTGGCGCATTGAAAGCCGTGACTCGCAAGCCGGCACCACAAGGCTGCTGCTCGAGGCTTTAACAGGGCGCTCGCACCAGCTGCGCGTGCATTTGCAAGCGCTGGGGCACCCGATTTTGGGTGACGCACTGTATGGTGGGCAAAGCAACGCCCCGGCACGGCGCTTGCACTTGCATGCCTGTGCGCTGGCCTTTGCGCACCCGGTCACAGGTGCATCCTTGCAGTTCACCAGCCCCGCTTCTTTTTGACGGAAACCCCTATGACACAAGCACAACTCACCGTCCTCACAGGCGCATCACGCGGCATGGGTCTGGCCATGGCCACGCAGTTACTGGCCCCCGGCAACACGCTCTTGTGCATCTCCAGGCAGGTGAACGCCCAACTCGCTGACCATGCGCTGGCCCTGGGTGCTCACCTGCTGCAATGGACCGAAGACCTGACGCAAGGCCAGGCTGTCAGCCAGCGGCTGCAAGCCTGGCTAAAGGCTCAAAAAGGGACAGACTTTGCCTCTGCCAACCTGATCAACAACGCCGGTGTGATACCGCCGATTGCACCGCTCAGCCTGAGCGATCCGGCTGACCTGGCGCATGCACTGCGCGTGGGACTGGAAGCGCCCATGTTGTTGTGCGCGGTTTTTTTGAAGGCAACTGGCCAATGGCCTGGCACGCGAAAGATTTTGAATATTTCATCGGGCCTGGGCCGCCGGGCCATGGCTTCGCAATCGGCGTACTGCGCGGCCAAGGCCGGCATGGACCATTTCACGCGCTGCCTGGCGCTGGACGAGGCACTCAAACCCCGGGGGGCCAAAGTCTGCTCGCTGGCGCCGGGCGTGATCGACACCGAGATGCAGCTACAGCTGCGCAGCGCAGACGATGCGCTTTTTCCGGACCGTAGCGGATTTGCCGGCCTGCATCAGGGCGGGCAGCTCACTTCTCCGGACGATGCGGCCAGGCGGGTGCTGGCGTATTTGGCGCGGGCTGAATTTGGACAGAACCCGGTGGCAGACGTACGCGAATAACTCAGGGCTCGATCTTCACGCCCTTCCAGAAGGCCACGCGGTCTTTGATGCTCTCGGCTTCGTACTTCGGCTCGGGGTAGTACCAGGCGGCGTCGGTGTTCATTTCACCATTGACCAACAAAGAGTAATAACTCGCCTGCCCCTTCCACGCGCACATGGTGTGGTGGTTGCTGAAGGTGACATGGTCGCGGTTGAGCGCGCTGATGGGGAAATAGTGGTTGCCTTCGAGCACAACGATGTCGTCGCTTTCTGCAATCACGGTGTTTTGCCAGATGGCTTTCATAACTAAATTCCAGATTTAATTTTCGAACGTTTCAAACGCCGCCTTGCGGATGGGTCGGGTCTATCCACAGCACGGTCTGCGGTTTTTCGGCGGGCTCGATGTCCAGGTTGACGGCCACGGCCTCACCGTCACTGCGGCACAACACGCATTCGAGAGGCTCGGTCGCACTGGCGTTGATCTCCTGGTGCGGCACAAAAGGCGGCACATAAATGAAGTCCCCTGGCCCGGCCTCAGCCGTGAACTCCAGGTGCTCGCCCCAGCGCATGCGGGCGCGGCCACGGATGACATAAATAACGCTCTCCAGAGGGCCATGGTGGTGGGCACCGGTCTTGGCGTCGGCATGGATGGTGACCGTGCCGGCCCAGAGTTTTTGCGCTCCGACGCGGGCAAAGTTGATCGCCGCCTGGCGGTCCATCCCCGGCGTCTGTGCGGTGTTACCGTCAAGCTGACCGGCACCAATGACGCGCACGCCGTCGTGCTTCCACAAGGGTTCTTGGCTGTGGTCGTGTGAGTGTCCGGGCGCTGTGTTCATGACTTGCCTTATTTGTAGCGTTCACGCGCCAGCGCCGCACCCTTGGCCAGGGCCTCGAGCTTTTTCAGCGCAACATCGCGGCTCATGGGGGCCAAGCCACAGTTGGTACATGGTAGCAAGCGGTTTTTAGGTACGTACTGCAAAGCTTTGCCAATGGTATCGGCGATTTGCTCGGGGGTTTCAATCTCATCGCTGGCAACATCGATCACACCCACCATCACGTCCTTGCCTTCGAGCAGCGCCATCAGGTGCGGCGGAACATGCGAGTGATAACACTCCAGGCTGACCTGCTGGATGCTGCTCTTGGCCAGCGCAGGAAAGATAGTTTCGTATTGACGCCACTCCTGGCCCAGTGAAATTTTCCAATCGTCGTTGGCTTTGATACCGTAGCCGTAGCAAATATGAACAGCGGTGGTGCAAGTCAGGCCCTTGGCGGCAACTTCAAGCGCCGCCACACCCCAATCGGCGGCGTCTTTCATGTAGGCGTTGAAAGCGGGCTCGTCAAATTGAATAATGTCCACGCCATCGGCTTGCAGCGCCAGCGCCTCCTGGTTGAGCAACTCGGCAAAGGCCATGGCCAACTTGATTTTGTCGCCGTAAAAGCGGTCAGCCACGGTGTCCACAATCGTCATGGGGCCGGGCAAGGTGAACTTGATTTTTTTCCTGGTGTGCGCGCGCAGCAGGCGAGCCTCGGTCGCATGCACACGGCCTTTGAGGCGCAGCGTCGAGACGACCTGCGGAACCATGGCGTCATAGCGGTTGTCGCGGATGCCCATCTTCACCTTGTGATCAAAGTCGATGCCTTCGACCTGCTCCAGTAAGCCGTGCACAAAGTGCTGGCGCGACTGTTCACCATCGCCAATCACGTCCAGGCCCGCGTCTTCCTGCGCCTTGATCCACAGCAGCGTAGCGTCCAGCTTGGCCTGCGCCAGTTCGGCGCCTTCGGCCTTCCACTGCGGCCAGAGTTTTTGCGTCTCAGACAGCCAGGCGGGTTTGGGCAGGCTGCCGGCAATGGTGGCGCTGAATAGGGGGGTGCTCATGAAAACTGTCTCCGTGTGGGGTGGTTGTCAATCGGCTCAGGACGGGCAAAGCAGACGCCACGCCACTATAGCGACAAGTCAGCAGCGGGCCCGAAAAGCGTCCGGACAAAAGGCTGTTCCAATAAGCGACTTCAACTGACCGTTTCAAAGACCCCACCCATGGCACTCAAAGCCACTATTTACAAAGCCCAGCTGCAAATCGCTGACATGGACCGCAACGTCTATGCGGACCACACGGTGGTGATTGCACGCCACCCCTCTGAGGCCGATGAACGGATGATGATCAGGCTGCTGGCCTTCGCACTGAATGTCAAGGCCGATGACAACAAAGGCAAGCTTGAGTTCGCCAAGGACCTGTGGGACGTGGACGAAGCAGCGCTCTGGCACAAGGATTACACCGATGCCATCCTGCACTGGATCGACGTCGGCCAGCCTGACGATAAACGCCTGATGAAGGCCGCCGGCCGGGCCGAGCGCGTCACCGTGCTGAGCTTTTCCAGCAGCACGCCGGTGTGGTGGAAAGCAATTGAAACCAAACTCACGCGGGCGGCCAACCTGGTGGTCTGGCAAATTGACGCAGCCGAAAGCCAAGCCCTTGCCAAGTTGGCCAATCGCACCATGCAGCTGCAGGTGACGGTGCAAGACGGCACGATGTGGATGAGTACCGGAAGCGACTCGGTAGAAATCACGCCGCGGCGTTTGAGTGCTCCGCGTTCGGACTGAAAAATCAGTCGCAGCTAAGATGCCTATTCCACCCGCTCACGTCATGGTTTGACGCGTGCTGACCGGTGTGGCTTTTAATCACCCTGACGTCCTTCATGCCCCCCATTCTTTATTTTTTTGCGCTCTGCAACCTGGTCATTGGCAGCGGCGCTTTTGTGCTGGGCGGGATCTTGCAGCCCATGAGCACCTCGCTTAGCATCAGCGTGGCGGCTGCCGGTCAGGCCATGACCGCTTATGCGCTTGCTACGGCCTTGCTAGCGCCGATGCTGATCGTGCTGACAGCCAAATGGTCACGCAGGCGCACCATTCAGCTGGCGCTGAGTCTGTTCACTGCCGGCTGCGTGGTGTGCGCGCTGACACCAAACCTGACGCTCCTGTTGCTGGGCAGAGTGCTGATGGGTGCTGGCGCCATGTTCACGGCCGCTGCATCGGCGCTCACGGTGAGCATGGTCCTACCGGCCCAGCGCGGTAAGGCGCTGTCCATCGCCTTCTTGGGCATCAGCATCAGCTACGCAGTGGGCGTACCAGTAGGCGCCTGGTTGGGTTTTGAATACGGCTGGCGTGTACCGGTCTGGCTGTCTGCAGGCGCCAGTCTGGGCGCGCTGGTGGCGGCTAGCTGGATCGTGCCGGCCAACATGGCCAGTGCAGGCAACAGCTTTGTCGGCTTCAAGGCTGCGGCTTTGCAACCTGCGGTGTTGCGTGTCTGGCTTCGCACCTTGCTCTACTTCGTGGCCATCTTCAGTGTGTTCGCTTACATAGGCCCTGTGCTGCAAGCGCTCAACCCCATGAGCACAACCCAACTCTCGCTCAGCCTGGCAGCCTACGGCTTTTCGGGCATCGTTGGCACTTTGGTCGGCGGATGGGCCAACGACCGCTTTGGTCCGCTGCGCTCTTTAAGGCTGCAGTTATCGGCGCTGATCTTGATGATGTGCTTGCTGCCGCTGACGCAGGGTCACATGGCACTGACCGTCTCGGCCATGGTGGTCTGGGGCGTTACAGGCTTCAGCATGATAGCCCCACAGCAAAGCCTCCTCGCCGGCCTGTCGCCAGCGCAAGCGCCGCTGCTGCTGAGCTTAAATGGCTCCATGCTCTTTGTGGGCTCTGCGGTGGGCAGCGTGATGAGTGGCGCGCTGCTAAGCACTCTGGGTTTGAGTCGGCTGGCCTGGGTGGGCGTACCTTTTGCGGCACTCGCGTTTTTGACCCTGCTCTTTGACAAAATGCCCAGACACAAGCCGCAAGTATCCGCCTGAGCCAAATGCACTGGACAAGCCATGAACAACATCGCACCTGACGCAAATACTGATGGCAGCCAGGCATTGGTCCAGTTGCAAACTCTGCAAGGTGCCTTGGCCCAGCTGCGTGTTGAAACGCTGGGAGCCGCCCTCTTCGCTGAACTGGCACAAGCCCAGCAGGAACTGCTAGCCGCCCTGCCACCGCGCTTTTTCGACGTGTTGATGCAGTTGTTAAGCCGGCTCGAATCAAGCGCACTTTTTACCGATGACAGCTGCTCCTTCAGTCGCCATGATCTGCTTGACAGCTTGCAGTTGTGGCTGGACAAGGCCGGGCAAACTTTGCAAGCCCAGGCCAGCAGACAAACTGCTGATCCCCCTGATCGGCTGAACTGATGCACCGCAAGAGTTTTGCTGCCAGCCAAGCCAGAACGAATGCGTTATGATTATTTTCATGCGGTTTTTTGTCATGATCCTTCTCGTGCTTTTGTTGCCTTTGGGCAGCGGTTCGGGCGTGGCCGTGGCAGCAGAGTCTCATCACATCACAACGCAGGCGTATCAGGCCAGCAACCCTGCTTCAGCGGCACATCTGCCAGACTGCCTCGGTCATGGCACGATGGCGGACAAGGCCAGCCCCGACACGAACGACGTCATAGCGACTGATGCTGCTTGTGACGCATGCTCAGCCTGCCAGACCTGTAACGTCATGGGTTTGGCTTTTTCTCGGACTGACCTGCAGCCATTGCCGGCGTCCAACGCCCAGCCGCAGGCATTAAGCCCTGCATTCGCAAGCGCTCCCGCAGCGCGCGACCAAAAACCGCCCATTTCCTGAAGGCCGGGCCCAAGCTGGGCCTCTACAAGCTGGCAGCAATCCTTCGACAAGCCGGTTGACGTGCTCTCTCTCGCTCGCTCACACACGCTTGTCTAAGAACCCAAGGCTGCTGCCTTAAACGCTAATCGACATGCTTTTTCAAAGCGTGCGCTTTCAGGAGTTGAAATTGAACCGTCTGATAAAAACCTTGACCCTCGCGAAGGCCGTGGGCCTGCTGGTGCTGCTCTTGAACAGCCCAGCAACGCATGCGCAAAACGCGGACTATCCACGCGCCAATCCTCAGCCGGCCCTACAGGCTGCCAGCCCACAGGCCCAGGTGCCGCTCGCCAATTACCAAAGCCCACTGCGAGGACTGCCGCAGGGCGTTGAAAGCCAGAGCACAGACTGGCGCAGCGCCAACGACACGGTCGGCCAGTTCAAGCGCGGGCACATTGATCTGCTCAAACTTGAAAATGCGCCGCAAGCGCAGCCAAGGAGCCAGCCATGAGCACGCAAATTCGGTTCGCACCAGCTGCGCGCCATCGCCGCCTTGCAGCCTTAAGCGCACTGGCCTTGAGCACGTTACTGAACGCCCACGCCAACACCCTGCTTGAAGTGAGCGTTCAGGGCCTGCAGCAAGGCAGCGCAAGCACCCTCGCCCCCAGCGTGACGCTGCCCTCGCCCGGCGCAGACCACAGAGTCGAGTTAGCGCGCCTGCTGGCAAGCCCAGTGGACGCCAACGCGGCAGTGCGTATTGCCTTGCTCAACAACCCTGACTTGCAGGTCATGCTGGGCACGGAAGGCCTGGCAATTTCAGATCAGTTTGGCGCCAATGCGCCGGCCAAGCTCAAGGCCCGCAAGGAGATCACGCAGCTGTCTGCGAACACGCACAAGGCCTGGATCAACGCCGTGGCCGCCGCCGAATCCGTGAAGGCGCTGCAAGCCGCCCGTCTGGCTGCTGAAAATAGCGGTGAGTTAGCCCGGCGACTTGCAAGGGTGGGCAACTGGAGCCGCCTGCAACAGGCCCGCCAGCAAGCCTTGCTGGCCGAAGCCGCTGCGGACCTGGCGCGGGCGCAAGACAGCGCCTTTGCTGCCCGGGAAAAACTCATCGTACTGATGGGCTTATGGGGCCCTGCGGCCATCTTTGCACTGCCAGACGCCCTGCCCGCCTTGCCGGAGGCACCGCTCGACTTACCTGACATTGAGCAACGCAGTCTGCAGGCCCGTGCGGATCTAAATATTGCGCGCATGCAATTGCAGCGCAAGGAGACGGAGCGACACGTCAAACGCCCGGCCGACCTGTGGGGCTCGATGGAAGACACCGCCGCCCTGCGTAGCATGGCGGTGCAAGCCAGCAGCGACGCGCGCCTGAGCTACCAGCGCTACCGAAGCCGCTACGATCTTGCGCGACATCACCAAAAAGAACTGCAGCCGCTGCGCGAGTTCATCAACGACGAAATGGTGCTGCGCTACAACGGCATGCTGTCCAGCGTGTTTGATTTGCTGGCCGATACCAAGCTCAAAGCACAGGCAGCCAATGCCGAGGTCGAAGCCCGACGCGATTTCTGGCTGGCCGATATCGACCTGCAAACCTTGCTGGCCGGCGTGGTACCCACCTTCGCAGACAACGCTGGCAAGGCCGCAGCTGCGGCCAGTGCTTCACCTGCCCATTAAGCAGCTTTTTAAGCAGCTCTTTGAGCGGCTCACTGAAGATCATGGTCAAAGGAAACCCAAAAATGAACCGACGCAATTTTTTCAACACTGCAGCTATTTCTGCTGTGGCCGCCGCGTCAGTGAGCAAGGTCGCCATGGCGGCCCTGCCCGAGCCGGCGCTGATGAACAGCCCTAACACCGCTTCCCCGCTAGCCCCGCCTAACGGACAACCCTACAGCCCCGTCGTGACGCTCAATGGCTGGAGCCTGCCTTGGCGCATGAACCAAGGCGTTAAGGAGTTCCATTTGGTGGCAGAGCCCGTGGTGCGCGAAATGTCGCCCGGTTTCAAGGCCCATATGTGGGGCTACAACGGCCAAAGCCCCGGGCCGACCATCGAGGTGGTGGAGGGTGACAAGGTACGCATTTTTGTTACCAATAAGCTGCCCGAGCACACCAGCGTGCATTGGCACGGCCAGCGCTTGCCCAATGGCATGGACGGCGTATCGGGCCTGAACCAGCCGCCGATTCCGGTGGGCAAAACTTTTGTCTACGAATTTGAGGCGCGCCGCCCCGGCACCTTCATGTACCACCCCCATGCCGACGAAATGACGCAGATGGCCATGGGCATGATGGGCTTTTGGGTCACGCACCCCAAACTCGATAAAAACGGCAAGCACCCGCAGATTGACAGCGTGGACCGTGACTTCGTTTTTTTGCTCAACGCCTACGACATCGAGCCAGGCAGCATGACGCCCAAAATCATGACCATGCTGGACTTCTACCTATGGTCGTGGAACAGCCGTATCTTTCCGGGCATCGACGCGCTGAACGTGCGGCACAACGACAAGGTACGCATTCGCTTCGGCAACCTCACAATGACGAACCATCCGATTCATTTGCACGGCCACGAATTTCTGGTCACAGGCACTGACGGCGGGCCCACGCCCAAGTCCACGCGCTGGTATGAGGTGACGACCGATGTGGCTGTCGGTCAGATGCGGCAGATCGAGTTCCTGGCGGATGAAGAAGTCGACTGGGCTTTTCATTGCCACAAGAGTCACCACACCATGAACGCGATGGGCCACGATGTACCGACCATGATTGGCGTGGACCACCGCGGCTTGGTCAATCCGATGCAAAAATCCGTGCCTGACTACATGGTGATGGGCGAGCGTGGCATGGCCGACATGGGCGAAATGCAAATGCTCCTGCCAGACAACACCGCGCCCATGATGACAGGCAAGGGCCCTTACGGCGGCTTGGAAATGGGCGGCATGTTCAGCATGTTGAAGGTGCGGCGTGACCAAAAGCCCGGCGACTATTCTGACCCGGGCTGGTACAAGCAGCCGCCCGGCACCCAGGCTTATGAGTGGAAAGGCGCGCTGCCTGAGGCACCGCGTCAGTCTCCAAGCCCTGCGGCGACCCCAACTGCCAAAGCTGCACAGGGCGCACAGCCTGCAACTGAAGTTCAGATTCGAAAACCCGCCAGCGGCGCGGGCCATCAAGGTCATCATTGATGGCAGAAGCCACTCCAATTTCTAATTCATCTAAGGCTAAGTTCAAAATGAAATTAATATCCTCCACCGTCGTATCCAAGGTCTCGCGCTTAGGCGCCGTTACCCTCGTTTCCGTCGCAGGCTTCGCAGCTACGGCATCCAACCCGGCCTTGGCCCACGGCGACAAAGCCATGAAGGCCAGCCCCGTTGTCAAAGAGCAAAAGCCCTGGGGCATCGCCGGTGACTTGAGCGGCGTCAAGCGCACCGTCACCCTGACCATGGACGACAAGATGCGCTTCACGCCCGACACGCTGAGCTTCAAAGAAGGCGAGACGGTACGCTTCATCGTTAAAAACCAGGGCAAGCTATTGCATGAGATGGTGATCGGCACCCGCGCTGAGTTGGACGCACACGCTGCGATGATGGAAAAATTTCCGAAAATGGCGCACGATGAGCCTTACATGGCGCATGTGGACCCAGGCAAGCAAGGCGGCCTGGTCTGGACCTTCAACCGCCCCGGTGATTTCGAGTTTGCCTGCCTGGTGGCCGGCCACTTTGCGGCCGGCATGAAGGGCCGTATCAAAGTGACAGCGCGCTGAGCCCACTGTTGGGTTTTCAAAATTCACTTTTAAGGAGATCTTCCATGCAAAGACGACTAGCTTTAATCAGCCTGACCGGCGCAGTGTGCGCCGCTTGGCTACCCGCCGCCTTGGCCCAAGGGCCGGCCATGACCAAGGGTAGCAAGCCTCAAATCGAAGTCTGGAAAGACCCGGACTGCGGCTGCTGCAAAGACTGGGTAATTCATTTAGAGGCCAATGGCTTTGCCGTGCGCGTTAACGACAGTGGCAACACCGCCGCCCGCGCCCGCCTGGGCATACCGACCAAGCTCGGCTCTTGCCACACGGGCTTGGTTGATGGCTACGCCATTGAAGGCCATGTGCCTGCGCGCGAGATCCTGCGCCTGCTGCGCGACAAGCCTGCCGTGCTGGGTCTGGCCGTGCCCGGCATGCCGGTGGGCTCCCCGGGCATGGACGGCGCCGTCTATGGAGACCGGCGCGATCCGTACGACGTTCTGCTGGTCAGCCGTGACGGCAACACCCGCGTTTACCAAAGCTATAACCGCAAGGCCAATTCAGCTTGAAGCCTTGGCTTTCATTTTTAAAGAAAACATCCTATGAAAAAATTCCTAATCTCTTTTACACGCCACAAGTTCTGGCTGGCACTTTCACTTAGCGCACTGACGTTTGGCGCCCTGGCGCAAGCATTGCCGCTTGCTGAAGGCGAAGTGCGCCGCGTTGACAAAGCCGGCGGCAAGATATCACTCAAGCACGGCGAAATCAAAAACCTGGACATGCCGCCCATGAGCATGGTTTTTCAGGTCAGCGACAAAGCATTGCTCGACAAGGTCAAGGTCGGCGACAAGGTCAACTTCACCGCCAGCCAGGTCAATGGTGACTACACCGTGATGTCGATTGAAGTTCGCAAATGAGCTAAGCCCACGGCTTAGACTTTTGACGACACTGCGCTTTAGCAGCGCCGATGGTCTGGGCTGGCTTAAACCTCCGATTTCCTGGAGACCTCACCGCTCACTTTTGGGCGGCTTCATGCAGGGCGCTTGACCGCGCCTTGACCAGCGTCTATACCTTTTTCAACAAGGACTTCAGGACATGGAATTTTTCAATTCTCTCCTGCGATGGCTGGCCACCGCTTTTGCAATGACCGCTGTTTTTTCGGCCCACGCGGGCCCCATGGGTTTCAAGGGCAGCACCATGACCATGGGCGACTTCAGCCCCAACTGGCAAGAGGGCTGGGTCAACTACGCCCTAAGCTCGCGGAATGCCGTCGGCGTGGGCGCACTGGCCATGCGCTCAGACGATAAGCACTTAACGCGCAAGCTGAGCGAACTGACCTATACACGCTTGCTCAAGCGAGTCAACGGCGAGCACTCACAAGCCAATTTGTGGTTCGTTGGCGGCGTGGGACCTGTCAGCGGCAATGATTTTTCAGGCAGCAAAACGCTTTGGGCGCCCGGCATTTCAGCCGACTACGAGACCACTCGCGTTTATGTATCAGGTACGCTGCGGCTTTACCGGGCCAGCGGCATGAACCATGATTTCGCCTCAGCGCGCGCCGGCTTCTCTTTTTATGAAGTGGACTATGAAGAAACACAGCCGTGGTTCATCGTCGAAGTACGGCGTATGCGTGGCCTGTCTGAAGACATCGAAATCACGCCCATGCTGCGTCTGATCAACAAACGCTATTTTGTAGACTTGGGCGTGAACAACGTGAAGCAAGGGCGCGTTAACTTTATGTATATCTTTTGAGCCTCTGACTGCATCCAGACGCGACGCAACTCGATAAATACCTCTTTTAAATTTTTCAAGGTTCAAAAAATGTTTAACATTTCTAAAACGCTTTCAAGCCCACTGAAAATTCTCTGCGCCGCAGTCGTATTGAGCTCGACAAGCGGATTGATGACAGCCGCTGCAGCCGCAGAATCGGCCAAGGCCACAGTCAACGGTATGGTCTGCGCGTTTTGCGCGCAAGGCATTGAAAAACGGCTCTCCAGCCTGCCCGCCACCAAGGCGGTGTTCGTCGACTTGCGTAAGAAAATCGTCGCGGTCGAGGCACGCGAGGGCCAGAGCCTGGACCTGGCGGCCATCCGACATGAAATCACCGAAGCCGGCTACGACGTTGTCAAGCTCGAAACTGTGGCGATGTCGGTCGAGGACTTGAAGGCACAAACAGCGACCAAGAAGCCCGTGCGCAAATGAGACACTCAAACCCTGCCGCCGCTCAAGACCCACCCATCACGCAAGCTTCGGTCTGGTCGTCCTGGGCCACTTTGCTGGCGAACTCGGGCACGCTTATCTGCTGCGCTTTGCCCGCCATGCTGGTGACACTGGGCGCAGGCGCTGCGCTGTCGTCCTTGATTTCCGCGTTACCCGGCTTGGTCTGGATCAGCGAATACAAATCGCAGGTTTTTGCCTTTGCCGGCATCATGCTGCTCGCCAGCAGCGCCTTGCAGTGGCGCATGCGCTTTGCGCCTTGCCCGTTGGATCCAGCGCTGCGCACTGCGTGCCTGCGCACACGCAAGACGTCTGCGCGGCTCTTCGGTCTGAGCATGCTGATTTACCTGGTAGGCGGCGGCTTTGCTTTTGTGCTTCCGTGGCTGATGAGCGCCTGAGCTGGCGGGCGACACGGTGTTTTCACAGGAGACAATGTCAATGGCTTCTACACCGTGATAAACATTGTTCTGCCAGCTAGAGCGCAGTCTCGCTGAGACTAGTTATTGCAGGCCCAGGGCTTTCCAGCCCGCAAGCCCGAGCTTTTCCAGCGTCTTGATGTTTTCTTCAAAGATGGTTTCAGCCTCGGGAAACGCCTCAACGGCTTTTTCCACGCTGGCTTCGCGCAGCAGATGCAGTATGGCAAAAGGCGCGCGGTTGGTGTAGTTGCTGATGTCGTCCGGCTCAGTGCCGTCAAACTGAAAGCGCGGGTGAAAACTGGCGAGCTGGATCACGCCTTCCAGCGCGTGCTCTTCAACCACTCCATCGGCCACTTCCAGAAAATCATTGAAGTCCAGAAAGTCTTCGAACAGCGTGTCATGAATCAACAGCGTGGTGTCAATCTCCTCAGCCGGCGTCGCCACCAGCAAATCAAGCTCCCTGTCTAACTCTTCCAGCAAATCGTCCGCATGCCGGGCCCGACTGACCACCAGCCGCACCTGGTTCTTCACATACACCGCTTTGGCAAAAGGGCACAGGTTCAGACCGATCACGGCTTTTTCAAGCCAGTGACGGGTGGTCGCGAGGATTTCTTCATCTGACATTTGGAGGAACCAAGTAAAGCCCGTCGACAAGTTCAGGACACACAACACAAATGAGGCCTTCCCCAACCCCGCAGGGGCCGCGGAACCGGCTTCGCCGGGCCGCAGGCGCAGCGGCCCCCTCGGGGGGCAGGGAGCGACACGCAGTGCGCGACCGTGGGGGCCTACTTCAATGCTTTGAAGCGCATGCGCTTGGGCTTTGCGCCCTCTTCGCCCAGACGTTTTTTCTTGTCGGCTTCATATTCCTGGTAGTTGCCGTCAAAGAAGGTCCACTGGCTGTCGCCTTCGGCCGCCAGGATGTGGGTGGCGATGCGGTCCAGGAACCAGCGATCGTGGCTGATCACCATCACCGAGCCGGCGAACTCGAGCAGCGCGTCTTCGAGTGAGCGCAGGGTTTCTACGTCCAGGTCATTGGACGGCTCATCGAGCATCAACACGTTGCCGCCGGCGATCAAGGTCTTGGCCAGGTGCAGGCGTCCGCGCTCACCGCCCGAAAGCATGCCAACGCGCTTTTGCTGGTCAGCGCCGTTGAAGTTGAAGCGGCCGGCATAGGCGCGGCTGGGCATGGTGAACCTGCCGACAGTCAACATGTCCAGGCCGCCGGAGATGTCCTCCCAGACGGTTTTCTCGTTGGCCAGGTCATCGCGGTGCTGGTCGACAAAGGCCATGCGCGCAGTCTTGCCGATCATCACTTCGCCGCTGTCCGGCTGCTCTTTACCTGAGATCAGCTTGAAGAGCGTTGATTTACCGGCACCGTTGGGGCCGATGATGCCGACGATGGCGCCGGCCGGAATCTTGAAGTTCAGGTTGTCGATCAGCAGGCGGTCGCCAAAGGACTTGCTGACACCCTTGAACTCGATGACCTCGTTGCCCAGACGCTCGGCCACGGGAATGAAGATCTCTTGCGTCTCGTTGCGCTGCTGGTATTCAAAGTCCGACAATTCCTCAAAGCGGGCCAGCCGCGACTTGCTCTTGGCTTGCCGCGCCTTGGGATTCTGGCGTGACCATTCCAATTCTTTCTTCAAGGCCTTGGCACGGGCTTCCTCACCCTTTTGCTCTTGCGCCAGACGCTCGCCCTTCTGGTCCAGCCAGCTGCTGTAGTTGCCTTTCCAGGGAATGCCGTGGCCGCGGTCAAGTTCCAGAATCCACTCGGCAGCGTTGTCCAGAAAGTAGCGGTCGTGGGTGATGGCGACCACGGTGCCCGGAAAGCGCTGCAAGAACTGCTCGAGCCAGTCCACCGATTCGGCGTCCAGGTGGTTGGTGGGCTCGTCAAGCAGCAGCATGTCGGGCTTAGACAGCAGCAAACTGCACAGCGCGACGCGGCGTTTTTCACCGCCGGAGAGAACGCCAATCTTGGCGTCCCAGGGAGGCAGGCGCAACGCGTCGGCGGCGATCTCAAGCTGGTGCTCAGAGTCCGAGCCGCCGCTGGCGATGATGGCCTCCAGCTCAGCCTGCTCAGCGGCCAGTGCGTCAAAGTCGGCATCCGGCTCGCCGTAGGCGGTGTACACAGCTTCAAGGCGTGCCTTGGCGGCGAACACATCACCCATGCCGGCTTCCACGCTTTCGCGCACTGTGTGCGAGTCATTGAGCTTGGGTTCCTGCGGCAGGTAGCCGATGTTCAGGTTGGGCATGGCCATGGCCTCGCCCTCGATCTCGGTGTCCAGGCCGGCCATGATCTTGAGCAAAGTGGACTTGCCCGAGCCGTTGGTGCCCAGCACGCCGATCTTGGCGCCCGGGAAAAAGCTGAGCGACACATTCTTCAGAATCTGGCGCTTGGGTGGAACGGTCTTGCTGACCTTGTTCATGGTGAAAACGTACTGGGCCATCAGGAGTTACTTCTCAAAAAAAACGAACACACAAAAATTGAAACAGGCATGCCACAAGGGGCGGCGTCATTTGCCCGAAAAATAGGATTATCGGTCCGTGCCACAATAAGGTTGTTTTCGGGTTCCAGTTGCCCGCAACACGTGGGCACATCCTTTGACACAAAGTGATGTTTTTCTGCCCACATTCCTGACCCCATCTGCCTATCACTGGCGGGTTGCCTCAAACCAGGCACCCACAGGCCGATCTAAAACGCCCCGAGGGCGTAATTATCTCTAATGAAATTCGAAGAATTGAACCTGGCTCCGGCCATCCTGAAGGCCGTGCTTGAGCAAGGCTATGACACCCCTACGCCGATTCAAGTGCAGGCCATTCCGGCCGTGCTTGCAGGCAGTGACTTGCTGGGCGGTGCCCAGACCGGCACCGGCAAGACGGCGGCTTTCACGCTGCCGCTGCTGCAACGCCTGTCTACCGAGCCGCGCCTCGTCAACCGCCGTGGCGTCAATGCCGTGCGCGCTTTGATCATGACGCCGACGCGCGAACTAGCGGCGCAGGTTGAAGAAAGCGTTCGCGTTTACGGCAAGTACCTGGACATCACCTCGATGGTGATGTTTGGCGGCGTTGGCATGGGCGCGCAAATTGACAAGCTGCGCCGCGGCGTAGACGTTCTGGTGGCCACGCCTGGCCGCCTGCTGGACCACGCGCAGCAAGGCACGCTGGACCTGTCGCAAGTGCAGGTGCTGATCCTGGACGAAGCTGACCGCATGCTGGACATGGGCTTTATTCACGACATCAAGAAAGTGCTGGCCCTGGTGCCTAAGCAAAAGCAGACCCTGCTGTTCTCTGCCACTTTCAGCGACGAGATCCGCGAACTGGCCAACGGCCTGCTGCGCAACCCGGTGTCCATCCAAGTCACGCCGCGCAACACCACGGTGCAGCGCATCACGCAAACCATCCACCCGGTGGGCCGCGCCAAAAAGAAAGCGCTGCTCACGCACATCATCTCTGAGCACAACTGGAGCCAGGTGCTGGTGTTCACGCGCACCAAATTCGGCGCCAACAACGTGGCCGAGCATCTGACGAAAAACGGCATTCCGGCGATGGCGCTGCATGGCAACAAGAGCCAGACCGCCCGCACGCAGGCGCTGGCCGGTTTCAAAAACGGCGACATCCGTGCGCTGGTGGCCACCGACATTGCTGCTCGAGGCATTGACATCGACGAGTTGCCGCACGTTGTGAACTACGAGATACCAAATATCAGCGAAGACTATGTGCACCGCATAGGCCGCACCGGCCGCGCCGGCAACAGCGGCGAAGCCGTCAGCCTGGTGTGCCTGGACGAAGAAGGCTTCATGCAAGATATTGAGCGCTTTACCAAGCAGAACATTGAAGTCGTGCAAGTGCCCGGCTTTGAAGCAGACCCTGGCGAACGCGCAGAGCCGCTGGCCATGGGCCGCCAGACGATCTGGGGCGGCCTGGGCAAGCCGCCAAGCCGCGAAGTCATGCAGGCCGCCGCCAAAGCGGCCCGCAGCGAGATGATGACGCGCATACGCGAAAACAAACCGCAAACAGGCCGTGGTCCGGGTGCTGGTAACGGTGGTGGCGGTGGCGGCAACGCCGGCCGTGGCCGCAATGCCGGCGCTGGCAATGGGGGCGGTAATGGTGGCGGCGGCGGACGCGGCCCACGCCAGAACACGGGCTACTCACAAGGCGGCCAGGGCGGTCAGCCCGCACAAGCTCGCAACCCGAACTCCCAACCTCCACGTCAGCAGCAAGCACGACCCCAATATGACGACGATGCCCAACCCACCAGCCATGTCTCTTCAGGCTTCCCCTCTTCAGGCCAGCCCACTGGCGGCAACCGTGGTGGCTTCCGTGGCGGCCGCCCCGCAGGCGGCGGTGGTGGCGGTGGCGGTGGCGGCGGCGGTGGCGGACCACGCTCGGGTGGCGGTGGTGGCCGGGGCAACGGGTATGGTCGGTCGGGCGGTTCTGGCTCGTTTAACGGCCGATAAAACCAGCGCCTATGCAGCGGTCCACACCTTGGGCCGCCGGGCACCTGAACTTCCAGCCGGCGCCCAAAGCGCGCGGCTGGTGTCTCATGTGAGCGAATCCTTGCTGGACGCGCAGGTGCCGCCGGCCGATGACATGTTCATTGCGCTGGGTACCACCATTTCTGTGGCCGGAAGTCAGGCTGCTTTTCGTGCGGTCGATCTGGACGCCGTGCTGGCGCTGGCACGCGCGGCGCGCGCTGCCGGTGTGCGTAGGCTGGGCGTGGTCAGTACCATGGGGGCTGATGCCAAGTCCCAAGTTTTTTACAACCGCGTCAAAGGCGAGATGGAACTGGCAGTCAGCGCACTGGGCTTTGACACCGTGGTAATCGCCCGCCCTTCTTTGCTCGATGGCGAGCGTGACGCTCTGGGTCAGCCGACCCGGCGCGGCGAACAGTTCGCACTCAAAGTGATGCGCCTGCTCAAGCCCCTGATTCCCCGCAACTACCAAGCGATTTCAGACGCGCAAGTGGCAAAAGCCTTGGTCAAGGCCGTTCTGGCAGGACGACCGGGCGTGCAGATCTTGCTGTCCGGGCAGATGCAGCCGCGCTGAACTTTACGCGGCGGATATCAGTCTTTCACAAACAAAGTCACCAGCGGCTCGTCGCCGACCTGCCGGCTCCAGTGCCCATGCTGCGCCGGGTCAAACACCACGCCCTTAGGCAGCGTATCGGCTGAGTAAAAGAAGTCGCCGGCCTTGAAGACGCGAGAGCTGCCGTCCTGCAAGCCGATTTCCATTTGCCCTTGCAACACAAACAGCCACTGCGTGGCGCCGGTGCAATGGAACTGACTTCTGAAACCCACCGGACTCTGGCGGAGTTGGTAACCCGACGACGGCCGCAGCGGCGACAACATGGCCTGCGGCGTGCCTTCGGAGAGTGCCAGCGATTCCTCGCGAAAGCGCGCGCGTCCGTCGGTGTCGGTGAACAGAATGACGGTGGTGAGGCTGGCAGGCGTAGTCATGAAGGGCTTTCAGAAAAGTGTTGCTGCCGGCTCAAGCCGTGGGCTGTCGATAGCGCTTCCAGGCCTCGGGGGTCGGGGTGGTGCCTGCACCCGGCAGTGTCGGCAGGCGGAAATAGCCATTCACCACCTCAGCAGGATCGGTGAAGCAGTCCTTGATCCAGGGAATGTATTCGAGTACCTCGCAAGCCGGGTGCGCGTAAGACAGGTGCACATGCACCTGGCTCATGTCGCCAGCATGCGGGGCCACCGGTAGGCGGAATGAATGCGCCGTGTCACACACGCGCAGCACTTCGGTCAAGCCGGCCATGCGCGTGACATCGGGCTGCACCCAGGCAATCGCCTGCTGCGCAAAAAATTCGGCAAAGGCGTCGGTCGTGTAGAGCTGCTCGCCCAGCGCCACCGGAATGCTGGTGGCCCGAGCCAGTTGCGCATGACCCTTGACGTCGTCATGCCAGAGCGGCTCTTCAAACCAGAATATATCTTGCGCTTCTGCAGCGCGGCAAAAACGCTGGCAAGTGGCCAGGTCCCATTTGCCATTGCCGTCAATGGCCAGGGTGACGTCCGGCCCGATAGCCTGACGCACAGCGGCCAGGCGGCGCAGGTCGCGCTCGACACTGGAGCCGACCTTGATCTTGATGCCGGTGAAGCCCTGCTCCACCGCACGCACCGCACCGGCCACCAGCTGATCGTCGGGAATGCTGAGCCAGCCGATGTCGGTGTTGTAAGCCCGAACCTTGTCGCGAATTTGCCCGCCTAGCACTTTCCACAAGGGCTGTCCCGCCGCCTTGGCCTTGAGGTCCCACAACGCCACATCAATGGCCGCATGCGCCAAGCTGGTGATGCCGGCGCGGCCCACCCACTGCAGCGCCGGGTTGCGCGCGAGTTTTTGCCACAGGCGCGTGATATCGCGGCTGTCTTCACCGACCAGCAGCGGGGCATGGCAGGTCTCAATACAGCGGGTGATCAGCTGGTCGCTGGCCAGGTGTGCGTGCGTGCCGGTGAAACCATAGCCCGTCAAACCGTCTTCAGTTTCGATCTGCGCGCCCACCACACCCCAGTGCGAGATGCTGTGCGTGCTGTCGGCAATCTGCGAGCCGGTCACCGGCACATGCAAGATGAAGGGTTTGACGGATTTGATTTTCATCTTGGGCCTTGTGAGTGAAAAAATCAGGCGCTGCTGGTGTTGCGCACGATGGCGTCAGCGCGCAAATGCAGGTCGGGCAGAAGTTCAAGGCCCAGGCCCGGTTTATCGCCCAGGCTGAGCATGCCGTTTTTGACTACGGGCAACTCAGTGACCAGTTCTTTGTACCAGCCGGTGTAGAAAGCGCGCACGCTTTCCTGCACCAGGGCGTTGGGCGCGTGCAATGACAAATGGCTAGAAGCCGTCCAGACCACCGGACCGGTGCAGTCATGCGGCGCCACCGGCAGCTGCCATGCGTCGGCCAGCGCGGCAATTTTCCGGCCTTCCGACAGGCCGCCGCACCAGCTGAGGTCGGGCATCACAACGCCGGCCACGCCGGTTTGCAGATAGTCCTTGAAGCCCCACTTGTAGCTCAGAGTCTCGCTGGCGCAAATCAGCGCGTCGCAGTCTTTGGCGTACTGCTTGAGCAAATCCAGGCTGTCCATGCGGATCGCGTCTTCATGCCAAAAGGTGTTAAAAGGCTTGAGGGCGCGTGAGATTTTTTGTGCCATGGGCAATCGCCACAGGCTGTGGAACTCGACCATGATGTCCATCTTCTGGCCCACCGCATCGCGAATCTTGCGAAAGGGTTCGAGCGCCAGATCGAGGTCGGCATTGCTGATGTACTGGCCGTGGCTTTTTTCGGCGGCTGGATCAAACGGCCAGATTTTCATGCCGGTAATGCCCTCAGACAGCAGCGACTCGGCCAGCTCACCGGCGCGATTAAGAAAACCTTCCAGGTCTTCGTAGGGGCCAGCTGATTTTTTGGCGGCGCCTATGCCCCAATTGGCACTGGACTGGTTGGTGGTGCTGCGCACGTACTGGTAGCCGGCGCAGGTGTTGTAGATGCGGATGTCGTCGCGGCTCTTTCCGCCCAGCGCGGTGTAGACCGGCATGTTGGCGGCTTTACCAAAAATATCCCACAACGCAATGTCCACTGCGGAGTTGCCGCGCGTTTCTGCTCCAGAGCCGCGCCAGCCCAAGTAACCTGTGATGTCGCGGTTGCGTGATTCGATGGCCAGAGGGTCTTTGCCTATCAGCTTGGGGCCGACCCATTCATGGATATAAGCCTCGACCGCAGCGGCGCCCATGAAGGTTTCACCCAAACCGGTCAGACCCTCGTCGGTGTGAATACGCACCCAAATGATGTTGGGGAACTCGCCGAGCCGGACAGTTTCTACGTTGGTGATCTTCAAAGTTTGGCCTCGCAACGGTTTGAAAAATCAATCTTGGGATGAAAAAAGCCGCCAGGGCTTACCCCGGCGGCTGCATCAGAGGGCGTTTCAGCCGCCGCGTGACTTCTTCAAGGCATCCCACACCACATTAACGGCTTCAGCACCGATGGTAGGAATGTTCTTGTCATAGACAGGACGGATCCTGTCTGAAATACGCTTCATCTCGGCCGGGGAGATCTCGTTGACCAGCATGCCTTTGGTTTTAAGGGTGGCGAGAGATTTCTCATTGAGCGTGCGGTTGGCAGCGCGCTGGACTTTCTGACCTTCACGGGCCGCTTCACGCAGCACAGCTTGCTCTTGCGCGCTCAGCTGGTCCCACAGCTTCTTGCTGTAAAGCACCAGGAAAGGTGTGTAAGCATGGCGCGTGACCGACAGGTACTTTTGCACTTCATTGAACTTGGATGTCTCAATAGTGACAAACGGGTTTTCCTGGCCGTCAATGGTTTTGGTTTCCAGCGCAGTGAACACCTCGCCGAAAGCCATCGGTACGGCATTGGTGCCCAGGGTCTTGAAGGTGTCAATGAAGATGTTGTTTTGCATGACGCGCACTTTGACGCCGTCAAAGTCTTCCACCTTGGTGACCGGGCGCTTGCTGTTGGTCAGGTTGCGAAAACCGTTTTCCCAATAAGCCAGATTCACCAGGCCGGCTTCTTCCAGCTTCTTGTTGAAGTACACGCCAGCCGGGCCGTCCAGCACGGCATCCGCTTCTTTTTCGTTGAGAAACAGGAAAGGCAGGTCAAATGCGCCCAATTCCTTGACGATACCTACCAAAGGTGAGCTGGAGGTGCAAACCATCTCTTGCGTGCCGGCACGCAAGGCCTGCGTGGCTGGCAGATCGCCGCCGGCAGATCCGCCCCAGAAGGCACTGATTTTGAGTTTGCCGCCGGTTTTGGTCGCCAGCACTTCCTGCATTTTCTTCACGCCCAAGCCCACAGGGTGGTCTTCGTTCACGCCATTGGTGAACTTGATGGTGCGGTCGGCAAATTGGGCAAAGCTGGAGGTAGCCACCAGCAAAGTAGCAGCAGCCAGGGCTGAAGCTAGGGTTCTACGTTTGAACATACAAGTCTCCTTTTATAAAAAACAGTTGGTAACCGAAACTAATAAAAAACCACGGGGAAAACAAGGTCAGGTTCACTTCATCAACCAATGAAGTGGTACCAAAACGATGGAGGGGAACAATACCAGCAAAAACAGCACGGCCAGTTGGGCCAGCAAAAAGGGCAAAACCCCTTTGAAGGCATCGTCCATACTGATCTTGGCGACGCCGCAAACCACATTGAGCACGGTGCCCACCGGGGGCGTGATCAGGCCGATGGCATTGTTCATGATGAACATCACGCCGAAATAGACCGGGTCAATGCCAGCCTTGAGCACCACCGGCATGAGAACCGGCGTGAGGATCAACACTGTGGGCGTGAAGTCAAGCGCGGTCCCGACGATCACGATAAGAACCATCATGACAAACATCAACAGGATTTTGTTGTCCATGAAAGGCGACAACATGTTGGCGACTTCGGTCGGAATATTGGCCACCGTGATCAACCAGGCACTGACCATGGCCGCCGCCACCAGGAACATCACCACCGCCGTGGTTTTACCGGCCGCCAATATCAATTTATACAAGGCTTTAAACTTGAGCTCGCGGTAAATGAACATGCCCACGATAAAGCTGTAGACCGCAGCCACCACGGCGGCTTCGGTCGGGGTGAATACGCCGAACTTCATGCCGCCGATGATCAGCACCGGCAGCGCCAATGCAAAGCCGCCTTCAGCCGTGATCTTCAGGCGATCAGGCATGCTGACGCGCGGGCCTGGTGGTACGTTTTCTCTTTTGGCCACCCACCACCAGGTCAGGCCGATGGCCACACCCATCAAAATGCCCGGCACAATGCCGGCCAGAAACAGCTTGGTGATGGACACATTGCCGGCCACACCAAAAATAATCATGCCGATGGAAGGCGGAATCACCGGCGCAATGATGCCGCCCGAGGCAATCAGCCCGGAAGCCCTGCCGATGTTATAGCCCGCTGCACGCATCATGGGAATCAGAAAAGCGGCCAGCGCTGCCGTGTCGGCCACCGCCGAGCCCGACAGGGACGCCATGATGACGGCCGCAATCACCGTGACATAACCCAGACCGCCACGAAAGTGTCCGACCCAGGCCATCGCCAGGTTAACGATGCGCCGACTCAAACCGCCCGCGTTCATGAACTCGCCGGCCAGCAGGAAAAATGGCACCGCCAGCAGCGGAAAGTTGTCCGCTCCGTCGACGAATCGCTGCGCCAGGATCTGGCTGTCAAAAGTCACCAGACCGCTGGTCAGCGATAAATAACCCATGAGTGTCAGGCCGCACACCAGCAAGGCATAAGCGATTGGCATGCCTATGGCCATGGCAGCCAGCAAACTGAGGATAAAGACGGTGACGGTCATGCCTTGACCCCCTGCAACTGCTTTTCAGCGTCGGCCAAGCCTTCGGTTTCAACCACCTGCAGCAACTCACTTTCTGTGATGGTTCCCATCAACAGGCGGTAGATCACGCGCAAATTGATGATGCCCATGACAATTCCGACCACGTAACCGATGCCGTAGATCCAGATCATCGAAATGCCAACCACCGGGGAGATGCTGGTCACCTGCAAATCGTGCATTTTGTAGGTGCCGAGGAAAAACAGGCCGTTGCAAATCAGCATCAAGCACTCGCTCATGAACAGGCAGATCTTTTTGCCGCCCAGGCCCAGGTGCTTGATCAGAGAATCCACCCCCAGGTGACCGCCTTCGCGCATGGCAACCATGGCGCCCACATAGGTGAGCCAGATGAAACAGTAGCGCGACATTTCGTCAGAGATGCTGATGCCGGAGTTAAAGCCATAACGTAACACCACGTTGCCGAACACCATGACCACCATGGAAATCATGAAGACGACCACAAGCACCTCGAGCAGCTTGAAAAAATAACGGACGATGGCTTGCAAAGGTTGCTCCAGGGTAAACGGGGAAATGGATTATCAGTCGGGGCTTTAGGCCGCTTTGAGTTGCGAGGCCGGTTTACCCAGCTTGGGCAGGCGCCGGCGCGAGGAGAGAACTTCTTCAATGTCCTCATGCGCTGCATCTATCAGCACCCTGATAGCGGCATCGGCCGCATCCGGCTGATGCGCGATCACGGCGTCGAGCACCGCGCGGTGCAGATGAAGGGAAGAACGCGGACCATCAGGGCGGCTGGTCGAGATTTCAAAACTGGTGCGCAGCAAGGCGCCCAGCACCTTGCTCATTTGCTGCAGCATGCGGTTGCCACTGGCGCGCAACAAGCCCTGGTGAAAGCGAAGGTCGTGGGAAATGTAGTCCCCGCCGCCGTGGACTGCTTGCGTCATGCCGGCAAAGGCCGCCTCAATGCTGGCAATGTCCTGGGCGCTGGCACGCTCGGCGGCCAGTCGCATGGCCGCGGGTTCAACCACACGGCGCAAATCTTGCAGGTCTCGCAAAAATCCTGGCGTCAATCCGGTCTTGGACTGCCAGGCCACCACATCGGGGTCAAACCAGTTCCAGTGCTCTTCGGGCATGACACGGGTTCCCACACGGGGGCCGGTGCTGATCAGGCCCTTGGCCACCAGTGACTTGACCGCTTCACGCACGACGGTGCGGCTCACGCCAAGCTCAGCGCACAGCAGCGGCTCCGGAGGCAAGGCGGCGCCCACGGCATAACGTCCGGCCACCACGGCTTCACCGAGGTGGTCGACGGTGTTGCCGTGGACATTTTTAATCATGGTTATTACCAGTTTTCACAAAGCCAATCATATGACGATAATATGTTTCTCTACTTAAGGACTTTCCCCAATGACCGACCCCAAAGCCCCCCCGCCCGCCAAAAAACGCCCCGAAGAATTGCGCAGCCAGCAATGGTTTGGCCGGCAAGACCGGGACGGCTTTGCCTACCGCAGCTGGGTCAAAGGCAAAGGTGTGCCGCATGATCAATTCGATGGCCGGCCTGTCATCGGCATCTGCAACACCTTCAGCGAACTGACGCCCTGCAACTCACACTTTCGCACCATCGCCGAGCAAGTGAAAATCGGCGTTTACGAAGCCGGCGGCTTTCCGCTTGAGTTCCCGGTGATGTCGCTGGGCGAGACCCTGCTGCGCCCCACCGCCATGCTGTACCGCAACCTGGCCAGCATGGA
>Ga0214921_10003109_pt1 | contig 25954 bp, 21 predicted proteins | sample LL1505_MetaG_FD_177992 | JGI IMG/M metagenome (GOLD analysis project Ga0214921, IMG submission 177992) | Freshwater microbial communities from Lake Lanier, Atlanta, Georgia, United States - LL-1505 | ecosystem: Environmental > Aquatic > Freshwater > Lake | place: USA: Georgia | collected... | reverse complement strand
AAAAAGAAGTGTTTATATGAATTAAATGAGAAATCATAAAATAATTAAAATAATTAAAATAAAATATAAATAAATGTTTAAGTAGTAAAATAAATAAAATAAGATTAAATATCGTGAAAGTCAAATTGAAAGTCAGAATCAAAAGAAGACGGAATGAATTGAGTAGAAATAGAAGGAATATCATTAGAGAAAATAATAGAGTCATCGTTGAAAGAGGAAGAATTGATAGAGAAAGAATCGAAAAGAGAGAGGTCAATGGAAGGAAGTTTTTTAAGCTGAATTAAATCGTTGTCATCGTAAAGTTCTAATAAATCACAATTTTTACAAGGATTTTCCCAATCCCTTAAACCAACAAGAATAACAGAATTTTTAGTAACAAAATTATTGCGCTTAGAACGCCCGCGGAACTTAGAACGAATGTGACAAATAAGAGAAATATTATCATTGGTAATAACGGAACACATACCATTACCGAGCATTTGTTTAACAAAAGCATATTTTTCATCATGAGAAGCAGAAAGCCTTAACCGATGATTGTCATTGGAAGAAGAAAGCTTGCGAGCAAGACCTTTTGCCCCTTTACCGCCATTAGTATTTTTGACCATTGTATTGTTGTATATAATAAAAAATAAAGAAAGAATAATGTTTTCAATTTTATGCATGAAAAAAGGTGAGAACCTTTTTAATTTTTATGGTTTTTTGATATATAGAGAGTTTAGTTGATGATAGCAGATTCAGTATCAGGATTGTATGTACCAACGACTTCATGAGAATTCATATCATAAAGATTGTTGTCGGAATCAATAAGGAATTGAACGCCGTCTTTCATAGTAATGATACGAGTTTGTATAGAATCGTCATCTTCTGCAACAGGTTCTGTAACAGGTTCTGTAACAGGTTTTGTAACAGGTTCTGTAACAGGTTCTGTTTTATCTTTTTTGACTTTTTTTGGCTTTTCAGCCTTTTCGGCCTTTGGCTTTTCAACCTTTTCGGTCTTTGGCTTTTCAACCTTTTCGGCCTTTGGCTTTGTGGTCTTTTTAGCAAGAGGTTTAGTAACAGGTTCGACAACAGGTTCGACAACGGTTTCAACAACAGGTTCGACAACAGGTTCGACAACGGTTTCAACAACAGGTTCGACAACGGTTTCAACAACAGGTTCGACAACGGTTTCGTCAAGAGGTTCAGAAGCTTTGGTTTTTTTAGTTTTTTTAGGTTTATCAGAATTATTATCGGATTTTTTATTTTTTTTAGGTTTATCAGAATTATTATCGGATTTTTTATTTTTTTTAGGTTTTTCAACAGGAGCAGCAAGAGGTTCTCCATTGGCATCAGCGATGAGTGTAGCAATCAAATCATCGGTTTCGGCGGCAACAGGTTTAGAAGGTTTGCGAGAGGCTTTTGTAGCACGAGTTTTAACAGGTTTGTTATGATTTGCAATAGTTTTGCGCATGATTTTGTTAGAAGCAGAAGCTTCATCGAGATAAGTTTGAAAGAATTCAGTTTGTTCTTCAAGAGAAGAGAACAATTTGAATTGTTGATAGAAAGCATCACGAGCATCAGGTTCTAAACGACTGGCAAACCAAAAGGCAAATGATAAGAATTTGCTGTATTTAGCAGGAAGAGAAGGTTTCTTAGGTGCCTTTGTAGCGACAGGAGCAGTAGCAACGACGGTAGGCTCAACGACAACAGGAGCAACGACGACTGGTGTATTAGACATATTGAATAAATAGTAATTTAATAAATATGATAAGAATAAATCAGTTTAAGCAATAAGTAAGTAAGAGTATCAATAATTGTTGGTTTTGTAATTATCAAATACTTAATGTAAAAAAAGTGTTTCAATTTTCTGCAAAAAGGGTGTGTTTTTTGAAAAAAATAATAGCCGTTAATATAGCCGTTAGAGCCCCGGGCCCGGGCGCCGGAGGCGCAATATCCTACTGGATATTCGATATGTTACTGGATTATCGATATCCTACTCATTTCTCGTTTCAAATATATGAGAACATTTGCATATATTATTGTGTTTATGGTATAATAGTGTTATAGTATTTATTGATATAGTTGATATAGTGTATGGTGGCATTGTGGTATAGTATTTATTGATATAGTTGATATAGTATTATAGAGAACATTGTGTAAAATACCCTATTTTGAGAACTTTTATTGCAAGGTTCTCAACAACCTTATAAAATAAGTCTTGTAGAAAGATAAAATAGAATAGTTGTATGTTTCTTTTATAAGATATAACAAAGATTATTGTAGAGAATTTGAGAACATTGTGTATAAAATACCCTGTTTTCGAGAACTTTTATAAGGTGCAACCGACGGTTGATTGCAAGGTTCTCAACAACCTTATAGAATAACTCTTATAGAAAATATTTTGTATTTATTGATACCACTTTTGGTGCGCGTTAATTGCTAACCCGTACGGGTGAGCAAATTCATAAACCAAGAAATGACACAGTAAAAAAAGCCAAAATAGGCTCCTCTTTAATTTACTTAAAATTACATGTATATTACAAAATCTCTACATATTATCTTCAACGGCTCTAATAAGTTCGCGCATAGCCATGTTCTCATCATCATCATCACTATCGTAGTAGGTAGGGTTTCTAGCAAGCATCAAATGTTTCTGTCTGATATCAGTTCGGCACAGAGGACAAGGCAGAATGTCAACATCTTTTTCTTTAAGAAGACCCCAACAGCCAACACAAAGATGATGGCAACAAGGAGTCTGTGTTTTTGTAGATTCAAGACAAACACAGCATTCGGAAGGTTCAACGTCAGCATTCAAACAAACCTTGCGTTTTTGGGGATAATTGGGTAAAAGTGGTGGAAGTTGAACTGTATCTTTATGCCAAGGAGTATGGAAAACTCCGTGAAGTTTGTCGAGTTTCATCACCGAAATATCTTTATCGTACTCATCAAGCAGAGTAACAATATCGCGCAATAAGTACTTACTTTTTTTAACATAAGTTTTAGTGAAAACGGCTTGTGAAATAGGGGAGACAACGTCATCATGATCGTTTTTTCTATATGTCCATACTTTATCCGCATATATGACTACATACATTCCATTCTCATTGCAAAACAGACGGGGTTGGCAATGAATACCGTCAATCATGCAACCCTCGCTAAGGCAAAATATCCAACTCTCTTTTTTATGCTTTTTGTACTTTTCAAAGATTTCTTTGGCATATCTTTCAGAAGATGACACAGGTTCGCCAATAAGCTCTCGAAAACGTTGTTTGAGCTCTTCCATGGAAGAAACACTTGCTAAAAGTTCGTTAAGACTGATAGTTGACATGTTGGTTGCAGTTTAATATAATATTACTTGGGGTGTTATTGATATCATATCCTTTTGCAAAAAGTATTTCAATTTTCTGCAAATGTATGTCATATTGAACAATTTTTGGCGATACCTTGGCACCGGGGTTGGACTGATACCTTGGCACCGGGGTTATGTCGGGAGGTTGGACTGATACCTTGGCACCGGGGTTATAATATCTGGCTGCTACTAGTAACTCCCGCCAGGGCACCAGGGCATTTGCATCGACCCCATCGCGAAACCTCTGGCGATACCTAGGTCAAAATGCCCAACTACCTCATTTATCGATATCCTACTCATTTATCGATATGTCACTCATTTCTTGTCTCAATATACACAAGACTTTTGGCGATACCTTGGCTACCGGGTGACGTCAGTGGTTGTGTCGGTAGGTTGGACTGTATGGTATGGTATGGTATGGTATGGTATGGTATGGTATGGTAATAGAATAATATTTATTGCAATGGAATCTCAAAACCCACCGGTTAAGAGATTCTAATAAGCCCACCGGTTAAGAGATTCAAATAAGCCCACCGGTTAAGAGATTCCAAAAAAAACCATAATAGAAACCATACGATGCAAAGGTTCTCAAATACCATTACAAAAAAACCAAAACAAAATAAAGAGTACAATACAATTAGACTATGACCGAAGAAAAATATACAGCAAGATGGGAACAATCAAAATGGTTAGTCGCATCATCATCCCTCTTCTTAATACCTGCAATATATGGATATCGTAATAAACTATATTTATGTTCTCTAATATCAACATTAACAACATTGTTCTCAATAAACTATTGGAGAAAAGCAACAGCCGAATCGTGGAGAAAACAAATGGATTTAGTATTTTCAAAAATATCGTTTGTCATATTCACATACAAAGGAGTAATATATGTTACACAAGGAACTGCATGCGTAATTGGATATTCAAATGTTCTCGCAATAGCATATTGTTATTATTTATCCGAAAAATTATTTGCAGAAAAGAATCCAAATTGGGTGAAATATCATGCAATATTCCATTTATTGGTGGCATATGGCCAATTAATCGTTTTACACAATATGACGTATAAATCCATATAAAAAAAGAACAAGGTTCTCAAATATACTATTATGAAAACCAATAAAATCAATAAAATCAATAAAAATAAAACCATAAACATTTATTTATAGTTTTAGATAATGATAAAAAGCATGAAAAAAGAGAACAAGGTTCTCAATTACTATACAAAATATCTTATTTATCTTCTTCATCGAGAAGCATCAACGCCATGGCAGCATAATTATGTAAGTCCAATAAAGTATCACGTATACTTTCATCACTCACCAAATTAACACCATTTTTAGTAATAGTTAATGAACGTTGTATTTTATCTTCAATACGCATCAAAACACCAATAACACCAAACTTGGCAAAAGCATCACCGTAATCAGCATTCTTTTTCGCAAACAATTCAAGAGCCCGGGACTGAACAGTTTTCATTTGTATTACGCGAAGACAATTCTCCACCGTAAGAGAATTATCCACCGTAAGAGAATTCTCCACCGTAAGAGAATTATCCACCGTAAGAGAATTATCCACCGTAAGAGAATTCTCCTCAACAATATCAACAGTCGGTTGCACCTTATCCATTCAAATATATATCCCATTGTATTTATGTTATTGTACAAAAATAAACATAAAAATATAACTACAACAATAGAAAAAAAACAAAAAAAGAATGTTCTCAAATACCGAATGTTCAGGAAAACATTTAATAATAGATATAAAAAATATACAAAACCCAGAAACCACAAATAACATAGAAAAATTAAAAGCCATCATGGATAATATATGCGAAAAATACGAATTCCAAGTTCTCCAAAAAATAGAACACAAATTTGACCCCCAAGGCCTGAGTATAATATATCTCCTATCAGAATCTCATATGACAATACATACATTCCCAGAAAGGAATTACATAGCATTTGATTTATATACATGCCGCAATTACCCAAATAATGATGTTTACACAGAAATACATAAATACATAATAGAAGAAACAAATGCGACATATGAACCCCCAACAATAATCGACCGATATTTTTAGAAATTACTTAGATCTTTGCATATTTACACCTTTTAACATTTCAAACGCCGATTTTTATATAGAGCAAATTATATAAAAATTATTTGTAATTCTTCTTTACTTTTCTTGTTATATTCCTTGGAACTTTCACCTGTGGAAACAAAAAGACAGGGTTAAGTAAGACAATCGGCGTTAAGAAACAACAAACAAAGCACGCCTGTTGATTTTACATTTTTTAATTATTTTTTATGCTGTGAAAATCGGCATTTGAAATGTTAAAAGGTGTAAAACGCCGATTATAGATTACATTTTCTTTGGATTTTGCGAGTTTTATTCTTTGCAATATATTTTTATTTTCTATTATAAGCGCGTTCTATGAAGTTTTTTTGATTTATTTTATCAAAATATTGTATATATATATATATATATATATATTATGAATCCTCAACCCATTGAGAACGGTTATTATGAAATTACTGATATGTATTATCAAAAAGAGAAGGATGAAGATACTTTTAAAAATTTCATTTTAACAGAAAATAGTTCACCTATTCCTTACCTTATGATTGATATGATGCCATTAGTTGGTGATGATGATGAATTGATATTCGGTTTATATTTAAGAGATAACAATTTAAAAAACGAGGACATGAAAAAATTTGTTCCATTTCCTACTAATTTAGTTGATATTGATATTGAAAACAACAAGTTTACAAAATTACCTACCTTACCTAACTATTTACAAGGGTTGAATATTAGACATAATAATTTTAAAAAATTACCTACCTTACCTAACTATTTACAACGGTTGAATATTGAAAACAACAAGTTTACAAAATTACCTCCCTTACCTAATAATTTACAACGGTTGAATATTAGACATAATAATTTTAAAAAATTACCTGAATTAACTGGTGGTTCAATTACACATTTATATTGTGATAATAATAAGTTAGCTAATCTGCCTGAATTATACAAACTTCGATATTTAAAGGAATTAAATTGTTCTAATAATTCTATTACGAAGATTCCAGAATTACCATCAAACCTAATAGAATTACATTGTTCTGACAATTCTTTAAGGACTTTACCAGATTTTCCAGAATCTTTACGAGTTTTGTCTTGTAGAGGTAATAATTTTGACGAAGAAACAGTTAGCAGAATAATAGAATTTTATAAAAAGGCAATAGAAAATAATTATAAAATGACTAATCCATCTTTTCAAGAAGAACTTGATTATTTCAATGATAATCGTAGTATAACTGCTCATATTGTTTTAAGCAAGATACCTGTGGAGAATAGTGTTCGTAAATATGAATTACCTCATGGTATTAGAGACGTTATTATTGGAGAATATGCTGATTTACGTAAATCTCGTAAATCTCGTAAATCTAAAGTAGACAATAAAACCTTTTTAAAAAAGAAAACAAGTAAAAAAAAAGAAAACTATGAAAAAAAGACAACACACAGAAAATTGTAATAGATATTAATGAATACCAAAACATTTTGCTTTTACTACAATTACAACAAGCAGGAAAAAAACGACCAGAATGTTTTATTCCAAAGAATATGATACTCCCTTATGGGAAGATAAATATGTCGTGGCGTGAAATCCGCAATTACCTTTTGTTTATTTTTTAGTGTCTATAATGTATTTTATCGGTTACAAAATAACAGTTGCTATGCGCAAATCATTCATGCTAGCGGACGAAAGAATAAAAATAATCGAAGAATTGAAATACAAAATCAATAGATTTAGACAGAACTGTATGTGAAACAGTAGAACCGCGACCAACCAATTTTACAATGGCGGAGACCAAAACAATAACAGTATTCCAGAGGCAGAAATATGCAATAAACTAGGTATAGAATTAAGAGACGGATTTGGTGATAAAATCAAATCCATCTCGTGGTTAGAAACAAACAATTATAAAAAGAAAAAAACAAAAAAACAAAAAAACAAAAAACAAAAAACAAAAAACAAAAAACAAAAAGAAAAACCAAAAAAGAAATTAAAATTAAAATAACAAGAAGTAGTATAGAAAAGGATGAGAACAAGTGTTTTAATATCTATATCGCTATTATTACTAATGCGCCGAACAACATCATTTTTTTTGAAGTATCCATTTTCCCGTCACTACATTAGTTCTCCAAAATTAGAAAGTTCAAAAAATACACGTAATTTATTAATAATGAGAGTAACAAAAAAACAATTAGAACAAAGACCGACCTCACCATTATATATTCCAAGAACCGAGAACCAAAAACAATACGTAAATTATTTGCAAGACCAAAACACAAAATTAGTAATAGGTATAGGACCAGCAGGCACAGGAAAAACTCTCTTTGCATGCAATACAGCAATAGAAGAACTCCAAAAAGGAACCATCCAAAAAATAATACTGACCAGACCCGTGGTTCCAGTAGAAGAAGAAGAATTAGGGTTTTTACCCGGAAGTCTAATCAATAAAATGGACCCATGGACGCGACCTCTATTTGATGTATTGCTCGATTTTTATAACCAAAAAGACATAGATGACATGTTACATGGCGGCGTACTAGAAATATCACCATTAGCATATATGCGTGGTCGTACATTCAAACGCGCATTCATAATCGCAGATGAAATGCAAAATAGCACACCAAATCAAATGAAAATGTTAATGACACGTTTAGGAGACCATTCCAAAATGGTAATCACTGGCGATTTACATCAAAGTGACCGAGGAATGCAAAATGGTTTATCTGATTTTCTTGAAAAAATAAAACAGGAAAATCTGGAAGAGAATCATGAACATGAAGAAAAATATACAAACAAAATACGATATATAGAACTTGGCAACAAAGATATACAACGAAGTCCAATCGTATCAAAAATATTGGATATATACAATAAAAAACCATTGCTGTTATTGGAACCATCAAAAGAACAACCAAAAGAAGAACCAAAAGAAGAAAAAAAAATAGATGTAGAAAACGACGCGGCAATGTTACCAAAAACACAAATACCAAAAAAACAAGGACCAAAAATTAATTATCTACATTATAACCCACAGCATGGACTATAATTGAAAATACGGGGTATAATTGAAAATACGGGGTATAATTGAGCCCATTAATTTTATATAATTTTCATCAAATCATATAAAAATATACAAACTATTAATTTAGTACAATGCTAAAAAAACATGTAGTATTATTTGAAAGCAAACACCATGGGTGGATTGCTTATTCTACAACAGGAAGCGATGCTAAAAGAATATTAAGTGTAAACAACAAATATGATGTATTTTACATTTTTGAGTGTGATTTATTGAGAGAATATCCATATATTATGAAATTAAAAGCACCTCTAAATAAACATTATGATTGTAAAAAAATAAACAAATATGAAGAAGAAAATTTTGAAGAAAATAGTAAATATATTATGATCAGTTCCAAAGAGGAGGGTGAAGACGAAGGAATTTATTTTGATATAAAACATAATTAATAGTCTCCCTTCGGGTGAATGTGTAAATGTATGATAGATCGTTATAACAAACCCTTACTTTTTATTTTTACGTGAATTGAATTCAGGACGCGAAACAAACATAATGCTTTTATACAAATAACCCATTTTCAACATCAACCATTTACGAGTTTTCGGATACTTACCCCTACGAACAAAATTATTGATAACTTCATCGCAACAAACCATAATACCAATAATATATTGAATAATATTATCCTTGTTATTCGATTGCAGTTTCATATTCAAATTGGAAATATTACACATCTTTTTAATAGAACAAACTGGAAGAATACTTTGCACTAAATATCTATTTATTTTATGAGCATAACCATATACAACACGGCCAAATTTCTTCAAGTTTTGCAATTTCAAACGATTCAACCGAGAAACCAAATCCCCACATTCCGATTTAATTAATTGATATTGCAACAATGGAGTAAGTGCAAATTCAGAAACCAATCTAACAACATCGTCCGGCATATTCACAATAAACCCTAAACAAGAGCGTTCAATATCAGTATGAAGAATCGAAGATTCTTGCAAATAAATAGTATAATCCCCTTTTTCACGTAATGTTCTTTGTATTTCGCGCCGAGCAACTCGAATCTTGTTTTTAAAGGATGAAAAGTAAGTTAAAATATGTTGTTCAAGCATTTCCACGTATTCCTCCGAATGATGCAAAAGAACCTGGGCATTCTGAACCTCGGATGCATCATCATCATTACCATAATAATAATTATCCAAAGTACGTTTCAAATCTTCGGGAACACACCATCGAAAATTTCTTTCAAAATATTCAGTTATATTACGGTCACTAGCAAATGAATACCGATGATGTAGGCATTCTTGCATATTGGCAATAACATCAATAATAGTTAGAGAATCATGAGAATCCGTCATTTCGTTTTGAGTAATATCCATAATAATGTATAAAAGCAAATCAATTTTGTACATTGTACGCAAAAGAAGAAACGTAAAAAATTGAATCCAAATAACAATCCAAATAACAATCCAAATAACAATCCAAATAACAATCCAAATAACAATCCAAATAACAATCCAAAAATGATAGTAACATTATCCAGTTTTCCATTTATGATAGATAAGAATCCATTGTCATTACGAAATATATTATCAACTCGCGCGGTATTTTCAACCATGGTAGAAAAAATATCCAGCGAAATCGTGAGTGAAAATGTAGTTATCAATGAACTAAACAAAATCGATTATAATCATCATATGGATATGATTCCATTAACAATAATCGCAGTTTGTTTATTAAGTATCGCATCGAATGCATACAATTCTTCAATAATAACACAAACACAACGACTAGAAAGAATTGAAATATTTTCAAAGATACAGCGAATAACATCGACATTTATATTTGTATTTATGTTAATATTCACAAAAAATATAGATAGTGCAACATAATTTAAAAATACCTTTGTCTATAAAATATACATACATGGACTCAGAAAACGAGAACCTAAAAATATTTGTGGTATATCATCAAGTCGTCGATGAATCGATTCTATTCACAAAATATTCGGAAGAATATATAAAAAAAACATTCATATTTTATTGTGTCAATGAAGTAATCGAAAAATACGAAACACCACAAAGATATGGTCTACCAATAATACATGAATATGAATTACCAAAATACAACCCTTTTTTACAACTCCGACATTATATGGAAACAAGTGCCTATTTACATATCTATAACAACAATCTTCACAAAGATTTGGATTTTATAGGTATATGTCAATATGATATGCTCCATGTAGAAGAATACACTGAACTACAAAAAGACAGAATATATATATTAGATTCAGGAGAACCAATTGCAGTGAACGGTGTTTGGAATAAAAAAATGTTTCCAAACATAAGAAACATCGATTTTTTATTGAAAAGTTACAATAACCATTTCAAAAAGACGTACACCGTACATGAACTAAACAATGCACCGCTAAGTCTATGGCAAACAAATATATATCCAAAACAAATATTCGAAAAATTATGTAGTTGGCTATCTGTATTGGTAGATGAAATATATCCATGGTCAATAGAACCTCCATATGAAACGCATTGGGGTGTCATGGGAGGATATACCGAAAGGGCGATTGCAATATTCAATGCAATCGAAATAATCGAACGAGATTGCAAATTCGGATTATTTGATGTTCTTCATACTGAAATGTGTAACAAGATGCAATATGACAAAAAATTCTTTTTAAACTACTATGATTACAATGTATATACAAAGTATGTGGATGATATCACGACAGTGAACATAGATAATTTACATTATAGTATGTTCAAAGCGGTATATGAAGACGAATGTCGAACCCTTGGTGAAGACGAATGTCGAACCCTTGGTGAAGACGAATGTCGAACCCTTGGTGAAGACGAATGTCGAACCGGTGATAAAGACGAAAGTCGAACCGGTGGTGAAGACGAAATTCCAGAAGAAGACGAAAATCCAGAAGAAGACGAAAATCAAAAATACGCTTGCGAAAGAATATGTGTAAACGGTAGAAATGGATTGTTATTTCAAACAAAAACCACAAATATAGTTTATGGCTTTGAAATAGAAGCCGAGGACCCCCGAATGGTAAAAGTAAACAACAAGATATACGTAGTTTTTATATGTTTATCGCCATACGAAGGACAAAATAGATGTATAGCAATAACCGAATTCGACAAATTTGAGCCAACGTATCTACACGTCGAAAACATGCAAAAGAATCCAATCGAAAAAAATTGGGCACCATTCGAAAAAGATGACAAATTACATTTCGTTTACAACTACGACCCATTAGTAATACTAACCTACGATTTCAATAAAGATGGACTATGCAAAGTAGTATACAAACAAAACAACGTAGATTTACCAATCAAAACAGAAACAACATTTTTACGCGGAGGAAGTAATTTGCTGCACTACCATGATAATTATTATATAGGAGGCTGTCATTCAAGAATCCATGACGGAACACGTTTTTATCATTTTACTCATATTATATTATTAGATGTAGTAAATTGGAGAATCGTATTTTTATCAAAACCAGTAATATACAATTACAAAAAAAATGACATACTAAGAGTGAACGGAACAAATGTAATGTTTGATATGGAGCCAAATTGCATACAAGACCCAGTATCAATGTACAAAAAAAACGATAAATACTATATAACAATAAATATACGAGATAGTATAACACACTTGTATGAAATACAATTCGACATACCAGAAACATGTTTCAAAAAATACGAAATAGGAGAATTACAAAAATTAACCGAAAAACATTCAGTGGATTTATTATCAAGTTTGATATTAAGATTACCACGAAATTAAAACCAAAAATACCAATAAAAATAGGAGGTAAATACCCCTTATTTTTATTTTTTTCTTTTTATTTTTTTTTGAAAGGGTTACATTAATTTTCATCATCAGAAGAATCACAATATTCGGCCCAATCCATGACTCTACCATGAGGAACCCAATATGAAGGTGGTTCGTATGGGATTTTTTCTAACGGAGTTTTTTGTAAAACGTGAAGTAGTTGCTTTGCGATGGAAGCATAAGATGATTTATCTAATTCCACGTGAATGGTAGTAGTAGGAAAAGATTTTTCTTGTTTTTCTTGTTTTTCTTGTTTTTCTTGTTTTTCTTGTTTTTCTTGTTTTTCTTGTTTTTCTTGTTTTTCTTGTTTTTCTTGTTTTTCTTGTTTTTCTTTTTTGGAATCAGCCAAACGTTGGCATTTCGAAATATTATGACCAAGTTGATGACAATATCTACATTCAGTTTTCAACAATACAGGACATACAATGGCACTATCCGGAGAAGAATTTTTACGTAACCAGTGGTCATTTTTCAGACCAAGATTACGACAATGAGGGCAAGAAGGCGTTACCTTATTACCTGCCGAAGGCGCTGCCTTTTTACCTGCCGATTTGTTAACACGAGACATATTTAAATAGCAAAGATTAAACTTTAAAGATTACACGTTATAAGCTGATTATGAATAAAGACAGATTTGATTATTAGTTGTTTGATTATTACCACTACGACAAAAAAGAAAAAGTATTTCAATTTTCTACATTTTTCGCAATAATATCCAAAACGACTTTTTCACTGGTTTCCAATGCACCTTCCATCCACTGTTGGAATGATTCAGAAAAATGTTCACCACAAACATAAAAAGAAAAATCACAAAAAGGTTTTATAATAGCACGAGAAGTCGCCGCACTATCAGCACCAAGACCCCAATAACCAACACCACAATCCCAATAACACACTTTGGTTTTCAATGGTTTGGGTATGTCCATCCCGGTGCTTTCTTTTATTAACTTCGCAATGTGTGAATCAACGCTGTCAGTTCCAAATTTATCATATATCCGTTTCCAATATTTTGCAAACTTGTTATCCGTATAAGAAATCATAATAACGCCATTTTTTTCACTAATAGGAATAATCATTCGTAAATTATTATTGGTAGTCAATTTCGGCATGCCTTTGAACCAAACACCTCCATCAGCATCGACCGCAAATTTAGAATAAATTCGACATAAAGGAGCACAAAGAACCTGTTTTAAAAGAGGTGCAAAATGACGCGAAATAGAAAGTTTTTTCAACGCATTCGATGGTAATGCACAAATACAAACGCGAGCAACCACACGGCGAACATTTTCTGAAATAAAAATTTCAAACAAAATTTCATTATTTTTATCATGGAGAACAATATCAGAAACAGTCTTATTTTTGAGTATTTTTACATATTTGCTATCAAGTCTCAAAACCAGTTTCTCAATAATTTGACCCAATCCTCCATTCATGGTATAAAACTGGTTAAAAGGACCCAATAAATCCATAAGCTGAATCGCATCATGTGCATTCATAATAACTAATTCGGAATAATAACCAAAAGCATCAATAATTAATTGTATTTCTGAATCATTTTTGAGAACCTGTTTGGCATAGTCAATAAATGATATATTTTGCAACTTCGTCAAAGGTTCTCCTTTACTTGCCAAAACAACTTTGGCAATCAATCCAGAAATAGGGACATTCGAATTACCCAATGACACATCCAATGCAGTCATACCCATACTTTCTAATAATGGTAACGGATTACCGTGAATACTACTATATTGACGAATAGAATTCACCGTTTTTCGCATTACTGATTTTGCGACTACCGGAGTGTCTGCAAATGAATTATAAATAGAATTCGTCCCATCGGCGGGTGCATATCCTACTGAACCAGTAACGGAAACTTTTTTTGAATCCAATCCCAATTCACGAATAAGTTTCAACAATTTGATATGTTTATCGCTAAAACGCCCAGCCCCCGCTTCCACTGTCATGTATTTATCGCGATAAGTGAAGACTCTCCCGCCTAAATAGTTCGATTTCTCCAATAACAAAATAGTTTTTTTTGGAAATTGTAAATGCAATTTATAAGCAGTGTACAGACCCCCGATACCACCGCCCACAATGACAAAATCATAAATCATTATAATATATAGATATTATATAAAATAAAATCCATTCAGTCCGCTATGCTTACTCGGTCCGCTACGCTTACTCGGTCCGCTACGCTTACTCGGTCCGCTACGCTTACTCGGTCCGCTACGCTTACTCGGTCCGCTGCGCTTATTCATTATAAGTGAACATACAAACCATTCTCCGATTACCCGAATAACCAGTGTTGCCGCCAATACGAATTTCCGATTTTTGCAACATAGTCGTCAAAGAAGTATCAATAGTATATCCATTTGCCACCAAATACGATAAAACAGAAGGTATATCGTCAGCGTACATGAAAGAATCGCTATTACTCATATTAACCGACTTCGCATATCTACCGAGAACATAGGTACATGAACCCGATGAAAAAGGAGAAAAAGGAGAAGAACTAGAAAATTCTGATAATTTCGGAAATTGCATACGAAACACCATGTTTTTAAGAGGACCAGAAGGCATAGCGCTTACCGTCAAAATATTTTGATAAGATTCATAGTAAGTATTGAGAACCGGTTCTAAATATAAAACAACGGAGCCAGATGGAGAAGAAAAAGGACTTTCGTTCATACTTAATATATTCATTATATAAAAAACAAGAAAACAAAAATATACTTAAAGAATAGACCATAAAATACAATGGGAATATGCGGGAAAGAAATGCTGTTATAGCTTTACAAAACGTAATGTCGTGGGTTCAATCCCCGAATCATACTTCCTCTAAGGGTCTTATAGTGTAGCGGTTATCACTCAAGACTTTGAATCTTGAAACCTGAGTTCGAATCTCGGTAAGACCTTTTCCCGAAGGGAGCGCAATGGTGCAAAAAAGTGCTTTGTTAGCTCAGTGGTAGAGCGTTCGGCTGTTAGCCGAAATGTCGTAGGTTCGATCCCTACACAGAGCGAATGTTCACACACTCAAAACACCCACTTTGTGGGGAATTATCATTGAGCGAGGTAATTGAACTCCCTCCGAGTAATTGTGTAAAGATGCAATGTGTAAAATACAATTGTAAAATATATAATACAATTGTATTTTATATTTTATATATTATTTATATATGAAAATAGAAACATTTTCATCGTTCAAAGATGCAAATTTACATTCAAAAAAAGAGTGGTTTTTTTCAGATACTTTTATTTTTTATATGAGGTTTATAATCCCATTTTTATCTTTATTAATATTTTTTGATATATATAATTCCATATTAAATATAAAAAAACTTAAAGCAATAATATTAATAGCAATTATTTTTATAACTTATATATTTAGTGATTTATTAACAGCAATTATTCATTGTTGTTATATAGATAATTCATTTTCTAAAAAAGAATATACAGTTCAGGATGGACACATAATAATAGATACGAAAGTTGGTTATGCATCTTGTCATCATATTTTTCCATCAAATTGGAAAGATATATCAGATATTACAATACTAACTAGTGGATTATCATTCTTTTTTATTCCTATTTTATTAATATATTTTTGTATTAGGAATTCAATCATCAAACTACTATTTTATTTTACAATTTTATTCTTAATATTTGCCCCTATTATACATAAATATTCACATGAAAAATTGCATAAAAGATATGTACCATTTTTTATTGATGTTTTATTAGAATATGATATATTTTTATCACCTACAAAACATCAAAAACATCATATTGAAAATAATTATAATTGGGCATTTTTAAATGGAATTAGTGATACTATTTTTAATTATTTTATAGATAATTTATGTTATTATTTTAAAAAATGTCCAACCGAAGAATCTGTAAAGAATGTGAAAAAATTTGTACAAGAAAATAATAATGATAATATAGTGAATATAAAATTTATAGGAGATATTGAAGGTGTAATTAAGTGTAAATTATACGATAATTTGATAATTAAACCTATATGACACTTATTACAAAGTCGATATAATTTTTACACATTTGCAATGGCGCATGGTAACTGTTTAAAAAAGTGCTTTGTTAGCTCAGTGGTAGAGCGTTCGGCTGTTAACCGAAATGTCGTAGGTTCGATCCCTACACAGAGCGAATGTTTCAAAATTATAATGCATACTTTTACATTTTAATTTTGTAAAAATGTAAAAAAACAAAAAATTGAAATGCTTTTTTAAAAAGAAGAATACAACAATACAAGAAAACATGGAACAAAATCTAAAATTCAAAACACACCGTTATGATTTCAGTAAAGAAATTGAATACAAACTACGCGAGTTTGCAAAAATTCATGAAAACAGTGAGCGAAAATATACAAAACAAGAATGGATAAAATGGACACACCAACATGAAGAATCAATAAAAGAAGAAGAAGAACGTTTAAAAAAATATGGATATGAAGGAGACGTAAAAACAAAAATGTTCACAAGCATCAAATATTATTATATGAAAAAAGACAAAAAAGACAAAAAAAACAAAAAGGGAACCAATACCCAAGAAGAAAAAACAGAAAAAAGAAATAAGTACATATCTCTATCACATTCAATGTTAGAAAATATCGATAATCATATTATGAAAGAAATAAATCATAATATGGAAAAAAATGGATTAATAAATATAGAACCGTCCTCTGCATACTTGAATTTCTGCAAGGAAAATAAATTACAAATAATAGAAGAAATAAAAATTTTAAAAGAACAAATGGACCAAAATGAAATAGCAACAAAATTAAAAAAAACATACAAAAATAGATATCAAAATAAAAAGACAATATTATTACAAAAAAATCAATAATTCTACAATAGTCGGGCCACAAAAATTGTAAAATATTTTTATAATTTTTTTCATGTAAGTATATTTGAAATTTAGGAAATAAAAATAAGTATGATTATTATATTACAAATGAATCCGGAATTATCAAATAAAAATAAAGAAAATCTGGAAAAAACGATAAAAGAACCAAATGATGAAACTGAACCAAATGATGAAACTGAATCAAAGGATGAAACTGAATCAAAGGATGAAACTGAACCAAAGGATGAAACTGAACCAAATGATGAAACTGAACCAAAGGATGAAACTGAACCAAAGGATGAAAGTGAACCACAAGAAACAGAAGAAACAGAAGAAACCAAAGAAAATGTAGATGAAAAATTAAAAAATATAGAGGAAACGATTTATTCCATGAAGAAAAAAATGGACAAAATAATTGAAAATATGAATATACCAGAAACAACAAAAACAATAGAACAACAACCAGAAGTGCAAATCGAAGAACCAGAAGTGCAAATCGAAGAACCAGAAGTGCAAATCGAAGAACCAGAGGAAACCCCAATACTAAAAGAAGAAACAAAAGAACGAGAATTAATAAATCAAGGTTCGTATGGTTGCATTGTAAAACCACAAATAGAATGCGATGAAAATGAATATGACACCAAAAATTACGTAAGTAAAATACAAGAAGTTTCGTTCGAATTAGAAAAAGAAATCAAAATTGGCGAAGAAATCCAAAAAATAGAAAACTATTTCAATAATTTTGCGCCAATATTAAAATCATGTAATGTAAGTTTAAATGAAATACCATATGAGATTGTCAATAATTGTAAAATAATGAAAAACAGTTTAGGTGAAAAAGATGAAACAAAAACATATGTATCTAATAAGATTCGATATGTCGGAAAATATGACTTGGGAAAAATAATAAAAATGACAGAAACAAAAAAACAGCTAGCAACATTATTAGACAATCATTTGTATTTATTAAAAAGTATAGAAAAATTACTAACTAATAACATAATCCATTTTGATTTGAAACCAAACAATATAATATATGATGAAATTCAAGGAGTCCCAATCATAATCGATTATGGTTTATCATTCAATATCAAAAATGTAATGGATAATCCAGATGAATCATATTATGAAAAATATTTTTTAACAGACGAATTTTATGTATTTTGGTGCGTAGAAGTATTTATAATATCACAAATTATTTATAACCACAAGGATGGAAATGTCAACAAAGAGCAACTGACTTCAATTATGAATGAAATGATATTTGATGAATATTATTCAAAAATACTCACCCGGCAAGATATAGAAACATTCAAAACAAAATACACTGAATATTTCTCAAAGTACATTGATAGACCATGGAAAGACTTGATGATTGATTTGTTAAAAGAAGACAATTACAAAACATGGGATAATTATGCATTATGCATATCGCTTCTATTTATATTAAATAATAACGAATCGTTAAAATATAATTCAGAAGAATATGTAAAATTAATAAAAGAAATTGTATTATCAATGCCTGGTGAAAGAATTGGTATAGAAGAAACACGAAACCGTTTATTAGAAATAGTTCATAATATTCCATCAGTATTGCAGGTACCATTAGTATTACCAGTACCATTAGAACAACAAGAGACCCAAGGAGAAGAAGACCAAGGAGAAGAAGACCAAGAAAACCAAGACCAAGAAAACCAAAACCAAGAAGACAACCAAGAAGAGAACCAAGAAGAAAAACAAGGAGAAGACCAAGAAGAGAACCAAGAAGAGAACCAAGAAGAAAAAGACCAAGACCAAGACCAAGACCAAAACCAAGAAGAAAAACAATACCAAGACCAAGAAGAAAAACAAGACCAAGAACAAGGAGAACAAGAAAACCAGAACAAAAATAATCTATGATTCAACAATATTTTCAATATATTCGCCCATACAATCATAATGACGATTGTTTAAAAAATTACAAACAGTATCAAATGAACCAAAATTGATAACTCCACCAAAACCCATAAACCGAAAATGATTCAACAATAAACTATTATATCCAGAAATAAAGGTGGTTTTTTTAATATTTTTGACCATCGGTATTTCATTAGAAAAAGAACCAGACATATTCCAAAAAATAATATGCGGCATATAGTCTTTGTCAAATTTCATTAAAAATGATTCATAATCACCATATTCTTTATTCGTAATAATAACTAAAACCATTTTTGATATTTCCTCATTGGAAGTATTCGAAAGACGCAACGAATAGACAAATAAATCAATGGCAATTAATATATTATCATTCAAATAATTCATATCATTATTATGAATAGAATCACAAATAATAGAAATATTATCATAAAACGATTTTTTCCTATCAAATTTTTCCAAAATAGGTATATGATTTGAAAACATGATATGACCATCATCCATCGTTGTTTTTGTTGCAATAATACATGCTAATTCAATTGCGCAATTCAAAATATTTTTATTCGAAGAAATAAATGAATGAATATCTACAAACGGAACAAAATTTTCCAATGTATTAAATTTACAAATGAATGATTTCCAATGCTTATTAAGTAAATCAATTTGATATAACCGGTTTTGCATTACATCCAAATCATCCGCAGCACCCACATGATCTAACATGGAATATTGTTTGACAAAATTACCAAGTTCAAAATTACAGTTAAACAATGTATTTTCAGGTTGAATCAAATCTTTGTAATATTCTTTGATATTATTTGAACAATTACGACGGTCTTTTGTATACGAACTATTGATTCGGTTTTCCATTTTTCGATTAATATTAAGCAGAGCATTCTTTTTACGAACCATACTATGTTTCGATACATTCGACGGAACAATATGATTCCAATCCCCACTACACTGTTTAATTTCAGTAGTATCTAACAATCGGTTTAATGAAGAACATACATTCCTATAATTCGTTTTGCATTTTTTAAGGAGAGCATCATTTTGCTTATATGTTAAAAGCTTATTTTTAAAATAAAACGGCGTAACCATTTCGGCCCATTGAATGGCCGATTTTTCAAAAATCCATTCAAATTTAGTATTTTCACGGGGAACCCATTTTGCAACAAACGACAATATATTGCGAAAATCACGAGAACCATGAGAACAAATGCGAACAACCGACCAATCACGATACAATTGTTTATTCATAATAGAGATGGCAACATCAATAAGAGGATGATTATGAGAACGAGAACGAAGAAAATAACATAAATATTTAATATCTTTCCAACAACCAAAAGCATGTCTTCGAGTAGCAACATATTTTTGCACCAATTCATCGGGGTCCATTCCATTGAAATTATCAGGTAAAATAAGTATATCAACCAAACTATGTACTGCATATATAGCTAATGTGGGATAGAATTTATACCAAATACAAATCATCATATATGTGAGTTTCCTCTCTCCTTTTCCATAAACAATATCACGGGTTTGTGCAATCATTTTGTAAAGTAGAATCAAATATTTATAAAAATTTGTATTCGTATATTCTTTATTGAAAGAAATATTACGTTTTATAGAACTCAATGTTTCTTCTAAGATACTACCAATTTTATCGATTTCATCGTCATCATTTCTACGTGATAATAAATAAAATAATTGGACAATTTTTTCTTCATAATATTTTTCCAAATGAGAAAAATCAAATTTTTTTAATTCGGGAAAATCGGTATCCATTTAAGAAAATAAAATGATATAAATTTATATCATTTTATAAAAGCATTTACAAATTTTTTTTAGTAATATTATGTTTAACATGTGGCATATCTTGTATACGAACACGTTTTGTTTTTTTACCATTACCTCTGGTTTCAATACCATTACCTCCGGTTTTAATACCATTACCTCCGGTTTTAAGAATGGATTTGAGAATAGGTTTGAGATCAATTTGTTTAAAAATAAAATATATACAATTGATTTCATGAAAAATAAAAATAGAAGGATATATCAAAATTTCATCTATAATCGGATAAACTTTTAAAAACGGTTCGGATACAACATTTTCACTATTGACATATTTTTGAATATTTTCAGGTTCAATACAAACATTATAAAGTAAAATTGTATCAATAGAATATTTCAAAGAAGCATTCAATATTTTTTTATTTTGTACTATTTGCAATACTCGTTCTTTTGATAAAGTACAGTTATTACTACTATCGATTTGACCCAAAATTTCATTCTCGTAAATAACTTTTTCAATTTCAGAATCAAGATTTACATATATATAGCACATTTTAATAGAATCCATAGGTTCTCTTTGGTAATTTTTATGTATATTATTCATACGCTCATGTTTATCAATCCAAGATATATCTAAATCAAGCGAATCCATATTTTTATAAATATTAGATAAAACAATTTCAAATATTAAACATATAAATCAAAATACTTAAAGAATAATATATATAAAATATGTCTCAAACCAGCATCAATATCTAACTAAATAATACCCCCCATAATTTATAACATAAATTATAAAAATTAAATTATACCATGGAGAATTTACTTGAGACAGCACAATTTTCACAAATACTGTGTAAAATTGAGAATAATGGGTAGAATAATCGCAAAAATAATGAGTTGGTGTTCACAATGCATTTGTTTTGTTGAATACAAATACCATTTATAATTTCTAAAAAGAATTTGTATGACTTTATTTCATTAGTGTAATAAAAATCTAAACATTTTATGTTTAGAAAATAAAGTACATGGTTAAAAAGGTAAAATAAAAAAGGAAAAATATTTTTATATGATTTTATATTTTGTATAAAATTATATTTAACAAGCGAATAAGTATAAATAAAATATTTATATTTATTATACCTAAATAAAATGTCAAATAAATCAAATAGGATTTTTGGCGGTTCGAAAAGTAAAGCAAATATATACGATAACTATAACAGTAATGTCACGACACATGCATTAAATAGTATTATTGACATTTATTTACATCATGGATTTAATGGTATAACCGGTCCAACTGGTATAACCGGATATACCGGTACAACAGGTCCAACTGGATTAGCAGGTGAAGCAACAAATACGGGTGCTACTGGAATAACTGGACCTACTGGTAGAACAGGAACCACTGGTATTACAGGAAATACCGGAGTAACTGGGCCAACTGGTATTACAGGTGCAACTGGGTATACTGGAAATACCGGAGTAACTGGGCCAACTGGCGCAACTGGTGTTAGTGGACCAACTGGGTATACTGGAAATACCGGAGTAACTGGACCAACAGGTGCAACAGGTGTTACTGGACCAACAGGTGCAACTGGGCAAACTGGACAAACAGGTGCAACTGGTCCTACTGGTCCTACTGGTATAGCAGGAGAAGCAACAAATACTGGTGCAACAGGAACAACTGGCAGAACGGGAACAACCGGAATAACCGGAAATACCGGTATAACAGGAACAACCGGAATAACCGGAACAACCGGAACAACCGGAACAACCGGAAATACAGGAATAACAGGAACAACTGGTATAACTGGTATAACTGGACCTACTGGTGATAGAGGTATAAAAGGAGAGTCTGGAAATAGATATATGACAAAAACTTATAATGGTACATATGTAGGTTCATTACCAAATGTAATACCAGTACAAGATAAATCAATATATACTACTAATCTATCTAATATAGTAACTAAAAACGATACAATAAAGTTTGAAGTAGATTCTGGATTAGCATATACATCCGGGGTTGCAGTTATAATATCATTGAATACAGGTGGTGAATTAAAATATTTCAAAGGCACAGTAATATTATATGATGATAATTATAACCCAGCAATAATACAAATATTAGTTAGAGAAATAATAGGAAATTTCATACCATCGGATTTGATATATTATTATAATATTAATATTGATGGAGTAGGTTCAACCGGACCAACTGGAACAACTGGACCAACTGGACCAACTGGACCGACTGGTCCTACTGGACCTACTGGTTCTACTGGACCTACTGGACCTACTGGACTTACTGGACAAACTGGACAGACTGGACCTACTGGACCAACTGGCTTTACAGGACCTACTGGACCTACTGGACCTACTGGACCTACTGGACCTACTGGAACAACCGGGACAACTGGTACAACTGGCCCAACTGCTGATACAGGAAATACTGGACCTACTGGACCTACTGGAACTACTGGACCTACTGGAACTACTGGAACTACTGGACCAACCGGACCTACTGGACCTACTGGAACAACCGGGACAACTGGTACAACAGGAACAACCGGGACAACTGGTACAACAGGAATAACTGGTGCAACGGGGTATACAGGAAACACAGGACCAACTGGTATAACCGGTCCAACTGGAACAACGGGAATGGATGGCAAATCGGTTTCTTTTTATCCGCCTACTTTTGTAGAATTGCCCGCCAATGGAACTTCGTATATTGATGATACAATTACGACAACTAATAATGGAGAAATTCATCAACTGACATTTGGTATTAAGCGCCCTCAATTGTCAACATTTTATATTGGAAGCGTAACCACCGTAACAGGACAATCGAATGTTATACTAGATTATCAAACAAATCCTACAACTGGTGATAAAGCTTATACTTTCAATTTTAACCTAAAACAGGGAGACCAAGGTTCAATTGGACCAGCGGGTAATACTGGAGACCAAGGTCCAATTGGACCAGCCGGTAATACCGGAGCGCCGGGAAATAATGGTTTAGACGGTGCTCGTTTCAAAACAACAAGTATTGACCCAAATAAACAGATACCAGCAATAGGTCAAGATATTGTATTGAATATAGATCCAAATTTTTCATATACACCAGGAAATAGTGTAATTTGTGTAGATGTGAATAATACAAACAATTCTTTTGAAGCAACAGTAGACTCATATAATATTATTTCATCCGGTACATTGATATTGAAAACAATGCAAAATGTAAAAGGGTTTACGTTTGATACTTCTATATATAATGCGCCCACGAGCTATACGGAATTAAGAGACGGCGTAACTAAAACATATTACAACTATACATACAAAAATAGTGGTCAATATAATGGTCAAAACTACAACGCTGGTGATGTAGTGACATTTAAATATAATATTAATCTGGATGGTATTGACGGTCCAACCGGAACAACTGGGTATACAGGAACAACTGGAGCTACTGGTACAAGTGGAACAACTGGAACAACCGGACCTACTGGTCGTACTGGACCTACCGGTCCAACTGGAACAACCGGAACAACCGGAATGACTGGACCTACCGGAACAACTGGTACAAGTGGAACAACTGGAACAACTGGAACAACCGGACCAACTGGACCTACTGGACCTACTGGAATAACTGGACCAACCGGACCAAGTTTATGGACTACATCTGGAACAAATATATATTACACCGGAGGTGTAGTAACAATAGGTGCATCCTCTATTTCTAATATACCAACCGGTGTATCATTAGGAGTGACTGGACCAGGGTATTGTACAAGTTCTATATATTTGAATAATATATTAGAACCTGTATCAACTGCAAATTTTGTTAGTAGCGGAAATTACAGTGTAGATTTTGGAACCGGGTCTACATTTATATTACCATCCGCAAACCTGCCAAATTCAGCATATTCGTGTAGTATAACCAATACAAGTAATTATCAACAAACACGGTCATATATCATAACATTAATAAATATAAACGCTGCAAGTGCTAAGGCCGCATACTGTAATTCTGTTACTATAAATGGACAAACATTGACACCTGTTTATAATGGAGGTTCAACAAATATAGGAACTACAATATCAAATGCCACTATTAGTACTCAACAAATCGCAATATTTTATTCAAATCCAAGTTACTATGCAATTACAAATATAAGTGCATTTTATTCATAATTTTTCATATTATTTTACAAAAATAGCATGAAAACCCCCTTCCCTATTTTTTTAATTCAGCAATTTCTCTTTTCAATTCTTGAACTTCATGTACTAATATACCAATAAGTCCAATATAATTAAGGGTTTGGTAATCAGTCGCATCTTTTTCACCATTAACAAGATAAGGATACAATTCTTGCACTTTATGAGCAATAAACCCAATATCATCTCGTTTAGTAATTGTATTATAATATCTGACAGGCTCTAATTTGTCTACTGAAAATGAATTGTCCAATCGTTTGACATTTTCTTTAATACGATAATCCGATGCAGCATTGAATGAAGTTGCATTAACCTGACCCGCTACACCAACCCCGCCTTTAACAATTAACGCACCACTCTCACGACTTGTAGAACCGGTTGTATTATTAACAGTAGTAATGCCTGTAATATTGGCAACTCCACCAACATTGATATTACCTCCAATACCAACCCCGCCTGTAACAACTAATGCACCATTAGTGGCTGCATTGGAAGCAGTACTATTAGTAAAATTGGTAATACCTCCAATAAAACTGGTACCGCTAATACCAACCCCGCCTGTAACAACTAATGCACCATTAGTGGCTGCACTGGAAGCAGTATTATTTGTGATATTAGTGATACAAGCAAAATTTGCAAAAGTAATACTATTACCAACATTGATATTACCGCTAATACCAACCCCGCCTGTAACAACTAATGCACCATTAGTGGCTGCACTGGAAGCAGTATTATTAGTAAAATTGGTAATACCTCCAATATAACTGGTACCACTAATACCAACCCCGCCTGTAACAACTAATGCACCATTACTAGCTGAACTGGAAGCAGTAC
>Ga0214921_10003108_pt1 | contig 25978 bp, 19 predicted proteins | sample LL1505_MetaG_FD_177992 | JGI IMG/M metagenome (GOLD analysis project Ga0214921, IMG submission 177992) | Freshwater microbial communities from Lake Lanier, Atlanta, Georgia, United States - LL-1505 | ecosystem: Environmental > Aquatic > Freshwater > Lake | place: USA: Georgia | collected... | reverse complement strand
ATGATGTTGAAAAAGACGTGGAAAAAGGTATGCAAAAAGCAATTCTAAAAAAAATGCAGAAGGCGAGAGATTGTTCGATGGAACAAGTTTTTGTTCCTGATAGTGATGATGAGGAGGCCGCCGTAAGGCCCGGTAGTGATAACGAGGCTGCCATAAGGCCCGGTAGTGATAACGAGGCTGCCATAAGGCCCGGTAGTGACAACCAGGCTGCAACAAAGCCCGAAACAAAAACCGTGAATTTATTCCAATCTTTTGCATACGTTCCTCCTCCCGTAGAAAAAACGGAGCCCACTAAAATCGTAACCACAAAAACGGCATCAACAATCGAACCGCCACAATCCACAAACACTGATTTACTCGATATTCGAGAATTATCAGTAGAACAACGCGCGGCTTATTACAAATTTATCGAAGGAAAAAACCTCTTTATTACTGGCTCCGGTGGAACAGGAAAAACCCGTCTTATCAAACATTTGTTGAACCACACACAATCCGTATCAAAACCCACTGCAGTTTGTGCTATGACTGGTTGCGCGGCCATTTTACTAAATTGCGGGGCGAGGACACTCCATTCATGGAGCGGTATTAAACTAGCGAAGGGGGATAGTTCGAAAATCATCGCTAATGTATTGCGAAATAAAAAAGCGGTTTCTACATGGCGAAAAACGAAAGTGTTAATATTGGACGAAGTAAGCATGCTTTCGCGAAAAATCTTCGAATTGGTCGAGGCGATTGCGCGTCAAACTCGCGGTTCTGTCGCACCATTTGGCGGAATGCAGGTTATATTTACAGGCGATTTCTTTCAATTACCACCGGTTGGAACAGACGGCGAACCGGAAACAGAGCAATTTTGTTTCGAATCTCCTATATGGAAAACCGTGTTTCCTCCTGATAACAATCTTGAATTGAAGACGATGTTTCGTCAGCGCGACCCAATATATATCAATATTTTACAACAAGTTCGACGCGGCCAATTGGATGAAAAAGGTTGCCAGATATTGCTTTCCCATGTGAATCGTCCTCTAGACGAGGAAAAATTAAATGGTTGTGTTCCTACCAAATTGTTTGCGCTTCGTATGAAAACGGATATGATAAATACACAGATGTTTTCTAAAATCAACGAAAAAGAGTATGTATTTGAAATCATCCAAAAAAAGGATTGCCGCACGATAATCGAGTCGAATAAACCTCTCGACATACAATCTTTGCAAAAATCGTCGAAATTAACGGATACAGAAATTGAATATGAAATGACGGCTTTAACAAATAATATGTCGTCTCCCAAGCTATTGCGTTTGAAAAAGGGGGCTGTTGTAATGTGCACTGTAAATTTAGATATGGAATCGGAAATTTGCAATGGTTCTCAAGGTGTTGTAATAGATATCATTGAGTCACATAACAATGAGTATGGCATTCCTTGTCCCGTCGTTAAATTTACCAATGGTATTATAAAAAAAATCGCCCCTCATTTTTGGCAATCTGAAGATTACCCCACACTTGCAGTAGGGCAAATACCCCTTTGTTTGGCATGGGCGCTCACTATTCATAAAATTCAGGGTGCCACATTGAAGATGGCCGAAATGGATTTGGGTTACAGTGTCTTTGAATACGGACAAACTTATGTTGCTCTTTCGCGCATTCAGTCTCTAGACGGATTGTATTTATCTTCATTTCATCCACAAAAAATTAAAGCGAATCCAAAAGTCATTGAATTTTACAAGCAATTTGACAAGAAATAAATACAGATTCGGGGTCAGGTGGTGTGGGGTCTTTTTTTTTCGGTAAAATACAATCTGTCTTTATAATATATACAAACTTGTATTTTTTACCACAAACCCATGTATTCTAATTGGCAGCAAAGTTTCTATGTAAGCACTCCTGCGATATTGAATTCTACCGTTGCCATTGCCGGTGATGCATCTTTAAATTCTCGATTGGCAGTCGGTAATGATTTGACTTTAGGTGGAGCATTATTTGTCGCAGGTAAACAAGTGCAAATTGGTGACACTTCGATGAATTCCCGTCTTTTTGTAGGAGGCGCGTCGGCACTTTCATCGACTTTATCCGTTACTGGAGATGCAACTCTAGGGTCTCGTTTGTATTTAACTGGTGATGCTTTTTTCACTGGAAGTTTAGTTACAATGGGAAAGCAGACGTTAAATGGCGATACCACTTTAAATTCGCGTCTTTTTGCTGCAGGTGCGGCGGCACTAGGTTCCACTCTTTCCGTTTCCGGAGATTTGTCGTGCAATTCTCGTATGTTTGTGATGCGCGATGCGTCTTTCGCACAAAACGTCTTTTTCGGTGGAAAACAAATCCAAATCGGGGATGTATCCATGAATTCCAAATTGTCCGTGGGTGGTGCCACATCTATTAATTCGTCAATCATTGCACTAGGTGACGCTTCTTTCAATTCCCGACTCTTTGTCATTGGAGATGTGTCGTTGGGTGGCAATTTATATTCGGGTGGGAAACAAATCCAAATCGGTGATGTATCGATGAACTCCCGCCTTTCCGTGGGTGGTGCGACAGCTATCAATTCATCAATTCTTGCGGCTGGAGACGCGACATTGAACTCCCGCCTATTTTTGGCCGGAGATGCCTCATTCAACCGCAATTTCTATGTTGCTGGAAACGCTTTTATTAATGGCGAAACTATATTAAATTGCTGCACGACGATGACCGCCGATGCAACCGTTCGCGGCCGTTTATTCGTTTCGTCAGACATAAGCGCAAATTCGCGCCTCTATGTTGGCAGAGATGCGTCGTTAAACCAGAATTTGTTCGTGGGTGGCAGGGCATTAATCACCGGTGATACAACAATAAATGCGCGCGTGATTGCCATAGGCGATGCCAGTTTGAACACCAATTTATCCGTGGGTGGAAATACGAATATCAAAGGAAATACAGCCATTTATGGAAATTCGTTAGTGCAAGGGGATGCGCTTATCTTCGGTAAAGAATCCATAATAGGCGATGTTTCGATGAATTCCAAATTATCCGTGGGTGGTTCCGGTTCTATCAACTCCACTTTATCCGTGGGTGGCAATACGACTCTTTCGTCGAATTTAATCGTCGGTAGAGATGCTGTATTTAATGGAAGTTTCAACTTAGCTGGTAAATTAACTGTCAATGACGACGTGTATTTAAATAGACGTTTATTCGTAGAAAGCGACACGCAATTAGGGTCTCGTCTAAGTGTTACTGGCGATTCCACAATATGGTCTCGTCTATTCGTATCGCGCGACGTTTCTTTCAATGGAAATGCGTTTGTATATGGAAAGCAAATTGTGGGTGGAGATGCGAGTCTTAATTCCGCTCTTCGCGTGGGCGGCGCATCCATTTTGAACACCACTTTAACTGTGGGCGGTGCATCAACAATGAATTCGCAATTGTTATTGAATGGCGATGCCTCGTTCAATGGAAATTTATCCGTCGGTGGTAAAATCACCCAAAATAGCGCTGCCATATTTAACGGTCCCATCACCGCCAATGCGGATGCTTTATTGAATAGCCGTCTTATTGTAGTAGGTGATTCTTCAATGAATTCTCGTTTGTTTGTTGGCAGAGACGCCTCTTTCAACCAAAATGTGTTTGTTGCCGGAAGACACATCGTGGCTGGCGATGGACAATTCAATTCTCGCATGATTGCGATGGGTGACGCAAGTTGCAATTCCAATTTGTCCGTTGCTGGAACTGCCACTATCAATAATGCTTTCACCGCGCGCAGCACTGCCCTTGTATATGGTGATGCGACTATCAATGGCAAAAACGTTGTTTTGGGTGATGTATCGTTAAATAGCCGTTTGATGTTGAACGGAACTGCGGCACTTTCATCGACTTTATATGTGAAGAGCGATGCGTCTTTAAATGGTCGTTTATATGTTGCGTCAGATGCTTCTTTTTGCGGCAAATTGCAAATCAATTCTAACATTCAATCTACAAACCCTACTACGGGTTCTCTTCTTGTAACTGGTGGTATGGGAATCACGGGGAATATCTATTCCAGTGCATACGCATATTCTCTCGGTTTCTATGGAACATCCGATTATCGCGTGAAATCAAACGTTGTTGAATTGGACGACAGTTTCAATGTGGATAAATTGCGCCCCGTTTCTTATTTCAATACATTACGTAATGAGAATGAGATGGGTTTTATAGCACACGAAGTTCAGGAAGTATATCCTTACATCGTAAATGGTGAAAAGGATGGTGAGGGATATCAGTCTGTGAATTACAGCGGGTTGATTGCGGTCATGGTGAAAGAAATTCAGTGTTTGAAGAAGGAGATTGAGTATCTCAAATCTCGTTAGAAATCATAATTGGAACAAAGCATTTGTGGTGTGACATTTTTTGACACCAACGACTAAAACTCACTATTTTCAGTTTCGCAATATATTTTCTCAACAATATATATCCAAAAGTTTTTGCATATATATCATAATGGTCGCAGGGAGTTTATTGCCCGTCACAATACATAATGGTGAACTATATTTTTTATTTGGTAAAGAGAATCCACTCGAAGATAGTGCAAAAGGTTGGTCTGATTTCGGCGGCGGGGTAGAAAAAGGTGAAACTCCATACCAAACAGCATTACGCGAGGGAGGCGAGGAATTAACAGGCTTTTTAGGCGATGGTAAGACTTTACAAAAACATATTCGCAAAAACGGAGGTGTGTATAAAATCACCCACAATACTTATCACTTACACCTTTTTTATTTGGAATACGATGAGAACCTACCCAAATATTACAATCAAAATCACCGTTTTTTGTGGAATCGCATGGATGTAAATCTTTTATCTAAAACGCGATTGTTTGAAAAGATAGAAATCGGTTGGTTTTCATGTGATGATATGCGCAAACATATCAAAAAATTCCGCGGATTTTATCAAGAGATTGTGGAAAAAATATTGGCAGATAAAGAGAACGTTCACGATTTTGTCGAAAAAACGGGCAAAATATCGCCGAAAAACAAAACTCTAAAGAAACGCGACATGTAATATCACAGGGCAGGTTTATTTTGGCCCGTCTAATATATACGCAAACCCAAAAATGTTTGAAATGATAAACCGCATTTTTTCATTAGAACCCGACTATTACAAATTACCCGACCCTCTTTTTGATGACGACATGGCGTTTTGGAAGATACGAGATACACTCGGATTTTTCGGCCCTCTTATCTTATTTTTCATATCCATCGCCGTTTTTATAACTCGCATTCCATATGAAATTGGTTATGTTTTTGGGTTTTTTATAAACACGGTTCTCAATAATTATATAAAATCATCGGTAAAAGAAGCTAGACCCGAAGGTGGACGCAGTCTATTTTCATGGGAAATCTACAGTGGAACCGAAAAATATGGAATGCCGTCGCTACACGCACAAAGCGTTGTATTTTCTACAGTGTATTTGTGGTTATCTGGGGGTTCTCCGTCTTGGCTCATTTTAGAATCATTTTTATCCGCATTGACGATATATCAACGCTGGCATTATAAACGCCATACCATCAAACAACTCGCGGTGGGTTCTGCATTGGGAGCGGGAGTTGCATGGGGTGCGTGGAAATTAACAACCCATTTTTTACGAACACAATGAATGACTTCAAAATTTTCTCATCTATATATAATATAGAGCAACAACCAACAAAAATGTCACAAAGCGATTATATAAAATATAAACGCGTGGGAAATCAATTGCGTGTGGATAATACTAGAGCAAAACAGTCGGCTGTATTTGATAACCAACGTTTGATTGATTACAAACAGTATGCTTTAGAAAACGCTATTGTGAATACGGTTCCCTCTTTGAATCGCCTTGCTCCTGTGGGAAGTCATCGCGTTTTTAATATGGATAAATATGTGAGCGCCTGTCCCACGTTTCCTGTATGTTCGCGAACTGATTTGAGGACAAATCGTCAACCCATGCCTGATGTTTATTTTACACCCACGCCGCAGCCAAATAATATCAAGATTGTGAATAATTCCGCGAATATGCGTTCCGAGTGCGATTGTCATTTGTCGAACCAAAATGTTTGTCGCTGCAAATTAGGTGCGTTTGGGTTAGTTAGGTAAAATAATTGTTGAAAATATTTTTTTGTAATAGTTTCAACTGCACGTGTGCGTGTGTGTGTGTTTGAATTGAGATGAGATGGCATCAATAGTTGTGTTTTATGGTGCGTCTTTTGATGAGACTTTTGATGCGACTTTGGGTGAGACTTTGGGTGCGGTGCATTTTTTGCGATTTTTTTCCATTACGGCGAGCTTTTTTTGTCACACGTCGCTGCTTTTTTCCACCGCGCGGTGTTGAAAAATTACGTCCAAATAAATTTGCTTGCAATGGATGCCCTTCTTCTTGAATTTCCATAGAACCGTCGGAGTCACTAAAGTTCAGTTTTTGAATTTTATCTTGGACTTCACTTGTTGATTCGATTGATTGTTCGTCCATTCCAATTAGCATTGGCATTGGCATTCGCATTTGCTCGTTTTCCTTTCTTTCGAATCTTCTTTTGCGATTTCTGTCATCAATTACATCTAAAGCTGCGTTACGCGGTTGAACTATGGCCGCTCGCGTGGGTGAACCTCGCTCATCTACTCGCTTTGGCTCTTCTATATGACTAAAAACTTTTTGTAAATCTGCATAAGTTCTACCGACACCATTTTTTATTCTTTTGTATCCAGATAGTTTACCCAAATTATAATATGTATTCAATGATTCGGCTATAAAACGAAAAGAATTATAATATGTATTCTTGCTAAGAATGTTGTAATAAGTATAATGATTTAAGTTTTTATGATCGACACCATATATTTCGTTATTATGCAATTTTTCAATAGCCGTAATTGAATCAATATAATCGAACACGTCATCCGCAGAAAATTCTCGAATTTTATATGTGTCTAATCTTCTATACATTTCTTTATTATGAATTTGATTGTATATAGTCTCCAATTTATTTATTTCATCTTCATTCTCAATTATTTCATCCAATTTCATTATTCTTCCAAAATCAATCAAATAAACTTTAAATGAACCATCATCGTTTTCTTTCGCTAGACTATTATTCCAATGCAAATCACAATGAACTATACTAGTTTCGTTGAAAAGTCGAATGACGGCAACCATCAATGCTTCCGTCAATTGATACTTATCTTCATCACTCTCTTGTCTACTGAATATATCATAAAACGTTCCATATTCCACGGCCGACTCCATCGTAATCATCCCCAACACCGTATCATCTGTTTTATTTATAGCTTCTTTTATAAAATTTAACATATTTGTGGCTTCTACGTCATCTGTGCTTTTATTCAAACATATTTCAATAAATTTATATGTCAAATCTTTTTCGGTAAAAAAAGAGAAATCGACGAGGGCCGGACAAATGGGCTCTCCCATAACGACCGTTTTTTCATATATTTCGCTTTGTGTAACCGCTTCTTTTTGGAAATTGTCATATGTATCGGTTTCCTTTTTATAGCTTTCTTTGCCAACAGTCGGTTTATAATCATCAAGAGCAAACTCTTTTCCGTTTTTAGTCTCCATGGGGTTGTGCAATATTGCCATTTTTATAACCAAAGCTTCTATGGGTGCATTGAATCCTGTTTTTGTTTCATTCAATCCATAAAATTCGATATCATCGTCCGTCAATGGATTTTCATCGTCATGTTCGAGATGTAATTTGAAAATAAAACCTTTGAGTGACCTATATGAAACATGTGATAGTTTGCAACGCGGATTATTCAACATTTTGAGAACTGAAACAAAATTGTTATTTTTATCATCCGGATTTTTCTTTACAATTCCGCCGAACATTTTATTCATTTTATTTATTTTTTTTTGGTTGATTTTCATTCTCTAAAATATGGAGAGAAAAAAATTGAATTTCACTCAAACCTCATATATATTCAATACCCACAAATAGAAATGACAACGCCAATGACAATAAGAACTCGAAGACAGACCATCGACCCAGATGCCGCCTCCATTCCTAAACGAACAAGTGGTAGTGCAAAACGAACGAAAATCGGTCCCATCGAAGAAATTCCTGTAATTCTCCCACCGCACCCTGCCATCTCCGGAACGCCTAACTACCTAGCAATGAAAAATTTTCACCCCAGAGATGCAGACATTTCATTCGAAGAAGGCCCTCATATTTACACCGTTTTAGGAGACCGAGGTGGATATACATCTGTCACTACATTTAACCACAGCCATTTCTCTCATTTTGACGCCAACAAAATCGCAGATGGCATTATAAACAAGAAACAATGGAGTGATGACCCTACATATAAATATTATAAAATGGCAAAGAAGGACATCATCGCAATGTGGAATAAAAACGGCGCAGCGGCATCGGGTTCTGGGACAAAAATGCATAACGATATCGAGCATTATTACAATGGAATGGAAGTGGAGAACGACAGTCCAGAATTTCAATATTTCCGCAATTTTGTTCGTGACCACCCCGAGTTGAAACCGTATCGCACAGAATGGATGGTTTATAACGAAGATTTGAAACTATCGGGTTCCATTGATATGGTGTATGAAAATCCCGATGGAACATTGCAAATTTATGATTGGAAACGCTGCAAGGAAATAGCACATGAAGACCCTTATGGCAAATTCGCGCATACAACGTGCATTTCCCATTTGCCCGACACCAATTTTTGGCATTATTCTCTTCAATTGAATACCTATAAGACAATTTTGGAACACAAATATGGAAAGAAAATCACGAATTTGGCTCTCGTTTGCTTGCATCCGGACAATTTCAATAAAAATTATGAGGTTATTCCCGTGCCGTTTATGGATGCGGAAATGGAGGCTCTTATGAATTATCGTCGCGATTCACTGACAAAAGTCAAACAAGATTAGAAACATAAACGACATAAATACATATTCACATAAAAATTTATCAAAATCTACCCATGAATTTATATAGACAAACTACGCATGCATTTTTTTTCATATTGGCCCATTTTTTACAACCCATTTTTTCTTTTGCATATGACTTTATACAAAATTTGTCTCGGTTATATGTAAAGAAACAGATTACGAAACAAAACATCGACCCGATTGCAGAATACACGGAGTTTCAAAATAACGCATTTTCTAAGTTTCATGTGCTAGCGGACGTGGGGAATCACAATATCGACCCCGCATTTCGTTACAAAAAGGATTATCAACAAATGCTTGCGGACTCAAACAATGCGTGTGAAAAAATATGGAAGACCCGAATTTTATTCGAAAATACGCCCCGAGGAAATATCATTATGTATTACGATGTTTATAAATTAGGATTCGTTTATTTTTCCGATACACAAAGTATTCCATATTCAATATTGAATGCGGTTGCTATGAAATATGTTCGTGTTTTTCATTGTTTGGATTTTTTTATGGATAACAATAATGACTTCGAATCACCGTTGATTCAAATCCATTTGGTAGAAGAGAAGAAAGCGGATAAGAAAGCGGATATGAAAACGGATAATGGGGAAAAAGGTGGGAAATCGAAGAACTTTATTCCACTTGACGCGCCTTTCGCCAAATTAAAGAATTATAGTAAGACGGCAATTCAAAAAACCGCGTATGATACAACTGTTTCCGAAAATGCATCCCCCGAAGAAAAACCGAAGAAGACTATTTACACGAACCGATTCATTTGCCTCGGTAAAATATATAATTTCCGGCTTTTACAACCTACAAAGCCGAAGGCGGCGATTATTTTTCAAACGAAATTATTCTCGGCGGATAGAATTCATCCAACAGAACAACTTGTATCGAATCCGTTAAGGGATGAATGTTCTAATGAGGTGAAAAGTGTCATTAATTATCGAAATTATAAAGAGTTTCGAAACAAGACGGAGCTTCAAAACAAGACGGCGGATATAACACCGGAACTGGATAAAAAAATATTGCACCAAGACGAAAGTTTCATATATCAAGTAGAGAATGATTTGCTAGAGAATCAATTTTAACGAAGCTTATTTGTGGTTGCTAACCAATTCAAAAACCCGACGCTTTTTTCTAACTGGAAGGACATTCCCAAATGCTCTTTTGCAATAAAATACCCCTTTTTTTCTTTTTCGTTTAATGTTTCCAAATAAGCATCGAGCAGAGCCTCCAAATTTTCACTAGATTCGTCTGTCGTCATTTTGTATTTATTTATGGCACACATATTTTTACCATAAATTCTCGTCAATTTTTTGCGAGAACTTTTTCTTGATTTTATCGAAAAATTGAAATACTTTTTTTTGATAAAAGAATTGCACCAAAAACCACTAAAATGAAAGGTCTATCGAATTTGCCAATTGAGTTATTCAACCACATTATGTCGTTTCGCCCGACACATCCTATTGCTAAAATGATAAAGGAGCCGTGTGTGAAAACGTGTCTTGAAATGTGTGATTATTGGAATGATTTGTCGATGATATGTTTTGAAACTCGAGATTTGATGACGGGTAATCATCTCACATCAAACGACCACCATCCGGAAATTGTTGCTGAATTATTTGAGAATAACATGTATATCATTGAAACACGTATTTATAATATCTACGATGACGATGATTTTGATATTTCGTTGATTCAAGAAGATGCGAATTATGCCACGAAATGCTGGATTAAAATCAACTTGTTATTGAATTACGCGGAACAAATGTATAATTTGTGGGAGGCCAGATATAACACATTTTCATACAAAGAAAGGGGACAAGTTTGGGGAAAATCACATAAGACCCGCAAAGTGGAGCATCGTATTACACCAGCAAAGGTGTAAAAATGGGATAACGGAAGCAAGATGTATATATTGTATTTTTTGCATGATGAGGGGTTTTGTCTATAATCCGCAAGCAAAAGGAGTCATTTTCGTGGATTTCGCCTGCACGGTGCTTTCATCAATAACTCCGCACGCCTTGTGAATTTTTTCGATATATTCACCACTTGAAATGGGAACGTAATCACTTGTGGGTTTGGTATGAGTGCAAATAGCCTTTTTATAGAAACTGTTATAGTTCATGCATTTTCTAGTAACCCCATGGCATCTCTGTGCATAATTCGTTTTTTTATTATTAATGCTATCAATTTCAGATAGAGTCTTTTTCTTAAGACGGTTTATATAATCACTTGATGAACTTAAATTCTGGTTATTGTCTGGCTTCACTCTCGAGTAAGGATAAGGGCGATTTATCCATCTGTATTTCGTAGAAAGCATTCCGGTATTGCTAACAGACGATTTTTTTACCACATTTGGATATTGTGTTCCCACTGAGTGTTGATTTTCGATAGAAATTACACCTGATTGGACGATGGGCTTTTTTGGAAACTTGCCGCAACAACCTCCGTGTCCTCGAGGAACACCATTTTTCATTAATGTTCGAGGTAGAGAGCGTGATAAACTGGTTTGGCCTACATATCCTTGGTTTCTATGTGTTCCGTTTAAAGAAAACCCTGTTTTGGAACCCACGCTCATATTGTTATATTGAACTTGAGTTTTTCTTTTTAATGTGGCAATTGACATTTTGATAAAATAATAACAGATATTATGAATACAAATATATATTATTGACAGACATTTTTTTCTCGTTGCTCTACTAAATGGTTGTTGTTATATTAAGAATTGTGTTATTGTCATTGAATTAATTGGATAAGACACGATATTACCGACGTATAATGTATTGTTGCATGTTATTGTATCATATACTGATGTGGGCGGACCAGTTGGGCCTATTTGACCGGTAGGACCCGTGCTCCCCGTGGCGCCGGTGGGTCCAGTAGGCCCGATATTACTCACTACAATTTTTCCAGCATAATTGGCATCATAAGTTCCCGACGTGCGATAATATAATATATCAGGTGCGTTCATAGGTATTTGGATTGTAATCAACGAGCTGCCATTTTGATATGCATAGGAATAAGAATAAGACGTAAGTGGGTCAGATAAACTACTTGTGATGTAAAATGGTTTATTCGTTGCATTCACTGCGAAATAATAAGTGAATCCGCGAATAACTAATAAATCTGGGTTTCCGGATGCCGATGTATTTGACATATAGTTTGAACCATTATCTGTAATATTATATGTTACTCCGCCAATCCATCCTGTGGGACCCGTTGCGCCTGTGGCGCCTGTTGCGCCTGTGGCGCCTGTTGCGCCTGTGGCGCCTGTTGCGCCTGTGGCGCCTGTTGCGCCCGTGGGGCCTGTTGCGCCTGTGGCGCCTGTTGCGCCTGTTGCGCCTGTTGCGCCTGTTGCTCCTGTGCGACCCGTTGCGCCTGTTGCGCCTGTTGCGCCTGTGGGCCCAGTGGGGCCGAGATTACTCACTAGAATTTTTCCAGCATAATTGGCATTATAAGTTCCCGACGTGCGATAATACAATATATCAGGTGCGTCCATAGGTATTTGAATTGTAATCAACGAGCTGCCGTTACTGTATGCACTCGGGTAAGATGTAAGTGGGTCAGATAAACTACTTGTGATGTAAAATGGTTTGTTCGTTGCATTCACTGCGAAATAATAAGTAAATCCGCGAATAACTAATAAATCTGGGTTTCCGGATGCCGATGTATTTGACATATAGTTTGAACCATTATCTGTAATATTATATGTTACTCCACCAATCCATCCTGTCGCACCTGTTGCTCCTGTTGCTCCTGTTGCTCCTGTTGCTCCTGTTGCACCAGTGGGGCCTGTTGCTCCTGTTGCTCCTGTTGCTCCTGTTGCACCGGTTGCGCCAGTGGGGCCTGTTGCTCCTGTTGCTCCTGTTGCTCCTGTTGCTCCTGTTGCGCCCGTAGCTCCTGTGGCGCCCGTTGCGCCCGTAGCTCCTGTGGCGCCCGTTGCGCCCGTAGCTCCTGTGGCTCCTGTTGCGCCCGTAGCTCCTGTGGCTCCTGTTGCTCCTGTTGCACCCGTGGGGCCTGTTGCGCCTGTTGCACCGGTTGCACCTGTTGCACCCGTGGGGCCTGTGAGGCCTGTGGGTCCGAGATTACTCACTACAATTTTTCCTGCATAACTGGCATTATAAGTTCCTGACGCGCGATAATATAATATATCGGGTGCGTCCATTGGTATTTGAATTGCAATCAATGGGCCGCCATTTTGATACGCATAGGAATAAGATGTAAGTGGGTCAGTTAAATCGCTTGTGATATAAAGTGGTTTGTTCGTTGCATCCACTGCGAAATAATAAGTGAATCCGCGAATAACTAATAAGTCTGGATTTTCTTGTAACGACGTATTTGACATATAGTTTGAACCATTATCTGTAATATTATATGTTACTCCACCAATCCATCCTGTGGGACCCGTATTACCCGTATTGCCTGTGTTACCCGTGTTACCCGTGTTACCAGTGGGACCCGTATTACCCGTGTTACCAGTGGTGCCAGTGTTTCCCGTGTTACCAGTGTTTCCAGTGTTTCCAGTGTTTCCAGTGGGGCCGGTGGGGCCAGTAGGCCCAAGATTACTCACTACAATTTTTCCAGCATAATTGGCATCATAAGTTCCCGACGTGCGATAATATAATATATCGGGTGCGTCCATTGGTATTTGAATTGCAATCAATGGGCCGCCATTTTGATATGCATATGAATAAGACGTAAGTGGGTCGGTTAAATCGCTTGTGATGTAAAATGGTTTATTCGTTGCGTCCACTGCGAAATAATAAGTAAATCCGCGAATAACTAATAAGTCTGGATTTGCTTGTAACGACGTATTTGACATATAGTTTGAACCAGTATCTGTAATATTATATGTTACTCCACCAATCCATCCTGTGGGACCCGTATTACCTGTATTGCCTGTGTTACCCGTATTTCCCGTGTTACCAGTGGGACCCGTATTTCCAGTATTACCAGTGGGGCCAGTATTACCTGTATTGCCTGTATTACCAGTGGGTCCAGTATTACCCGTGTTACCAGTGGGACCCGTATTGCCAGTATTTCCCGTGTTACCCGTGTTACCTGTGTTACCAGTGGGGCCTGTATTTCCAGTTGCACCTACACGAGATGATGGATAAAATAGGACGTTGGGAAACACGAAATTGGTTTGACCGAATATTCTCGTAGTTGAATAAAAGCAAAACGAATGACCTAGAATCGAATCGTTTGGAAATGAAAAGTTGGTAACAGTGACACCATTTTTAATAACATAGACAAATACACCATCAAAATAAAGTGTTAATATATCCGTGGTTGCATAAGGAATTGTTGTTATACCTGTGCTAGGGACAACTCCGCCAATATAAACTGTAGCACTGTTTTGCATTAATTTTAAGTGGGATGCGAAAGTATCCACTCCATTCAATTTATAAGAAATACCTATATTCACATAATCGTTCTCTATGCCGTTCGATGCTCCTATTCCGGGTAATCCAGTGAGTTGAACGTTGATACCATTTGTATTAATATCGATATATTCAGTGGACTTTATAATATCATTGTTATAAGTTGTATAGGAAGTTGGGCTCGAAAATGTGGTTGTTCCGTAATATCTATATAAATTCGTTAAAAATTTGCCTTGAATACCTTGTGGACCGACATAACCCGTGGGGCCCGTGGGTCCAATCGGGCCCGTTCTACCAGTTTGTCCCGTCATACCCGTGGGTCCAATATCTCCCTGTTGTCCTTTCACCCCCGTGGGTCCAGTGTTTCCCGTGTTCCCAGTGAGCCCAGTAGGGCCAGTAGGGCCAGTGGGGCCGGTTCCAAGTGGGCCCGTTGGTCCGGTATTTCCGGTATTACCCGTGTCACCCGTGAGGCCAGTTGGACCAGTTCCTAATGGGCCGGTGGGACCAGTATTTCCTGTATTACCTGTATTACCTGTTGCTCCAGTTTGACCGGTAGGGCCTGATTGTCCGGTGGAGCCGGTATTTCCTGTATTACCTGTTTGACCCGTGACTCCTGTATGTCCGGTGGCTCCGGTTTGACCGGTGGCTCCGGTTTGACCGGTGGCTCCGGTTTGACCGGTAGAGCCTGTTTGTCCGGTAGAGCCTGTTTGTCCGGTAGGGCCGGACTGTCCCGTGGGACCCGTGTTTCCTGTCTGACCCATAGAACCAGTTTGACCGGTAGGACCTGTTTGTCCGGTAGAGCCTGTCTGTCCTGTAAAACCCGTTTGTCCAACGGCACCTGTTGGGCCAGTATCGCCCGTTTTACCAGTCTGCCCTGTCTGTCCTGTCTGTCCTGTTGGGCCCGTGGTGCCAGTTTGTCCGGTTACACCAGTATATCCTGTAGAACCGGTTGGGCCCATGGGCCCCGTGTGTCCCGTTTGGCCGGTCTGCCCTGTATATCCAGTTGACCCTGTCAGGCCAGTTGGGCCAGTTTGTCCCGTTTGGCCGGTCTGACCCGTATATCCAGTGGAGCCTGTCAGTCCAGTGGGGCCGGTTTGTCCCGTTGAGCCGGTCTGACCCGTATATCCAGTGGAGCCGGTTTGTCCCATAGGTCCGGTTTGTCCCGTGGGTCCAGTCTGCCCTGTTTGTCCGGTGGGTCCAGTCTGCCCTGTTTGACCGGTAGGTCCAGTCTGTCCGGTAGGCCCGATTGAACCCGTTTGTCCTGTCTGTCCTGTCTGTCCTGTTTGACCGGTGGGTCCAGTCTGCCCTGTCTGCCCCGTTGGGCCAGTTGGGCCACTAACGCCCGTAGGGCCAGTTCCAATAGGGCCCGTGGGGCCGGTTTGTCCGGTGGCACCTGATACACCCGTAGGGCCTGTTCCAATAGGGCCTGTGGGTCCAGTTTGTCCGGTGGGACCCGAGACACCCGTTGGGCCAGTTCCAATAGGGCCTGTGGGGCCGGTTCTTCCAGTGGGACCTGTAACACCCGTAAAGCCAGTTGGGCCGGTTCTTCCAGTAGGGCCAGTTGCGCCCACTATACCCTGGGCTCCTTGCATACCCGTAGGGCCAGTGAAACCTGTTTGCCCTGTCGAGCCAGTAACACCGATTGCACCAGTTGCTCCTGTTGCGCCAATGCCTACGGGCCCAGTCGCTCCTGTTGCGCCCGTTTGACCGCTTGGGCCAGTTTGTCCGGTTTGACCGGTTGCACCTATAGAACCCGTGGCTCCCGTCTTTCCTTCTGCCCCTGTTGCACCGGTTGCTCCTGTTGAACCAATCGAGGACGGTGTATTTGTCGTCGAAGAAACAACTTGCAATGAATTTGTAGTAGAATTATATGACAATGCGGCGGATGAATTTGTGGATGCGTCTATAAAATGTATCGTGTTTGTGCTTACATATAATGATTTCCATGGATTACTACTCGTTCCAATAGACAAATTTCCATTTTTGGGAATAATATTTGCGTTGAAATATACGTTGCTATTTGATGTATCTATTAAAATTGCATTCGATGAATAAACCGTTTGTGTATTATTTGGGTCATTTATTAATATGGCACCTGTGATTCCACATGAATTATTTTGAATAGGAAGTGTAGAACCCGTGGGTCCAGTTGTTCCTACTTGTCCTGCTTGTCCTGTTGGGCCTGTTTGTCCTGTTGAACCCATTTCACCAGCTTTACCGGTAGCGCCTGTTGCCCCTGTTTGACCTGTTTGTCCGGTTGAACCTGTTTGTCCTGTGGCTCCCGTATGTCCTGTTGCTCCCGTTTGTCCTGTAGCTCCCGTCTGTCCGGTAGAGCCTGTGTTACCGGTTGCGCCTGTTTGTCCTGTTGCGCCTGTTTGTCCCGTTGCGCCTGTTTGTCCCGTTGCGCCTGTTTGTCCTGTGGCTCCCGTATTACCGGTTGCGCCTGTTTGTCCTGTTGCGCCAGTTTGTCCTGTTGCGCCAGTTTGTCCTGTTGCGCCAGTTTGTCCTGTTGCGCCAGATTGTCCTGTTGCGCCAGTTTGTCCTGTTGCGCCAGTGTTTCCAGTAGAACCAGTGTTGCCCGTTGCGCCAGTTTGTCCCGTTGCGCCAGTTTGTCCTGTGGCTCCTGTGTTGCCTGTGGCTCCTGTGTTGCCTGTTGCACCCGTTTGTCCTGTTGCGCCCATTTGTCCTGTAGCACCCGTTTGTCCTGTTGCGCCCGTTTGACCGCCTGGACCAGTTTGTCCGGTTTGACCGGCTGGGCCAGTTTGTCCGGTTTGTCCCGTAAAACCCGTTTGACCGGCTGGTCCAGTAGAACCCGTTCGACCGGTAGGCCCAGTAACGCCCGTTGGACCAGTCTGTCCCGTAGGCCCCGTAACACCCGTTGGCCCGCTATCACCAATAACACCCGAAGTTAAAAACCACAATGCAGCCGAAATTATACCCCCACCTGAACCAGAAACGCATCTTAAATTGAGGTTGTCACCCGCAACAAAACTCAAACTTATATTACTTGCAACAGCAGTAGTTGATGTAATATTTGATATTGAAACACCAGAATACACATTATTTTTCCATATTTGAATTACACCGCTTACATCAGGCACACTGCTTAATTTCAATCCAATATAACTCAACGTGCAATTGTTTCCTATAAGAATTCCATAACTACTATCTGGAACAATCGATGTAGTCGAACTTTCAGAGAAGACATTTTGATATACAGAATCCAATCTCGAAATAATATTTAATTCAATCGCTTTCACTCCCGATGTAAAAGAAAAGGAGAATCCACCATTATTCGAAGTATCCAAATCGTATGACTCGGCATATAAAGCAAAGACACCACCGTTCGTTGGACCGGCAATACCACGTGGCCCAGTAGCACCCGCAGCTCCTTGTCTTCCAGTTGCACCTAATTGACCGGCCGGACCAGTTGGCCCTGTTCCTAATACCAAAGTGCAATCCTGCTTATTTCCCATAGGAATGTCATACCAACTTGGAGATAATGGGTCACCGATTTCATCTACTTTACATGCACCTTGTATCTGTTTTAATTTTCGTAAAGCGGTATAATCACTCGATGCCATATGAATATATTTTTATTGTATTTCTATATTGTTATAATAAATCGTGCGAAAAGAATATCACAGTTTTTTTGCAATTCCATGGCCGCCATGAAATATGAATCAATAAACCATAGCTCGCAATTTATGGTCGCAATTTACATCGTTGTAGAATTCAAACAAGGAGCCAATTTTACACCGCTGGATGTTCCCCAAGGAGCGTTCCATTTCAAATATTCAATGGTGTAATATTACATATATAGAGCATTCATTGCTAAACTGCATTTGCTCGTTTCTATTCGTCAAAATATTATCAAGTCAAATTGTATATGAATGGAGAACTTGGATTTAGATATTAGTAATTATTCAATAAAAGATATTGAAAAATTTTTTAGATTGAAACCGAATACTAAATATACTGCCGGTGATATAGAATTGCGAGAATATGAAATACGTCAGCAATTATTAAACAGCGGACATATAAACAAGCGTTTCAAGCGTGATTTAATTTCTTTTTTAGAATTAGCGAAACAATGGCTCACGTTTGTCAAATGTAAGGATAAAAATGAGCCCACGAGTATTCCAAAAGATTACAAATTAGATACACTAGACGTGCCTGCATCCAAGGAACCACCAGCAAGAACAGACGAATTAATTCAGAGACCCACAACCCAATTTGTCTATTCACACAACAGTGATTACTTCCCGGGTTCATTAAACCCTTTAAATACTCGCATTTTAACGAAATATTTGAATATCGACACTCGATTTCGCGACAATGTTCTTACTGAATCCGCTTCCGATTTCACCCTACAACTACCCATTAAATTAAATAAAGTGGTTTCCATGCAAATGTCGTCGTTGGAGTTCCCTATTACATTTTACAACACATCCGCCGATTTGGGAAATAATTTTTTATATTTGAAATTGGATTATATAAATACAGCTCAATTGCCTGTATCCGCAGAAAGCGTATTTATTGTTCCTGATGGTAATTACACATCCGTCGATTTCATATCGACAATAAACTCATTGTTAGCGCCCACAAATAGTGCCGGAACATTAATCACTCCCCTGAGTCCTTTTTCTTATATTCAGTTTGTATTAAATATTACAAGCGGTGGTTCAGGAACAGGAAAATTAACTGTCGGCCCCACTTCAGGTTTCCCAGGCACATTAAGAAATCTCACCATGGATTTCACAAAAAACATTTCTATGCACAAGGATTCTGCACCAATATCCTCGAGAATCGGTTGGAATTTGGGTTTTATAAAACCCATATATCGAGGTAGCACAACTTATATCGCGGATACAGTGGTTGAACCCGCATCTATAAGATATTTATATTTAGCCATCGAAGATTTTCAAAACAGTTCGAATAACAACTTTATCAGTGTATTTAGCAAATCTATATTGAACCCTAACATTATTGCTCGCATTTCTGTAAAAGGGGCTTATTTTACTCTAATTATGGAGAACGATTTCACTATTGTAGCTGAACCGCGCAAATATTTCGGCCCAGTTGATATACAAAAACTCCGCATACGCGTATATGACGATCACGGGCGTATTTTAAACATGAATAATTCAAACTTTTCGTTCTGTTTAAATTTTAAAATGCTCTATGATTTATAGCCCAAGCTTACAAATTATAATTTTGTTTCGTTATAATATAAACTTGTATATTATATAAACTAGAAAAAACACATGTCCTCATTATTTGATATATCGAATTCACAAGTAGATTCAGGCACAAGTGTAGTCGATAGCTCTATCAATATCCCCGTCATAAACCAACAAGGCGTTTTAGTAGATGCATCTTTATCTACCATGGACTTGTCTATGACCACGTTTGAAATGCCTATTACCGTAACAGACTTGTCGATAAATATTCCCCCTACTTCACCTAGTAATTACATTGGAGAACAGTCGGGACAAAACGCATATATCGGCCAGTTCTACGCATTTTTAGCGACAGGTGGGTTCACGATAGAACAGGGATTCGCAACCATAAAATTAATCCAGCAAAATCCTTTATCAAAATACGATTTGACCAATACATTGCAGGTGAAATACGATGTCAAGTTATTTAACCAAAAATTGGGTGTTCTTAAGGATGCCGCAAATATTAACGTTCTTGATTCTTCGTATAATGCTGTTACCGACAGATTCCCTAATGATATTATCACGATTGATGCCAATGAATTCGTGAATAACATGACCGCACAGCAGGTGATTTCAGTGGGAACTTACTATAATTTATACAGTGATTATGTGAATTATGTCAGCACTTACTTCGGCTATGCGGGTGGATTTTCATCGCTGTTTTCACAGGCAAGTGAGTTCGCCATCAATAACGGGGTGTTCGATGCCAATGCATTTATAAACATTATCAACGGCCAGAGTGTTGACCCCAGTGGAAACTACGTGAATAACTTATCGGGTTCGATTAGCATATACAATATTAATAACTTGTTGAAATTCGCCATTGATGGTAATGTGTTTGCCAATCGCAGTCCAGTTTCTGGAACCACTGCCTCTGACCCCGACCAAAAAACGAACTACGGTATGATTGACGGTTTCGTTGCAGGTGATATCATTTTGGTTCCCAATGGAACCACCATTACATTGAAATTGATGATTGACCCTGAGTTATACGGCCCGGTAAATAACGCTGGTCCTAATAATGTAAGCAACCTCACTCAAATGAGTAATTTCGTTCAAAAATATGGTTCCACAAACTACACAGAGAGCACGTCGGCATCATATACGAATATTACCCGCGTTCTCACCGCACCACTGATGATAAAGTTGGTGAATTTTGTAGAGGGCGTTCCTCAGGATAATACCGGGCCTTGGTAATCGCCCGCTTTGTAATTGTTACAATGTTTCAAAAAATGATATATATTCATAATATAGAATGTATATCATTTCGGGACCAAACATCCATCTTATTGCGGTGTCTTTTTTCGTCTATTTAGTTGTAAACTTATTTGAAAACTTGATTCATTACAACATTGGTCGTTTCAGTAATCGTGACACAAAATTCGAAATGCCATCCGAAAACGACCTATTCAAAATTGTCGTTGTAATGACGTTTTTCGCATTGTTACAGGGTTTGCTTACTTATTGGTTCAATAAGACCAATCGATAAATACTGTCTAAGCCGTCCCCCCCTCGTCCCGTCCCGTCCCACCTTTACATTACAAACCTATATTTGAATTTGCAATGTAAATTACTCTAGAAATATTGTAGGCCGTTATATTAGTTAGAATCTATTAATACAAAAAATGGCAGTTTATTTACAACCAAATCAAAACATTAATGGGGTATATTCCGGTAATATTTTTGCATTTGGTGCGAGTGGTGGATTCGTCGTCCAACAGGGCTTTAGCCAGATAAACTTGATGGAAGAGGAAGCATTAACGAGATATGATGTCACTGATGCCGTTCAATTGAAATTTAGCGTGAGAACAATAAACAAAAAACTGGGTATTTTAAAGGATGCGAGCAATTTTAACGTCATTCAGGCATGGTTCGACCCCGCCCACGAAGTTTTATATACCGACAATGTTAAAATATGTAATTGCGATTTGAAAAACGGTGTCAATACCCAAAGCGTTATTTCAGTGGGAAAACTGCAATCTTTATATGCGGATTTCCGTAATTGCGTGGGAACTTATTTTGGCGACCCCGGTGGATTCGCCTCTCTTTTCGCATTGGAGCAGGAATTTAATCCAAATACGGGGGTTTTTGACGCTAGTTCTCTTATTCAATTAATAAATAAATCCACTTTCACAATGAACGGCAGTTTTGTATCCGATTTATCAGGCGATGTCACAGTGAATAATATTAATCATCTACTCGAATACACAGTTGACAGAAACGCATTTAATAACAGAAATCCGGCGGATAAAAACTGGGGTGTGGCAGACGGTTTCGTGGCGGGAGATTTAATATTCATTCCCGAGGGGCTTACCATTCGTCTATCTTTGAATATACAGGCAGAGGCTTATTCGCCCATCAACAACATTGGCCCTTCGAATTTAGAGCGTGTGAGAAATCGTATGAATTGGACGCGTGGTTATGTGAAACGCACTACAACAAGCACGACGACAAATATTACCCAAACCACAACATTACCTTTGCTCTTAGTGATGACAAATACTACATTGGAGACTTATACAAATTATGGTAAGCGCTGGGTATTGGTGGGAAGTGTGGCTGACGGACAGCCACAGAATTGGTTGGGGATTTCGCTATCAAGCACGGGGAGATATCAATCCGCGATTAATAAAGAAGGACAAGTGTATACCACGAACGATTTCGGTGTGACGTGGAATAAACCCACAATAATTGGGGAGTCTGATACAAATACGGTTTCCATTTCTTATAGCGGACAACACCAGACAGTGAGTAATGGGTTATCTATTTTCGTTTCGAACGATTTTGGTATAACATGGCGACCCACATTTAACAATGGCGGTTCTCAAATCTTTGTAACCATCTCTTTGACCGGACAGTATCAAACCGTGGTTTCATGTGGTGATAATGTATATATATCTAATAATTTCGGGACGACTTGGGTTCCTATTGACCCAGTTGAGAACGAGGAGTTGTATTATTCCATACAGGGTTTCCCTACGGCTGGTATAGCCTTATCTTATAATGGAATATATCAAACCATTGTTACAGAGAATATCTATATTTCAAACGATTATGGTTATACTTGGACGAACGTGAGTCCGCAAAACAATCTCGATGACCGTAACTGGCGCTCGGTTGCAATGTCTTCCGATGGTTCTTACCAGACTGCAATTGAGGAGGGCGGTGATGTATATGTTTCGAACGATTATGGTAACACATGGCTTTATGTAGATAACCCGAATTTGATTGATAAACAGTGGGAATCGGTTTCAGTTTCTGCTACAGGCCAGTATCAAACGGCGATTGAGAAGGGTGGTAATATACATACATCAATTGATTATGGACATACATGGGATGTGGTTGTCGACCCCATGGTATCCAACCGTCAATGGGAGTGGATTTCGGTTTCTTCTGACGGTGTATATCAATCCGCCGTTGATTACGGTGGGTTTATTTATATGTCACAGGTGTTTGCGACTGATGAAACTGAGACCGAGGAATCATGTGTTTGTCTGTAAAAAAAATAAATTCTATACGTAGCATATATAGATATCCATTTGTATATATATGCCATACCGAACTCGAAAAGTAAATAAGAAACCGTGTTATAGAGTATATAACAAGACCACGAAGCGCGTATTTGCAAAATGCACGTCTCGTGAAAACGCTGCGAAACAATTGCGTCTTTTACGCGCCATACAATTCAATAAAAAGTTCGTTCCTAAGAAAAATGTGACTAGAAAAAACGGTAGTTCGCGGAAAAGAATCTAGACGTAAATCACTTAGATATTATATGCCTTAGTATATATTATGACACAGTGGAAATACATAACAACAATTATACAAAAACTGATTCCCAAAGAAATACCGAAGCCAATTGGCAGATGGAACATAGAGTATTGCACTATAAGAACAGACACTAAAATCGATTTGTCAAATGAAGACCATTGTGGGCCATGTGGACAGTATGCGCTAACAAAACTAGAGAATAAACGTGGCAATGAAATTCATAAGGCTTAGGCGGCTTAGATGGCTTAGATAGAAAAATGGGATGGTTGTATGAATGTATCATGTCAATAATTTATTTGCTAGCGTTCTTTTAGCATTATTTCTTTCTACCGAATATATATAATGGCTTCTCAATTGACTTTCGACCAATATTCGAACTTAAACGTTGAACTCGGCAATATTTTAAGCACCGGACAATACGCCTATGTAAATATTTTCACTGATATTGATGGAACCGCGTATGCAGTCGATTCCAATGGCGATCAGATTTGCGGTAAGCAAATTGATAGCATCAGTTCGACTTCCTCTCATGCAGACCCTGCCACTGGTGAGCCAACACAGCCTTTCATTTCCATTCAGTTCTCGGATGGTTCCACTTTCGTATGCACTGACAATGTGGATACTTGCTGGTATTCGATTTACGGTGTTCCGATTCCTCCTCGCACTTTCTAGACGTGCCAATAACAAGACAATTTGATGAATACTCAGCAAATTATCTATACAAAAACGTTCGGCCAGGTTCGGACTGCACATTCAAATTTTTTTATTCATCTTTTCATTATATACTGTGTGCTATTTCAATATATTACATAGCCCCGCCCCTCCGTTGCCCCCCATCCCTAGTCCTCCACAATACAAACCATAAATGCTGTCACTAGACACATTGATATATACACAATCCACAGCATAATTTTTAAGATTTCATACGTATGAAACTGAATCGTGTATTTTTCGAAACAAAGAAAGTGTCTGGGATTTTGAAAATGGACAAAAATAAATGTCCAAAAAATTTTTTCCGTGGGAAAAAACTTGCAAAAAAATCCACGATTTTCGATTTACAGCATAATCGGGCAAAATGCAAAAAAAATAATTTCAGCGCCACTGCATAATTTTTTTAAGTTTCATACGTATGAAGTCTTAAAAGGCGGTTTATAATTCGGCGGGCGAAAAAATACCCCTATTTTTGCCTATTTAGGCATAAATGTCCTCATTTTAGGCAAAATCATCCTCATTTTTTGCCTATTTAGGCATAAATGTCCTCATTTTCCGCCTAATTAGGCATAAAAGTATGCACCCGCTCGTTAAATGCTGTATATTTTTTTATCATAAGGTATATATCATGTCAAAACGGACTCAACAATTATATATATGTGATTTGTGTGATTATTCCTCATATTATAAGGGCAATTATAAGCTACATTTGCAGTCATTGAAACATGTGAATAATAGTGGGGGGTATACGGAGGGAATGCCCGAAGTCGACATTGGAACAGCAGATGGGGGAACGGATACGGTGGGTGCTGTGGGGCCGAATGATTTCCATTGCGAATTTTGCAATTACATTACGAATTACAAAAAGGATTATACGCGACACATGTCAAGCAAAAAGCACGAGACAAACGTGCTTATTGTAAAAAACAAAATGCAGCCGAATCAATGCAATAATTGTAAAAAAATATACAGTTCTCACAAAAATCTATGGAGACACAAGAGGCAATGTAAAAAGATGGGTGCTTCCCCATTAGTAAATATAAACATTGCGAGTGACGACGATACAGACGAGGATGAAGAATATTGTTCGGAAATTCAACAAGAACAGACGCCTCCGCCAGGAGGGTTCGCAATAACACCGGAGTTATTACTCGAAGTCCTCAAGCAAAACAAGGAACTACAAAACGTGCTTATAGAACAACATAGAAGTGTGAGCACTATAAATACCAACAATATTGGTAACACGAACAACAGTCACAACAGCACTGTCAATAAGACGTTTAATATACAGTTTTTCCTTAACGAACACTGCAAAAACGCTATTGATATACAGCAGTTTGTAAGGATGCTCGATTACTCCACGGCCAATTTGGAGAAAAATATGAAATTGGGATACACAGGCGGGATTACAAAAATGATAACAGATGGAATACAGATTCTACCTGTGGAAGAACGCCCCCTACATTGCAGTGATGAAAAACGCGAGAAAATATACATACGTGACAATGGGACGTGGATATCTGGCAATGAATCCAAAGAGCGTTTGCAGCAGGTTATTGCTGACATCGCTAATAACAATTACAACACATTTCGTAGATGGGTGGCTGAGAATCCTACCTGCCAAAAATTGGATACACCCGCTTACCAGAAATTCGTCACTATTTACAACGGCGTTATTGGGTCTCGCACGGATGAAGAGGAGGCGAAACATGTGAAAAAGATATTGTCAAACATCATTGATGAAATCACTATAGAAAAGGATAAATATTTGATATAGATATTCTTACAATTGATGATTTCGGCGACATTTCGTGCATGGTTCTCAATGTATTCGAAAAAGATTCATAAAGAAAATTCCGATTATGGTTATTTTGGGGCAGCTTACGGCCGATCGGCCGTCCTATATATCATGAAAATCAACACCAAAATTCTTATAGGTTATATAGTGTCGAATTCGTCCCTTCGGGCAATAATATTTCCTCGTGCTTCTGTTA
>Ga0214921_10003107_pt1 | contig 25985 bp, 25 predicted proteins | sample LL1505_MetaG_FD_177992 | JGI IMG/M metagenome (GOLD analysis project Ga0214921, IMG submission 177992) | Freshwater microbial communities from Lake Lanier, Atlanta, Georgia, United States - LL-1505 | ecosystem: Environmental > Aquatic > Freshwater > Lake | place: USA: Georgia | collected... | reverse complement strand
GTTACATTTGGGATTACCTTGCTCGTACCTTATGCAGCCAAAACTTCTGATGTGAATGGCATCGCATTGATCTTAAGTACGATGTCATTGACGGGCACGCTATTACTTCTAAGTTATCAAATTTACAAATTTGGTATTGTTAAAACTTCGGATATTGTGCTTTATTTCGGCAAGCTGGTTGTGCTGTGCATCGGAATTGCTGCGCCTGTACTGTTGATAAGGTATTTTTTTCATGTTAAAGGTTACACTGGAATAACTCTGTTGTTTAGTGAGATTGCTACTGTCAACGTGGTTACCATTGCGAGCACATTCTGGCTTTCTAGATTCCTTGGCATTTCCGAGATGGATGAATTAAGACGTTTCATGTTGAATCAGTTCCGTAAACTTCCTTACATAAAAAGATTCGGATAGGAAATCTCTGTAATACTATGGTAACGCCTGAGGGTTTAAGGGCATAACAGATTTATTAAATCAATTAAATTGGCCACCGCCGGATTTCAACTTGTGACCAAGCGCACTCGCAAGCATTGTTTCTCTAAACGAGATAAAACTGGTAGTTCAATTGGAGCCGTTAAAGGCGATGACTGTACCCCTTTGTACCAAGTGCGGCGCTCTAAATGAAAGTCTTGGTCGATTGGGCGGTGAGGTTATGTTGTATATCCACTTTTTGCAGGAATGATTCAGCTTCTCGAACCCGGCAATGGAATATGCGCTATGTGATGTCTGTATGTATCGTGATTTCGCTTGCCTTAATCGAGGTATCACGTACCTGCCTGATGAGACTATCATCTCGAGATTCCGCCACCCGCTCCGAGGGGGCTTAAGAATTCAGTTACTAGACACTATCAAGGCTGTCATGGCAAAGAAGAGCCTCATGGAGCGTGATAGCAGAGTTAATCGCCAAGGTTTTGAGTCCATCTCGAGCCTAATGCATATGATCCATGTTGAGAGCCATAACTGGAAAGGATCCGCTTAAAATGGTTATAATTTTAAAGGAATTAATCTTTGTAGCATTTCTGATAGACATCAATTTGTCAATTTTCCTAAAGAGTTTGTCATCAAAAGGACTAAACTCATATTTATCGCATCGAAGAATTTTGGAGTTATGCTAGATGCATTCTGTACAAAATCGGGGTGAATTCATTGCAACTTGCAAATATATTTAAAATATATTGAATACCTTTATAACTATCAGAACTTTAATGGTTTTAGCTGTTTTATACCTTTATTTTATTGGTTGTGTTTCGCCCTAACTATTTAGAATTTATCTTTTACTAAGTCAACTAAGATCATGCTAAGACAAAAAATAACATATTTACTATCAAGCACGAGAAAGCGTATACGTGCCCAAGGAGAAAACTGCCCTTCATGCGGCGCAAGTTTTGGGGAATTGGTTCAAAGAAAGTATTTAGTTACATCTCTCGTCAGATGTAATTCTTGTCTCCTCCTTTATCGGACACCAACAACTTCGATTAAGGAAAATCATACTTTTTATCAAAAAGCCTACACACAGGGTGTCGTCACTAATCTTCCATCGGATGCAGAATTGAGTAGTCTCATGGCTACAAAGTTCAACCACCCAAGCAGTGATTACAGTAAGTATATTGAGATTCTCCAGGCGATAGGATGCAAGAAAGGAGATAAATTACTCGACTTTGGATGTTCCTGGGGGTATGGGAGCTGGCAATTCAAGCAACATGGTTTTGAAGTCCAGTCATTTGAAATATCGCAGCCGCGAGGGCAATTTGCAAAGGAAAAGCTTGGTGTGGATCTATTGGATGGAATGGAAAAAGCTGAGGGACCATATGATATTTTCTTTTCCTCCCATGTTCTTGAGCATGTACCCTCCGTTCGGAGTGTGATCGAGGATGGTTTTCGATTGCTTCGCTCGGGAGGCGTTTTTATGGCTATTACGCCCAATGGTTCGGCTGCATTCCGATCGAAAAGTCCGAATGCGTGGAGTCAGCTTTGGGGGAACGTCCATCCGCAATTTCTTGACGATGTTTATTACAATAAACAATTCCAGCAATACCCCCATATACTAGCTAGTAATCCATTCGAAATTTCTGAGCTCAGGCAATGGGGCCAATTTAAAAAAGGGGTAGTAAGTCTTAATTTATCAGGCGATATGCTGCTCTGCATAGCCATTAAAGATTGATGGCAATATTTCAAACATTATCAGTGCGGTCACTATAATTAATTTATGAAACGGCTAAATTGCCTTGTACTCGGCGGGGCTGGATTTATCGGATCTTATGTTGCTAATGCTCTGGTGACCAGAGGACATAAAGTACGTGTATTTGACCGGCCTCGCATTAATTCGAATAATCTATCTAGTGTAATCCCGCATATTGAATTTATAAGTGGTGATTTATCCAACGAAAGTGACATTGCCAATGCTCTTGAAGGGGTAGATATCGCTGTTCACCTCATAAGTACAACGATTCCAGCTGTTTCCAATGTAAACCCTATTTATGATGTCGAGACCAATATTGTGGGTACGATCAGATTCCTAACACTTGCGAAAAATGCAGGAGTGAAAAAAGTTGTGTTTGCTTCGTCAGGCGGAACTGTTTATGGTGAACCATTAATCTTGCCTATTCCTGAGTCTCACCCAACAAACCCAATCTGTTCTTATGGCATTACGAAACTGGCCATTGAGAAGTACCTTCATCTTTTTTACTGTCTTCATGGTTTGGATTACTCGATTTTACGCATCGCTAATCCTTACGGTGAGCGGCAAAATACTAATGGCGAGTTGGGAGTAGTTGCTGTTTTCCTATGGAAGGTGCTGAATGGACAACCCATCACTATCTGGGGTAATGGCGAAGTAGCGCGTGATTATTTTTATATCAGTGACCTAGTGGCAGCCTTTGTAAGAGTGATCGAAGGGTATACGCCTTCAAAGATTTATAACATAGGCGGGGGTAGAGCGTATTCTCTTAACCAAATTCTGGATGCCATACGATCCGTGACAGAAATGTCGGTAATGGTCAATTACACCTCAGCCCGTAAATTGGATGTCTCTATCAACTATCTCGACATAACCCGTGCTAAAACTGAGCTCTCCTGGATACCGCAAGTTCCGCTAAATGTCGGAATAGAGCGAACTTGGGACTTTTTGATGAAACTCGATACCGATAATAGTCGCGGCGTATGAAATGTCTAGCTAATTCGGTAATTGTCTCTCACCCAAGTCGTGTATTGGTTTCATATCAGTCCGCCTTAGCCATGCAGGAGGCAGAGCTTTTACAACATTATGAGACTGGATTTTATTATAAAAAAAATAACGGTGTATGGCCAATTGTGTTGAAAGCTCTAACTAAAAAAATGGCAGAGCGTATCGAGCGTCAGCTTCTCCGAAGAAGTTTCAATAGCTTAGATTTAGTGAAAACCCATCCGTTAATGGATATTTTGTTAACTGCATTGTCTAGATCCGGGTGTTCTGCGCGCACTTTTGGGGCTGCGTTGCGAATCCGTAATGAATATTTTGATGCAACTGTTGCAAGGTCTGTCCGTTCTCTCCGTCCCAAAGCAGTCATAGCTTATGATAGTTCTGCCTTAAAAACTTTCAAGGCGTGCAAAAAAATCGGAGCCCTATGTTTCTTGGATCAGGTCGTTGGGCATATTAAGTCTGGTCAAGAAATTCTGATGGAGGAATCCCAGAGGCATCCTGAATTTGCAGACAGCTATTCAAATGAAGGTTTGGATTGGGTGGTTCAGCGTTGTGCAGATGAGGCCTTGATGGCAGACATGATTTTTGCGCCTTCTGAATATGTTCGTGATACGTTGATAACAAACGGAGTCTCTTCATCCCGTATTCGGATTTTACCTTATGGCGTGGATGTCGAAAGATTCGGTCCAGCAGAAAAACATATTGAAGAACCATTTAGGATTTTATTTGTAGGGCAAATTAGCCAGCGTAAGGGAATCAAATATTTGCTAGAGGCATTCAAAAATCTTCCATTAAAAAAAGCCGAACTTGTTTTGATGGGAGATGTGGTTGGGGGCGGAGAAGGTCTGAAAGCTTATGAGGGAATTTTTAAACATATAAAAAGTGTGCCTTATGCCGAGCTACCACAATACTATCAATCTGCCGATATCTTCGTCTATCCCTCCCTTCACGAAGGATCCGCGCTTGCAATATATGAAGCCATGGCTTCCGGCCTCCCCGTAATTACAACATACAATTCTGGGTCGGTTGTAAGGGATGGAGAGGAGGGTTACATCTTACCAATTAGGGATGTTGAAGCTTTGATGGAAAAAATATTATTGCTTTACCAGGATGAGGACCTTCGCTATTTAATGGGTAAAAAAGCTCGCGAAAGAGTAGAAGATTTCACTTGGGCGCAGTATCGTCTCAGGCTTGGTGATACCGTACAGGAATTAATTTCAGAGAAAATTAATTGATCGAGCTATTGATAGGAATACCTTGTGTACTGGTTTTGTGGTCCTTCGTTATTTTACGTTGGCAAAGAGGTATTTATGGACTGCTTATCTATATGCCGTTTGCAGGCGCTATAGCTCTGCTTTCATACCCATCGACTCTGCCGCTTTTGTTTAAGGATATTTTCTTTGTAATTCCGGCATACCTAAGTTATTTTTTCCGTTGGTCAAATGGGGGGTTAAATGGACATATTCCAAAATTGATTATTGTGATTATGTTGGCATTAATGTCCATGGTATTTTTTCAGATATTTAACCCATTAGTTTACAACTGGATGGTTGCACTTATCGGGGCAAAAGTGTGGTTGTTCTATTTGCCAATAATTTTCCTGGCATTTTCTATGCTCAAATCCCAAGGAGACTTGATCAAGCTATGCAGGCTTTTGGTTATTATTGCTTGGGCTCCTTGCTTGATAGGAATTGCGCAGTGGATATTGAGCATGACTTTTGGATACGAAACTACGATGCAGGCATTTTACGGTACCGCCGCTGCACAAGCGACACAGGAGTTTGCCTCATTTGAAGTCGGAGGTACATTTTTCCGTATCCCCTCTACCTTTAGTTTTGTGACGCAGTATTTTGGATACACACTCGCAATGATCGTGCCGGCATATATATTAAAAGAGACCGAAGCTCCAAAAGCCTGGTGTAAATTTGCAAATATTTCTTTTGCGCTGATAGTATTAGCTTCTTTACTATCTGGGGCGAGGGCGGCTTATTTGTTCGTTCCATTACTTCTAGTATTGATTTATGTAATTAAAGGAAATGGACGTAGTTTAATAAAGATGATGTTTTTTATATCTACTATTTTATTAGTGGCTCTTTATATAGCGGGAATCGATCCTATTCAAATGTTTGTTTTGATATTTGAGTTGATAGTTCATTACGCAGATGAAATTGTTTACAAGGGCTTAGTCGATTCTATCCAAGATTCTCCTTTAGGTCTGGGTACAGGAATGAACACTGGTGCTGCCCGCTTTGCAGTTCTTGATCCAAGTGTATTGTCTGGTGTAGAAAATTATTATGCAAAGGCAGTAATAGAACTAGGTTTATTAGGTTTAATTCTAGTAGTTAGTTTGTTTTTGAGTTTGATTTTTTATGGGTATTCTACCTTTCGCTGCCTTAAGGATGAGAAGTTGAGGGGTGCTGCTGCGGCAATTTTGGCATTTATAATTACTGTAGTTCTTAATAGTTTCAAAGGTTGGCAAATTGATCTTGACCCAATAAATGTCTATTTCTGGTTCTTTGCTGGCATTCTTCTGAAGCTTAAATATCTCAATCTCCCCTATCGAGTCTCGACAGAAAAAATAAATCCCAGTATAAATTTAGCTTTTAAAAGAGATGTTATGTAACATTTTCTGAATAATGCTCTTCAAAATCTAATAATTAAAATTCTGAATAGAGTGAATTTAATTAGGATGTAATTACCTGAACGATATGTGATGTGTATAAAAAGATGGGAGAATTTATATGAGTATGATCAAAAATGCTGATATTGTTTCAGATTATGGATGGCGTGATAATGAACCGAAGCTCTCTCAGTCATACTTGGCGCGACCGATAATCGGTGCGTTACGGCAGTTGAAAGTGCGGAGGATACTAGACTTGGGTTGTGGGAATGGAGCGCTATCAAATTATCTTCAGCGCCAAGGGTTTAGTGTTCTCGGCTGCGATGTCGATGAGATGGGGGTGAATATTGCGTCATCGAGTGGCTCTGGCGCGATATTTAAGCGGGTCGGCGTTTACGATTCGCCGTGCGCTTTGGGTGAAAAAGGTTTCGATGCGGTTGTTTCCACTGAAGTTATTGAACATCTGTATCTTCCAGCAGCACTGCCTCGCTTTGCGCGTGAAATTTTAAAGCCGGGTGGTTATTTAATCATCACCACACCATACCATGGCTACTTGAAGAATTTGCTGATCTGCCTGGCGGGGAAATGGGATAGTCACCATACACCTTTGTGGGATGGTGGCCATATCAAGTTCTGGTCGTACCGCTCGCTATCGGCTTTGCTTGAGTCGAATGGCTTTGAGATTGTTGGATTCAGGGGTGCGGGCCGAGTCTACGGGTTATGGAAAAGCATGGTAATTACCGCAAGGATGCGCGACCAAACGGAAGAACATGCAGCGAGTTGATTTAAATAATCCGAGCGCTCAAGTCGAGCCCCTTGATTTGACGGTTGTCATTCTGACCTTTAATGAGGAAATACACATCGAGCGTTGCTTAAATAGTGCATTTCAGGTCGCATACCAAGTGTTTGTAGTGGATTCGTTTTCTACAGATCGCACAATTGCAATTGCGGAATCGCTCGGAGCGCGGGTACGTCAGCATGAGTTCAAGAACCACGCCATGCAACTTACTTGGGCACTGGAGAATCTTCCAATCGGAACTGAATGGGTGATGCGCTTGGATGCGGATGAGCTAATCTCTTCCGGCCTTGCTGATGATATTCGTACTCAACTACCGGCTGCTGTGCCGGGGGTTAATGGGTTTCAATTATCCAGATATGTTCGTTTCGAGGGCGCTCTTATTCGACATGGTGGCTTTCCACACTGGGTGCTAAGGATATGGCGCAAGGATACGGCAGAGATCGAGCAACGCTGGATGGACGAGCATGTGGTACTCAAGGCCGGTACAGTCCAACGACTAAAGGGGTATTACATTGACGATAATTTAAACAACATCACATGGTGGACGAATAAGCACAATGGCTATGCAACGCGTGAGGCAATTGATCTCTTGAACAAAAAATACAAATTTATTCCAGCTATACCCGTGCGTGGCAAGCTAACTCGCCAAGCTCAATATAAGCGGTGGTTAAAGGAAAATTTTTATATATATCTCCCGATTGGGTTGCGTGCATTTCTCTTTTTTTTCTACCGAATGATTTTTTGCCTGGGAATCTTGGATGGTATGAGAGGTTTTGTTTTCCATTTTCTGCAAGGTTTTTGGTATCGCTTGCTGGTGGATGTGAAGGTGTTAGAGGTGGAGCGGAGAATGCGATCTGAAGGAATTGACTGTGCCGAGGCAATTCATCGTGAGTTTGGGATTAACCCTTAACACATAAATTCAACTCGTACTGACTCGTTTCGATAAGCTGGAGCAGATGACTGAGTCTATGCGGTTCATGTTTGTGAGGGATCGATCTATAAAAATATAGGAGGCAATTTGCGGATATTAGTCACAGCAGCTGGCATAGCGCCAAGTACAGGAGGGGGCAGAGTCGGCATTTTGGGCATGTGCAGGGGGTTGGCTCATAGGGGGCACCAAGTTACGCTGTTAACAACAAATACAGACGGGAGCGGGGTTATTAATGTACCTCTTGGAACACCCGTTGATCAGGAAGGTGTGGAGACTTACTTTTATCAAGCACAATTAAGAAACATGTTTTCTCTTCCGATGGCGACCGCACTCAAACGTATGGTTCCCCTATCGGACATTGTGCTTATTCATAGCCTATATCAATTCACTTCCACTATTGCGGCACACTATTGCCGCAAGAATAAGGTGCCGTATGTCCTTCGTCCCCACGGCACTCTCGATCCGTTTCTTGTCTATCGTAGGCGTTGGCTTTTGAAATGGGCCTACATCAAACTCTTTGAGGTGAGAAATTTCAGGGGTGCCGCAGCAGTGCAATATTCATCGGCAATGGAGGAGGGGATGACACAGCGTTTTGTGAGTGGGCCGATGCGTAGCATTGTGATTCCAGAAGGAATTAGTTTAGAGAAGTTTACCAATATTCCAATAAGGGGATCATTTCGAACTCGTTATCCGGAAACGGTTGGCAAGACGTTGATTCTTTTTCTTGGACGATTCGACCAGAAGAAGGGGATAGAATTGCTCGTAGCCTCATTTAACGAGCTTGCACTACGTCGCACCGATGTGCACTTACTATTGGTCGGTGGTGGAGATAGTGACTATATTAATAAAATTATGGGGATGCTACGGGATCGCGGAATAGCTCACCGCTCGACCTATACAGGCATGGTAAGCGAGCAGGAGAAAATTAGGGCTTTGACCGATGCGGATATATTTGTATTACCTTCGCACGGTGAAAATTTTGGCATAGCTGTGGTGGAAGCGATGGCTTGCGGTATTCCAGTAATCATTTCGGACCAAGTTGGAATTTGGCAGGAGGTTGCTGAAGCCGAGGCAGGAATAGTAACAAGGTGCGACTCAGCCGAAATTATTTTGGCTATGGAAGAGTTGGTCGGCAACCCCTTTCGCATGCGAAGGCTTGGTGAAAATGGAAAAAAATTGGTGGCAATGCAATTCACTCAAGGGCGTATGGCAGAAAGAATGGAGAAAGCATTCAATCGGTTGATTGTCGAATTCGAAACCTTATCTTAAATGGTTGCAAAAGTAAGGTTTATAACTTTAAAAAAGGTAAATTATTAAAATGAAATTTTTTATAACTGGTGTAGCCGGTTTTATTGGTAGTAATCTGGCAGACCACTTGCTGGCCATGGGCCATAGCATTACGGGAATCGATAACTTTTCTACGGGACAACGTCAATTTCTTAAAAAAACCTCAATAAATAATAAATTTAATTTTATAGAAGGCGATGTGCTCGATTTTGTTCGATTGACCCATGGAATGCGTGGAGCAGATTGTGTCATTCATTTGGCTGCAAACGCCGACGTGCGCTTCGGCACTGATCATCCTCGCAGAGATCTCGAGCAAAATACGATCGCCACCTATAATGTTTTGGAAAGTATGCGGGTGAATGGCATAAAACGCATCGTATTTTCCTCGACTGGATCGGTATATGGTGAGGCGCAAGTAATTCCTACCCCTGAAGATGGCCCATTTCCAATTCAAACATCTTTATATGGTGCTTCCAAGGCTGCATGCGAGGGCTTAATTTCAGCCTACTGTGAGGGATTCGGATTTCAGTCTTGGATTTTTAGGTTTGTATCTATTCTGGGTGAGCGTTATACCCATGGACATATTTTTGATTTTTACCAAAAGTTAAAAAAAGATCCGACTTGTTTGGCAGTTCTGGGTAACGGTAAACAACGAAAGTCATATCTTTACGTTCAGGACTGTATTAGCGCCATTATGCTAGCCGTTGAAAAAGCGGATGAAAAGGTAAATATTTTTAATTTGGGTGTTGATGGATATGTTGAGGTAAATGATTCTATTGCCTGGATTTGCCAAGAATTAGGTGTTAGTCCAAGGCTTGAATACTCAGGCGGAGATCGGGGTTGGATAGGTGATAACCCATTTATTTTCTTGGATACAAAGAAAATTCGAAAGCTAGGTTGGAGACCAAAGTTTGATATTCAGCAGGGAGTAATACGGACCGTTCAATACCTAAAAAATAATGAATGGGTATTCGATTCGAGGGGCGGGAAATGAGAGTATGCGCTCAGGGCCTTTGGCACTTAGGCACAGTGACGGCAGCTTGCTTAGCATCTGTCGGACATTCAGTGGTAGGGCTTGATTCTGACCAAGTAGTGATTACTTCTTTAAGTGAAGGGAAAGCTCCACTTTTTGAGCCTGATCTTAATCCCCTTATTGCAGAAGGTATTCGGAGCGGTAGGCTGCATTTTACTAGCGATATGGCAAGCGCGTGCAAGGATGCAGAGGTATTATGGGTGACATTTGATACTCCAGTGGATAAAGATGACGTAGCGGATATTAATTTCGTATTAAATCAAGTTAAAGCTGCAGTGATGTTTCTTTCCGATGGTGCATTAGTGTTAGTCTCTTCGCAACTTCCAGTGGGTTCAATAGCCATCTTAGAAAACTTTGCCAAGGAGAATGCGCCCAATAAACACATCTCATTTGCAAGTTCCCCAGAGAATCTAAGGCTTGGGAGAGCGCTGAATGTCTTTCTTCATCCAGATAGAATTATTGTTGGCACTCGATCTACCGAAGATCGCCTAACCTTGGAGAAATTGTTATCGCCCATCACTGAAAAAATAGAATGGATGTCTGTAGAGTCAGCGGAAATGACTAAGCATGCTATCAATGCCTTCCTCGCTACTTCTGTCACTTTCGTCAATGAAATCGCTGCTATTTGTGAGTTGGTTGGTGCAGATGCTAAAGAGGTTGAGCGAGGACTCAAATCAGAGAGTCGTATTGGACCTAAAGCCTATTTGTCACCTGGAGGACCCTTTGCTGGAGGAACCTTAGCGCGGGATATTGAATTTCTGAGCAAAATTAGCCAAGACCAGCAACTTACAACACCTTTATTGTCTTCTGTTCGACTAAGTAATGATGCCCATAAAAAATGGGTGCAGCGAAAGCTACTCGGTCATTTTCCAGAGCTTGATGGTATACGGATCGCGATATGGGGACTTACATATAAGGCCGGCACCGATACTCTACGACGATCTCTTAGCGTAGAGCTGGTTGATTGGTTGCTTGAGCATGGGGCTCAGGTGCAGGTTTATGATCCGGCTGTTAAGCAGTTGCCAAACAGGTGGGCTAATCGAGTGAACAAATGCGCTAGCGCTCACCAAAATCTAGAGGAAATCCAGGCATTAGTAGTTGGTACTGAATGGCCTGAATTTAGAGATGAAGCGCGTCGATTGCCTGAAATGGCGAATTCTAATTTGTTGATAATTGATGCTAATCGCCATTTACTAGAAAGCCTTAGAGGGACTGCTTTGCTATATTTTTCTGTCGGCTCAAGACAGGTAAACTAAAGGTGGAATAAAAAGAATGCTAACAAATAGAGTGGCCATTATTACTGGGGCTAATCAAGGGCTTGGCTTGGAGATTGCCAAGAAATATGCTTCTGTTGGAGCGAATCTCATGCTGTGTGCTCGCAATGGGCTTTTATTAGATGGCGCCCTAAAAGAAATAAAACAACACACTGCCAACGGCCAAATTGTTCTTGCACGACAAGTAGATATTTCAAACAAAAAAGAAGTAAGTGATTTGGTTGAGTCAACGCTTAAACAATTGGGAGCATGTCATATTCTGGTGAATAACGCGGGAATATATGGGCCCAAGGGTAATATTGAGGACGTAGATTGGCTTGAATGGGTTAAGGCTATTGAGATTAATGTATATGGATCTGTATTGATGTGCCGGGAATTAATTCCTCATTTTAAAAAACAGCGTTATGGGAAGGTGATTCAATTGTCTGGTGGTGGCGCAACCAACCCATTGCCAAAAATTAGCGCTTATGCAGTATCAAAGGCGGCGATAGTGCGATTTGCAGAAACCCTTGCTGAGGAGGTTAGGGGGTTTGGGATTGATGTGAACGCACTTGCTCCTGGCGCACTTAATACCCGTATGCTCGAGGAAGTTTTAATGGCTGGCCCAGAAGTGGTTGGAAAAGACTTTTATGAGAGATCCCTAAAGCAAAAAGAATCAGGTGGAGCCTCAAAAGATCGTGCGGCAGAGTTGGCACTATTTCTAGCTTCTTCGCGCAGTGATGGCATTACCGGAAAATTAATTAGCGCAGCTTGGGATAATTGGGAAGAGTGGCCAGGCCATATATCTGAACTTAACAATACAGATGCGTTTACTCTACGAAGAATTATTGGCCGCGATCGAAATATAGATTGGGGTGACAAGTGACTGAAAAAAATCACATCTTTGGTGTGGGCATTATTGGATGCGGGTTAATAGGTCAAAAAAGAGCTAATGCATTAGGTTCCGGAGGTCACTTAATCGCATGTGCTGATATTGCTATTGATAGAGCTACTTCTCTGGCCAATCGCTTTAACGCTAAATCATTTAACGATTGGCGAGACTTAATTGCTTTAAATGAGATTGATATTGTGATCATCTCTACATTGCATGACTCTTTAGCGGAAATTACTTTGGCCGCGGTCCACTCCGGCAAAAACGTATTAGTGGAAAAGCCAGCTGCGCGAACGAGCGCTGAGCTAAAACCCATTTTGTTGGCATTGCAGGAAAGCAGTTCCAAGGTTCATGTGGGCTTTAATCATCGTTATCATCGGGCTTTACGAAAATCCAAAGAGATTGTTCTTTCTGGTGTTTTAGGTGACTTAATGTTTATGCGTGCGCGTTATGGACATGGCGCTCGTTTGGGCTATGACAAAGAATGGCGCGCTGATCCTAAATTATCGGGTGGAGGAGAGTTAATTGACCAAGGCCCTCATTTGATAGATCTCTCGCGGTGGTTTTTGGGCGACTTTTCTGAAATCGATGGTTTTGCTCACACATATTATTGGAATATGCCAGTTGATGACAATGGATTTATGCTTTTAAAAACCCCCCAAAAGCAAGTAGCTTTTTTGCATGCTTCATGTACGGAATGGAAAAATCTTTTTTCTATGGAGATTTACGGAAAAAATGGAAAATTAGAGATTTCTGGATTGGGTGGTAGTTACGGGCTGGAAAAATTGACCTATTACAAAATGCTTCCCCAAATGGGTCCTCCCGAAACTGTGTCTTGGGAGTACCCCATGAGTGATGATTCATGGGCCGTAGAGATGGCTGAATTTTATGAAGATATTCAGTTGGATCGCGCTCCTGCGGCTGCACTAAATGATGCCTATCAAGCCCTAAAAATAATTGAAAAAATTTATAAGGATTCTGGATATGATCATTGCTCGTAGCCCACTTCGCATTACTTTGGGGGGTGGCGGAACTGATTTGGCTTCCTATTATGAAGACCATGAAGGTTTTTTAATTGCAGCAGCAATTGATAAGTATGTCTATGTAACGGTCATGCGTCCTTTTACGGAAGGTATTTATCTCAAATACAGTCAGCTAGAACATGTAGAGAAAATTGTAGATGTGCATCATCCGATTATTCGGGAGGCCTTAGACATTATGGGTTTTCGTACGCCGCAAGTGGAAATCACCACTCTTGCAGATATCCCCGCGGGTACGGGGCTTGGCTCTTCGGGGAGCTTTACTACCGCATTACTCAAGGCGCTTTATACCCATCGTAAACGCCACATTCACCAAGAGGAGTTGGCCGAGCGGGCATGTCACATTGAGATTGATCGCCTTGGCGAGCCCATTGGTAAACAGGATCAGTATATTGCGGCAGTAGGAGGCTTAACTTGTTTTACTTTTCATAGAGATGGAAAAGTCACTGCCACTCCCTTGAAGATTAACATGGAGACTATGTTTGATCTTGAGGACAATTTACTTCTCTTTTTTACCGGTTTTTCAAGAAGTGCTGGTAGCATATTAAAAGATCAAAAGGATAAGTCACAGCAAAATGATGCTGATATGGTGTCTAACTTGCATTATGTAAAAGATTTGGGATATAGAAGTAAGGCGGCATTAGAGGCGGGGGAGACCAAGTTATTTGGTGAGCTGATGCATGAACATTGGGAGTATAAAAAGAGACGCTCAGGCGGCATGAGTAACCCCATGATTGATGAGTGGTATGAATTGGCTATGAATAATGGTGCGATTGGTGGAAAGTTAGTTGGAGCTGGAGGCGGGGGTTTTTTGATGTTTATGGCAAAAGACCGCACTCAACTGCGCAAGGCAATGACTAGTGCTGGATTGGAAGAAGTGCGCTTTAAATTTGATTTTGAAGGCGCTAAAATAATGATGTCTTCATAATGTATTCAGTTGCAATACTAGCAGGCGGCTTGGCTACCCGCCTACGGCCTATAACTGAAAAAATTCCAAAGTCACTTATTGAGATAGCTGGAGAGCCTTTTATTTGCCATCAACTGGAGTATCTTCGCAAGCAAGGTATCAACTCAGTTGTTTTATGTATTGGATTTTTAGGTGAAATGATTCAAGAAGTAGTGGGCGATGGCTCTCGATGGGGTATGCGCATCAGCTATTCACCTGATGGTACATCCCCTCTTGGGACAGGAGGCGCACTTAGACAGGCTTTGCCATTGCTGGGGGAGCATTTTTTTATACTATACGGCGACTCTTATCTACCCATTGATTTTTTTGATGTAGGAAAAAACTATGCAGCTAGCGGTAAAAAGGGCTTAATGACCGTACTGAGGAATCAGAACCGCTGGGATAAAAGTAATGTTGAGTTCGATGCCGGTAAGATTATTGAATATAACAAGACTGTAATTCGACCTCAAATGCATTACATCGATTATGGCTTGGGTATACTCCAAAGTAACGTACTACAAGCTTACCCTGCTAGACAGTCATTTGATCTTTCAAAAGTTTATAATAATTTATCACTAGCTGGCAATTTAGCTGGCTACGAAGTTTTTGAGAGATTTTATGAAATTGGGTCTCACCAAGGAATTGCGGATACCCAAGCTTATTTATTAGAAAAAACAGTAAAGGGCAGTTTATGAGTTACGCAAAACAACATTTGAATGAAGCAGTTGAGATCATCGAAAAGATGGATGTGGCTGCAATTGAAAAAATGGTAGATCTTTTAGCTCAAGTAAAAGTAGATGGTGGCCGAATCTTTTTTTTAGGCGTAGGAGGTAGCGCGGGAAATTGTTCACATGCAGTAAATGATTTTCGGAAAATTGTTGGTATTGAATCTTATGCCCCTACTGATAACGTATCAGAGTTGACTGCACGCACAAATGATGAGGGATGGGCTTCGATTTTTGTTGAATGGCTCAAAGTTAGTAAACTTGCCCCTAAAGATATGCTGTTCATTTTTTCTGTGGGTGGTGGCAATTTAGAGAAGAATATCAGCCCTAATTTAGTTGAGGCTTTGAAGTACGCTAAGTTTGTAGGCTCTAAAGTAATCGGGGTTGTGGGTCGTAATGGAGGTTACACCGCTCAAGTCGCCCATGCGTGCGTGATTGTTCCAACGGTAAATGTCGATAATGTAACGCCTCATTCTGAGGCTTTTCAGGCAGTGGTTTGGCATCTCTTGGTTTCACACCCCAAGTTAAAAGCAAATCAAACTAAATGGGAATCAACGACTAAATAAGCTATAGAAATTCATTGAGGCGCGCAGTTTTTCTAGATCGGGACGGGGTAATCAATCGCGCAATTGTGCGTGATGGCAAGCCCTATCCTCCAACCTCTTTAGAAGAGTTAGATATTTTACCGGGGGTTCAAGAAGCTCTCCATAAGTTACATGCAGCAAACTACTTATTGATAGTAGTAACAAATCAACCCGATGTAGCGAGAGGCGCAGCTAAGAGAGAAGATGTGGAAGCAATGAATACTTATTTATCATCCCAATTGCCAATTGATGATTTTAAGACTTGCTATCACGATAGCCGAGATAAATGTAGTTGCAGGAAGCCAATGCCCGGTGCATTGCTTGAGGCAGCTAAAGAGCACAATATTGATTTGTCTAAAAGTTTTATGATTGGGGATCGTTGGCGCGATGTTGAAGCGGGAGCTTCTGCTGGATGCAAAACCTTTTTTATCAATTACCGCTATGCTGAACAAACACCAGATGCACCTGATTTTATTGTGTCATCTTTATTGGAAGCAAAAACAATTATCCTCGGAGAGTTTTAAATGAAAAAAGTAGAAGAGTTAAAAGTAAAGATTTTTGCTGATGGAGCTGATAAAACGGGGATGCTTGAGATGTATCAAAAGCCTTTTATAAAAGGTTTAACTACTAATCCTACTTTAATGAAAAAGGCAGGAATTACAGACTATCGAGCATTTTGCAAAGACATTCTCAGATCAATAAATGACAAACCACTCTCTTTTGAGGTCTTCTCTGATGATTTTTTAGAAATGGAGCGACAGGCACTGGAGATAGCCAGTTGGGGCGATAATGTTTATGTAAAAATACCTATTACTAATACTAAGCAAGATCCTTGCTATGAACTAGTAAAGAAATTGGTTAATCAAAAGGTTAAATTGAATGTAACAGCACTGATGACTCTTGATCAGGTGCGCAATGTGGTTGCCGTTCTTGATCCGAATACCCCTAGTTATGTTTCTGTCTTTGCTGGCCGTATCGCTGATACTGGTTGTGATCCTGTCCCCTTGATGACTAATGCTGTAGAAATATTAAAAGCTGCACCTGCGGCTGAACTAATTTGGGCTAGTCCGCGCGAGTTATTGAACATATACCAGGCCGATGAAATTGGTTGTCATGTTATTACGGTTACCAACGATATTCTCAAGAAACTATCCCTTGTTGGCTATGACTTAAATGAGTATTCCTTAGACACTGTGAAAATGTTTTACGCGGATGCAGTAGCCGCTGGTTTTAAGCTCTGATTAACCACTCTTATGGGCGCAACATATTAAGAGTTGTTAGTGACGCAAAAAAGTCAATATATTATTTGGCTTGTCGTGGATTAATAAAATAAATGAACATCGATTTATTTATAACTCGCATCAAAAAAGGTTGCCGCATTCTGAGCTCTCCAAGGTTGGCGCTAGCTTTTTTTAAGCATGGTGTTTTCGCTGGTACTGAACACTTTCCTATTTTAAGTTCAAATCTCAGGACAATCATAGATATAGGGGCGAATAAAGGACAGTTTGCTCTCGCGTGTCGAGAGCGTGCCCCTTTTGCGCGCATTATTTCATTTGAGCCTTTAAAAGCCCCTGCAAAAATATTTAAAGCTTTATTTATAAATGATGCCAAAGTCCACTTAAATGAGGTGGCAATAGGCTCGCGGATTCAACGCTCATTTATTCATGTATCTGCGCATGATGATTCTTCATCCTTATTGCCTATAGGTGCTAATCAGGTTGCGCTTTATCCAGGCACTCAAGAAAAAGAGTCAATCGAAATTGATGTCGCACCATTATCTTCATATTTGATGCCGGGGGATATTGAATCCCCTGCTATGTTAAAGCTTGATGTGCAGGGGTTTGAAATGGAGGTCCTAAAAGGTTGCGAATCAATAATTGAAAAATTTGACTTTATCTATTGCGAATGTTCGTTTATTGAATTGTATTCTGGACAAAGATTGGCTTATGAGATTATTGAGTGGTTACATCAACGCCAATTTAAATTTATTGGAATATTTAATGTAAGCTATGATGTTAAAGGGCAGTCTATTCAAGCTGATTTCTTATTTAAGCAAGAAATTATCTAGTTATTTAAGACTACTTTCAGATTTTCAAAATGAAAATAGTTATTCAATCGATTAATTTTCATCCTGAACTTACTGGCATTGGTAAATATACTGGTGAAATGGCGGCCTGGCTTGCTTCAAAAGGACATGCTGTTCGCGTAATTACGGCGCCTCCTTATTATCCAAAATGGAAAATAAGCTCAGGCTATAAAAAATACTTTTGGGGAAAGGAAATATGGTGTGGCGTTCAAGTTTGGCGTTGCCCAATTTGGGTTCCGAAAAAACCAACTGGAATTAATAGGCTGCTTCATCTGGCAAGTTTCGCTCTTAGCAGTTTTCCAATTATGTTGTGTCAAATGTTTTGGCGTCCAAATATCATTCTTACTATCGAGCCACCACTGTTTGCAGCACCAGCTGCGCTAGTGGTTGCTCGCGTTAGTGGCGCCAAGTCGTTGTTACATATTCAAGATTTTGAGGTCGATGCAGCCTTCGATTTGGGCCTATTAAAAGGTTTAAGACTTAAAAAAATAATTTTAGGTATTGAAAAATTTTTTTTGAAGCGTTTTGATTTAATCTGCACAATTTCTGGGCGAATGGTTGATAGGGCTTTTAGTAAAGGATTAAATCCAGAGAAAATTTTTTTATTTCCAAATTGGGCTGATGTCCATCCTATAAACAAGCCTTCATGGCAATATGATAAATCGCAGCCTCAAGCAGGTTTTTCTTATCGAGATTACTTAAGACTTCCTCCAGATGGGGTTATAGCCCTATATTCTGGAAATATGGGTGCAAAACAGGGTCTAGAAATATTGGGTCAGGTTGCTGCTAAATTTCAGAGTACTGACAAAGATTCACATTTAGTAAGGTTTGTTTTTTGTGGTGATGGCGTTGGTCGAGAAAACTTAGTTGAGCAATGCAAGAGTTTGAGTTTCGTTCATTTTTTTGATTTACAACCTGCTGAAAATTTAACGCAATTTATGGCTATGGCTGATATACATTTATTGCCTCAGCGTGCTGATGCCTCTGATTTAGTGATGCCAAGTAAGTTAACGAGTATGTTGGCAAGTGCAAGACCCGTATTGGTTACTGCGAAAATTGGGTCTGAGCTTGCTAATATAGTTCAGTCTCGTGGGATAGTTGTACCTCCAGAAAATCCTCAAGCTTTTTATGATGCATTGTTGACCTTAATTTCCGATAAAGATTTAAGAGATAAATTGGGAATCGCGGGATTTAAATACGCGGTTAATAATTTAGATCGTAACCATATACTGTTAGGCTTTGAATCTAAGCTAATAGAAATTGCTTCATAATTAAAGTTTGAAATACTATCGACTTGTATTAATAAAAATTTTTTGATTTATGAGTAAATTAGCTAAAAATGGAAATGAACCAACTGAGGCTTTTCCTTACAGACCTCCAACTGCTGAAATTTTGCTAAAATACCATCATATATTTAAGCTTAGGGATCCGCTCCCACCGCGTTTTTTCAAAGTATTTTTTGATAAGACTGTAGCTTTGATTTTTTTAACAGTTTCTATTCCAATTTTGCTTATATTGAAGCTGGCCTACTTGATTGAGGGTTGGCTTATTTTAGAAAATAAAGGCCCCATGTTTTTTTATTACAACGGAGTAAGTGCTGGGAAGATTATTCCTAAGTACAAGATTCGCTTAATCAAGACCAAATATATTGAGCCTGAAGGCGCCAAGCGTCATGACTGGATTGCTTACTCGGCTGAGTGGACTCCAGATAGTCGAACATATGTCGGTCAATTTGTTAAAAAATTCTATCTTGATGAATTGCCTCAGTTTTGGAGCGTACTCAAGGGTGATATGAGTATTGTTGGGCCTCGACCATTATCAGTTCTGCATTATGAAAGAGATCGCGCGCAAGGAAATGTCACAAGGTTTCTGTTGCGGGGGGGGCTTTTAGGATTGGGCCATATCAACAAAGGCACATCAGAGATGGGTAATCCTGTCTATGAATATGAATATGTTGACCAGTATCTCAAGCGTTCTTCTTTCGCCCTGCTTCGACTTGATCTATGGATTATTTGGAAGGGTATTTTGGTCATTGTGAAGGGTGGCGGGCACTAATTTTATTGAGGGCTAGTAATTCACTAATTGCCGTAGATAGCTGTCTATGCAATGTTGTTTGATATCGCATGAGACGATCCAATTGATCTAGGTCTGGAGTGGTGGAGAATTCCTTAATCTCTAATAATTTTGCAAAATCAGAAACCTTGTGATTTCGGCGAATGAATCGCGAAATTTCATTTGAATACCATTCTGCCGCTCGATTTAATTCACTCAACTCAACTTCTCTAATTGCCTCATCAAGTGTCTGCTCGGAAACCACAGGTCTCTCATCTTGGAATATAAATTTAATATTTAAGCCGGGTGCAAAATGATTTGGATTATCCTCTTTGAGTCGCTGTATCTTTTCCTTAATGTAATCCTTAATGCTCAAATTTTGTTTTCCAGCCTCATGGTGTAAGTACTGACATAGCGTAGGTGTTTTATCCAAAAATTCTTGATGGCTTGTTGGTCTGTGGGGTGGATACAAGGAGCTCAGCTCCATTGAGACTTCGAACCTAAGTTCCTCTAAAAATTCATCATTACTGCCCATGCCAAACATAGCCTCTGCGATCAGTCCGGCAGTTTTCTGATCAATATCAAGAGTCTTCAAAAGTATGTCATAAATACTCGACGTAGCCCTGCTAATTTGGAACTGGGCATCGATCGTATTTTGTGTCCGCTCCAATTGAACATTCAGTTTTGCGATGCGCCCTAACTGCATTCGAATGAGGGGATTTTGATTTGGGTAGGGGAGATTCCGATACCTTAGAAGGTGGGATTGGGGATTATTTTCCAGACGATTATGTGGTCGTCGAAACTGAATAAGAAGTAATGGCTGCTGGGCTCGCTAACTCAATGGATTGGACATACGAAAATGAGCCCTCAATTTCTTAATTTATCTCTTTATCTCGGGGGGGGCTTAGCCAGCTTGGTTTATTAAAGCGTACTACTCGGCGGTAGACATAGACGTATAAGAGCATAAAGATGATCGTGCTTAGCATCAGTAAGAGCGTGCTATTCCAAAAAAGAATGGCAGGAACCACGCCTAAGCAAGAGATGACCCAGAGATAGGGGGAGGTCTGCGCATTACCCAGGTAGTGATGATCAATCTGTGCGGACTTGGGATTAGCCCAGCGCATCACTCGCCGATAGATGAGCGAATGAAAATGCGCGCCATCTGGCAAGCCTGGGTTTTTGCCCTGGTGAACAGATCGCCGCCAAATGGTAAAGAGGGTCTCAAAGATGGGGTAGGCATTAACCAACAGAGCAAACCAGGGCGATACGCTCGGATTGCGCTGCACGAGCAAGATCGTGAGAGCTGCAATGACAAAGCCAATCAGATATGCGCCACCATCACCTAAGAAGATCAGGCCTTTGGGATAGTTCCAGATAAAAAATCCAGCAATTGATCCCAACAGAATGAGGGCTAAATACACTAATTCAATATCATTGACTTTGAATGCCACAAAGGCAATCGCTGCAGTTGAGATGATCGCCACCATGCTCGCTAAGCCATTAAACCCATCAATGATGTTGTAAGCATTAGAGAGTCCAGAACAGGCAATTGCTAAGAATATTCCAGCTACCCAGATGTTCATGAACAATGCATCAAGTCCCCAAACATCAAGACGAATTGAGGTGATCTGAAAGAAATAGAGTAGGAGAGCGCCGGAGAGAAGACCTGCGAATAGCCGAATTTTGACCCCAACCTTCTTGGTGAGGTCTTCAATGAGACCCGCCGCAAATACGGGAAGGGCACTGAGTAATACGAAGAGGATGAATTGGACTAAATGAGTTTCTTTAAAAAAGGCTGCTGCGGTGGCAACCCAGAGTGCCAGATAAATTCCTAAGCCACCAATGCGGGGAGTGTTGTTGGTATGAAACTTTTGTGGGCCACTGAGATCATAATCCCCACTGAATTGTTCATGCAGACGCTTATAGCGGATGATTCCTAAAATTAGGAAGAGAGAGCTAAAGAAAGCAATAAATAGTAGCGACATGTTTGACGATTATAAAACTTATAATTGTTTATAACAATTTATACGTTCCTTTGGGCGTTTTTGACCTACAAATCCCTTGACCAGCCTAGCCCAAGGTTTTTGAGCCTGTGGGGGGTAGAAAAAATTCTTCCTAAATCTTGGCGTCCCAATGAAGCAACTAAATAGATTGACTCAATAGAATAACTAGATAAGTTTACTCATTCTGGCGATTAAAACGATCTGCCCCCATCGGTTTTTGGATCAACCTTATCAGGTGACGAGGGGGCCTATGCGATTTGCCATAAAATAAGCACTTCTGGCCTATGGCGAGATGGAACCTTACAAGCCTTATGTCAATCAGTAGCAAATTGAGCATAAAGTATTGTATTAATGCATATTAAGTACCAATATGCAGTACTAATATTAAGTATTTAGCATTGACTATTGAGTAAGAGTAAGAATCTAGCCACTCTGTCGAGAATGAGATAGACGTATGAAATTTATGGTATCTAAAATCCTGTGTGTGATTCTGGGCAGTGCTGTGGCATTTCAGGTCCTTGCTCAAACTCCCAAAGACATCACTGCTAGTTTTGAGTATGAACTGCGCTTAAGTGTCGATGCAGCCAAGCGGGCTGCCTACCTCAAGAAAAACAATGAGGAAGCGAGCCCCTATGAAAAATTCTTTTCGGTCTTAACAGGCAGTGTGCAAGTTGCCAATGTAGTCGATCAGGTGAAATTCACTGGCGGTACGTATCAAATTACCTCGGTCGGTAATTTGATTGCTGGTATGTCAACCGCCTTAGGTGGCCAACGCTTAGTACGCGAGTCCCAAGGAACGATCGGCCCAGGTGGAATGATGTCTTTGGTTTATCAAGAAAAGCGTGGCAATACGGATTTACTGATTAGTCGTTATGAGCCACCAAAAAAAGCGATTACCTTTTTTAAGACCTCCTTTCGTAATCCAGTAGCGAATACTTCATTAGAGGGGCAGCTCATCGATTTGGTTAATGTGAGCTACCAGTTTATTGACCGACCTTTACCCACCAAGCCCGTTACCTATCAGGTTAGCGATTCGCGCTCGGTCAAACGCTACACTCTGGTTCCTGCCGAAGTGTGGGAGTTTCCGATCGATGGGAAAAAAGTGAGAGCCCAGCGCTTTTATAAAACGACGTCCAGAGACGATACAGCCACTTTTGAGATTTGGTTCTCAGAAGGGCGCAATATACCCCTGCGTTCTGTAATTGGATTGAGTGATCGCTATGGAGCAACCATTCGGGTGGATCTAAAAAAGATCCCCGCGTTTTAATCGGAAAGCACTGGATGTGAGGGCCTATTCAGTATGAGTCACCGATCGTTTCGGATTCTGATTGGGGTGGTTTTAGTGCTCTTCGTCATTGTGACCCTTGGATTTCAAAGTATTTGTACACCCGATAAAAATCCTGCTTCGGCCGCGGTGAGTGCGTATGTGGAGAAAGCATTCACAGAGTCGCAAGCCCCTAAACCGGTTGACCCGCTCAGTTACGATGGACTTAAAAAAGTGATCGTACGCTGGGTATCGGCGTATTGCGGACGGTAGTGTTATTCGAGGATGTCGGTAAATTACCCATGTACTACCTGACACATAGTTAACACTTTATACCGGACACATACTTTACAGTTTTTGGCATAGGAGGGACCACTCTATGCCGGGCAATGAAAGTACGAAGATGGATGAAAAGCTTAAATTTGTGTCGCGTTACTTGGATGGCGAGAAGATTGCTACCCTGTGTCAGGTGTTCGGTATCTCCCGAGTGACTGGCCATAAGATCATTGATCGTTATAAAGACAGTGGTTTAGAAGCCTTTACGGATCTCAGTAGACGACCCTTTCGGCAAGCCAATCGGCTGTCCTTTCAGGTCGAGCAATTGATCGTGAATCTGAAAAAAGAGTTCCCGACCTGGGGCGCTCCTAAACTGCGTGACCGCTTGCACACCCACTACCCGGAATTAGTCTTACCCGCCAAAAGTACCGTGCACGCAGTTCTCGATCGCCATGGTTTAGTCAAAAAGAAACGGCGCCGGCATGGCAAGCTTGCAGGTACCGCATTAAGCAATACGCAATCCCCTAATGCCCTATGGTGCGTGGATTACAAAGGGGAATTTATGCTCGGTAACCGCAAATACTGCTACCCGCTCACCGTGACAGACTATGCCCCGCGCTTTTTGATTTGCTGTGAGGGCTTAGAAAGTACCAAAGAAGCAGGGGGCCTTTACGGTCTTTGAGCAACTCTTTAAGGAGTATGGGCTGCCAGGCTCCATCCGCTCGGACAATGGGGTGCCCTTTGCCTGCGCCAATGCGCTTTATGGCCTCTCGAGTTTGTCCGTCTGGTGGCTGCGCTTAGGGATTGGCATTGAGCGCATTAAGCCAGGTAACCCTCAGCAAAATGGTCGCCATGAACGTATGCACTTAACGCTCAAGCAAGCCACGACCAAACCCCCAGCCAAAACACTGTTACAACAGTAAGATAAGTTTGAAGACTTTATCTATGAGTACAACTTTGAGCGCCCCCATCAAGCCTTGGAGATGAAAAAACCGGCGCAGATCTATACCCCATCAAGTCGAAAATATGAAGGATTGCCCGATGTCAGTTACCCCTTCCACGATAAGACGGTCACCGTGACTAAATGTGGCAGGATCTGCCTGGGCAATAAACCGATAATCATACCGGCCATACGGATGACTTCAGCCCTAAGCGGCTCTTCGTCATCTTTGGGGAGTGGCATGTAGCGATACGCTGCTCTAGATAGCCTTACCAAACTGCAAGCAGTTCGCTCAGAGACAAGATACTTAGCCATGAGCAACTGCGCTGCATTTTTACGCCTAGTCCCACAGGGACTTCCGTTGGTCGTAGGCTTAGAAGTTTCCCTTAATAACTTCCTTGAGCATCACTTCTCGCAAGGAGAGATCAGCCACTAGCCTCTTGAGACGGGTATTTTCTTGTTCCAGATCTTTGTACTTTTTAGCCTGATCTACTTTGACCGAAGGGAATCCCTTTAGGGACATGCCGCCGTAGATCTTGCTCCAACGATAGTAGCTTTGCTCGACCGTTCCCACTTCTTTACAACCCTGGGCTAGGGTTTTGCCATTCGTTGTAAGAACATCGATTTGACGCAATAAGGTAACGATTTGCTCGGGTTTAAGGCGTTGGCCTTTTGCCATATTTAGGACTCCTTTAAGGTAGAAGACTATCAAAAATCCTCTCTTTGGGAGTGGTACTAAAAATTAGGTCAGTTGCAAATTTTAAACTATTTCCCGATCAGGAATATTCATGACTTAATGATGTATTTAAGCAATAAATTACCTGATCGGGTAATTTTATAGCATAAAGATATAAACTACGGTAAAATTTCCCGATCAGGAAATAGTAATGAGCATATTAATACAAAACTCCACCGATCTAGGTCGCGTCGTACGTGAGGCACGCAAGCGCCTGAAATTAACGCAGCCACAGTTAGCGCTCGCCGCCAATGTGGGGGTCCGGTTCATTGTCGAGCTGGAAGCTGGTAAATCGACCCTCCGCTTGGAACATATTCTGAGGGTGCTTCAGGCTTTGGGCGGCGTACTAAGTGTGGAGGGTATGGATTCCTTCATTAGCAATAAACCAGAAGGAAAGCGCTAATGGCTCGCGAATTGAACGTCTGGTTCTTTGGCGAGTGCGTAGGCGTGTTGGCGCAAGATAAAGGCTATCTTTCTTTTCAATATTTACCGCACTGGCTAGAGTCAAAAAATGCTCAGCCGCTCTCGCAATCCCTGCCCTTGCGTGCCGAGTCATTTGATGACCGAATGGCGAAACCTTTTTTTGCTGGCCTTTTGCCAGAGGGCGATAAACGCACTGCAGTAGCAAATATCTTAAAAGTATCGAGCAAAAATGATTTCGCACTATTGGATGGTATTGGAGGCGAGTGCGCCGGCGCACTGATTTTGTTAGAGCCCGGTCAAATGCCACCAGCAGAGGCGCGCGCCAGTGAATCCGTCGAGTGGTTGGATGAAAATAAATTGCTTGCCGTACTCGAGCAGTTGCCTAAGCGGCCATTGCTGGCCGGAGAGTCTGGCTTACGACTTTCACTTGCCGGGGCTCAAGAGAAGTTGCCAGTAGTTGCCAGAGAAGTATTGGGTAAAGGCGGTCTCAGTCATTTTGAAATTGGTCTGCCCAAAAACAATATTCCCAGCTCATGCATTCTTAAGCCAGCGATATCCGGTATTGAGGGTAGCGTCTATAACGAAGCATTCTGCCTAGCCCTAGCTAGGGAGTTAAAGCTAGATGCAGCTACTGCCCACATTGGCCAGGCAAAAGATAAAACCTATTTACTCGTAGAGCGCTATGACCGATTTTTGGATGATGGGCAGTTAAGGCGAATGCATCAAGAGGATTTCTGCCAAGCATTAGGCGTGCTACCTGAGCTTAAATACCAAAATGAAGGCGGGCCAACGATTAGCGATGGATTTGCATTGGTGCGTAGAGTAACTAGCCCAAGTGCCCCAAATGTATTGCGATTATTGGATTACATTATCTTCAATTGCTTAGTAGGTAATAACGATGCCCATGCAAAGAATTTTTC
>Ga0214921_10003106_pt1 | contig 25988 bp, 25 predicted proteins | sample LL1505_MetaG_FD_177992 | JGI IMG/M metagenome (GOLD analysis project Ga0214921, IMG submission 177992) | Freshwater microbial communities from Lake Lanier, Atlanta, Georgia, United States - LL-1505 | ecosystem: Environmental > Aquatic > Freshwater > Lake | place: USA: Georgia | collected... | reverse complement strand
ACCTGTTAATGCAGGAGCGGCAGGAGCGGCAGGTCGCCCACCTCTACATCCTGGAAAGCCAAAGGCGGACGGTGGAAGAAGATACAGAAAAACACGCAAAAATAGGTCAAGACGTAAGGCCTAAATACTATACACGTACATAGTATAGAGTATGGCTCATCATAAGCACCCACGATCATCTAGGCCTCATTCTGAGGAGACCCGTTTTCTCAACCCGAACCCTCCCGAGCGTAATTGGATTCGCACAATACCAGATTCTTACCCTGATATTCTGCGAGCCCCAGCCGTCACATATAAGGCAGAGCGTGATAATTTGCGTATCCAGACCAACAAATATGTAGCCTTTGTAAGACCTTATAAGTGCAAGCAGGGTCTGCTTATTCTCGGCAAGGAGCAGCGTCCCATCATCGTGGATGAGACCCAACCTGATAAGCCCCAGATCCTCCCAATGCGTCTTGATCGTGAGGCCATCCAGGCTCCCTGGATCTTCACTATCAGCATATATATGACCGAGGGTCTTATACAGATTGAGGATTGTATTGTGAGCAATGGTCAGCAGATTCGCACAATAAAACCCTACAGCGAGCGGTTTGCACTCGTCCAGCGCTTTGCGGACACTGTCTGGTTTCAGGATCAGAAATTTCAACTCGGCTGGCAGATTAAACTAGCCGATACACGACCTCTCATTGATATCCGAGAGGCCAGTAAGTCTGTCGGTGGAGGATGCATCTGTCTCATGCCTGATTTACCCACCTTCCGTCTACTCCGTGTTGTGCCACAGCCTGTTCAGTTAGCACCCGTCAAGGGCGGTCCAAATCAGTTTACATGTATTCCTGTGGAAGGAAAACCCGATGTATATGATCTTACTAACTCCACAGGGGCTATGGTAGGTCGTGCGTCTATTCAGACCCTCTCAATTAGTCAAGCACTTCAGCAAAAGCGATCCACGGGTCAAGCCCTCACTGTTCTAGCAGAGTGGAATGCGGAGTTTGAATCGTATGTTGTAACAAGTGTTTTATGACCTGCTCTTGTAGACAATGGACTCAAAGTCTTCTCAAGAAAAACACAAAAAATATCTGGATTTCTATGAAACACTCAAGAATAATAAGGCACATGATACGGAATACTGGGGTCTCGGCATTGAAAATGAGTCATATCTTATGTTTGAACAGTCCGATCTAGTCTTAAAAGAGTTTGCTCAGAAAAATCATCGTCGTGAAAGATATTCGGTAGATTACTGGTTAAATTACAAGCCCGAGCCCTTGAAGGCGGCCTTAGATCTCTTACCCCCCAGCCTTAGACTCCCCGTATATGTGAATAGTTACATGTTTCGTAAGACGGATCTACTCGGTGCACATGCTACTACATTTGAGAAGAATCCAAGACCTAATCCTAAATTCAGTGACGAAACAATTGATCAGTTCTTAAGGCGTGTCAGCCCAACCATTGTAAAACTCTTTGAAACAACCATGATCTATGATGGAGACACCTTTGAATTTACGACCTTTAACTTCTATAAGACAACTGTTGCTGCAGCGGTAGAAGAATTGAAGGGGATTAAACAGGTCTTCCTTGCTGAAGTTAACGCGAAGTTAGTCTCAAAATTTACCATCTTCAAGCAGCCACTTATATATCCACCCATCAATTATGGATTTGCTAAGTTTCTTACAAATCCCAAGAATCTCGCAATCTGTAATAATGGGACCTATCATATTAATGTGACCTTGCCAACTGCTCTGAAACCAGATGGTGACATAGTAGATGAGGCTGAGTTTAAAAGAGTCCATGCAAATGCAATCCGTGCGATACAGTGGATTGAGCCACTCTTAGTGGGTTTGTATGGAACTCCTGATATTCTACATCTGCTAAATCCAACATATGCAGGTGGATCTCAGCGTCTTGGTCTTAGTCGGTACATTGGACTTGGTACCTATGATACGAGTACAATGGAGAAGGGAAAACTTCTTGATACATTTGATTACGCTAAATCAAATTCATATTTTAAGACTCTTCATTTGGACTCACCTTATATACCTCCTAAGACAACAGGGTTTGATGTGAATTATAACAAATTCACAAAGCATGGAATTGAGATTCGCATCTTTGATTACTTTCCTGAGGCCTATCTAGAATCGGTGATTAATCTGATTTTATTAGTGTGCGAGTATAGTGTTGAACAAGAAATACCTGATCCACGAGACTGTCCAGAATGGAATAATCTATGTATTCAAACAATTCAGAAGGGGTCTGCTGCACCTGTAAAACCAAGTATATATCTAAAACTTTATGAAGTCTTTCAGATCCCAGTTTATTCTTGCTGGCCCTATTTCCTGAATGACACGGTTTTAAATTTAACACAGACTCTTGCTAGATCATTATATACTACATATAAGAATGGATCAATCTGTCTAAAAATGTCACCTAATATGAAACCCATTTATCTTGTTGACTATAATTCTAAGATTAAGAAAGAGTTTGCTATCATGTTAAAAAATTGAAGCAGTTACCTGAGTTCTGATAAGGTACCCACCATGTCAACGATTATCTTCCATGAATTTAATTCTCCAGTCTACCCCAGTTGGCTCGAGTATAAGTCTAATCTCAAGCTCATGCTATGGGCTGGCGATGGTCTTCACGATGGAATCTGCGATATTGAACGTCTTTCCAACTACGATGTCTTTGTCTGTGCAGGATACTCTGGCTACTTAGATGTGAATATTGCGTATATTAAGGAGCATTACCAGGACTCAAAGGTAATCTGTATTCTAGATATCAAGTCGCCAGGTCATCTTACAAGCTTCTGTAGTCTGTTTCGCTCACGATTTGTGATGATTGATTCGGATTATGTCGGGAATACACCCTCTCTAGATCTCGACACATATTCAACACTTCTTTCTACGGGATGCAGTGCCTATAATATCCGTGGTATCAATGGGCTATCGTATCCCGATGAGGAATTCCTAAATGTCCTTGAACTCTTTGCGCCAGTGCTCCCAGATGGACTTTATTTGAGGCGGACTTGGACTGCAGAGTTGCTTCAACTTGCTAGAGATAACCGACTCCCACCATCCTTCACATGGTCATCTCCTGATCTAGTTCATCCGTTCTACGACGGTGTTCGTGAGAGGCAGACGGCATTTACTGCAAACCAGTTAAGAATGTCTAGAGGAAGTTACCATGCTCGGTACCTCTACAATGCAGCCACGATGGAGGACTACTGGGCCACACTTTCTACTGAGATTCTTACGACGAATATTCAAAGAGGATGGAGAATGACGCACGAACCTGATGATCTTATCAATGGCTACAAGGAGCGCTTTGCGGTCTATCTCAGGAGTCTTGTAATTGCAGACGCAGAGTGTCAACGGCACGCTCAGTCTGAGAATGTGGATGAGGAGATCGCACTTCTACAGAAGTGTATCATGCTTACGAGGTATTTTGAGGGCCGTACGATTCCCGAGTCTCTCAGATGGCGTGTTGCGACCTTTGCAGACTCACGCTGGAATCCAGTAAGAGAGACCTTTGATATTATACTGACTAAGTAGAAATGTCGCAATATCCAATTCTAAAGGCTGGTTCAGCATCCGATGTTATAAGCAGGGCTTATAATCGCACGGTCTATATGAATATATTACAGCAGGAACTTGCAACAGAGGCTGGAATTCAGGGACGTGTTGAACTTCAGAAGGGTGGCGGTGGTGCGTCCTCAAGTCGCGAAGTATCGGTTATCGGCCCCACTCTTTTTACAGTGGATGAACAAAAGACAAGTATTGGAAATATAGCATCAAATCTTGCTACAAATACGGAACGGTACCAACGTCTATCAAATATCCTACTTACACGTTATGGTATAACATGGGATCTTGGAATTACATATGGAAATAGGTCCGCGTCATATGATATTACTGGTATGAGTGCGCTTGATATAGTAACAGGTGTGGTTGATCAAGGATATCCATATGGTGGTGCCTCTCTTGCAGTAGCCACAAGTGCTCGTGTTCCTGGTGATACAATGGGCGTCCCTCGTCTTACAACCGATGATGGAAATGTGAATATTCCAATGGGAGGAATGAGTTTTAAGTTTTTTGGTCTAGATTATGGTGCGGCGGATGCCATATCCTGGAATTCTAATAATGCGCTTGTTTTCGGAGTATTAACCAGTAGTCAAACCAATGTATCAGGTAATATAAGTATATCTACTGCAGTAAAAGCCATTTTGCTTGGTAATTATGATAGACATTTAATTTCAATATATAGAAACTCATATACAAGCGGTCTTTATAGTGTTGTGAGTTTACTCGTTACATTTGCAGACTATTATACAGCAATCAGTCCTACATATGTATATCAAGTACGTCTTATATCAGGAAATTCAAAACAGTGGATAGAAGTATCAGTCATATCAAGTCCACCGAGTCCTGGATATTCTAGTGCGATTACTACGTATCCTTCGGGTTCTGTAGATACAAATGGTGGTTCAATCGATGCAACCAAGAATTCCCCTTATAACATAACTAATGCAGGTGCATTCTTAAATCCATGTGGCTCAACCTTTTCGCTCGCGAGTCCTCCTGCTGGAACGAGTTTTGTATTCCAAAGTGACAGCACCGGTACAACGTGGTCCTTTACAAATAATGGCTATCTTGCAATCTAATTTTTTCACTGTCTACATCAGAAGGGAATGCCCAACAGAAATAGAAAGTCGCGTAAAAATAACAGACGGCATAACGGTGGTGGCGCGGGATCTGGATGGACGCCCGGTGGTCCCCTACTCCCTGGAGTTCAGAGTGATGCGCAGGTAAATCAGACATATGATGCGTGCTTATCTGCACCTCGCCCTGGGCAGATATCGTTCTCACTCACGGGCGGCCTTCCGGGCATGAAGGGTGGTGCGTATACGAATAATCTTGCCGCTGGACCCTTGGCCGGCTTCGCGCAGATTGATAAGATCCCGTGTTCACCCAATTATGTGAATCCCCAGAATGCCGTGGGCACTCACCAAGCCTTTGTGTACCCCCAGACGGAAGGTCTTCCTGCACAGAAAGGAGGTGTTGGTCTCCAGTCAGCGAAGGATATGGGTGTCTACGAAGCACCCACCGCGCGGTACACGCATGCGCCCAGTCAGTGGGCGGGTAGCACGGGTGCGCCGGTTCTCTTGAACCAGGCGCTCAACCCCACGCAATGGAGTAAGGCGTGCACGACGACAGCGGGCGGCGCTCGTCGCAGAAGTGCTAAGCGTAATAGAAAGACAAATCGCCGTAACCGTGCTAATCGTAACACGAGTCGCCGTTAATCATCCACAATTTCATACTTCACGACCTCCTTCTTGTCATTGAATCCCTTCTTAGATCCATCCACAATCTTGTAGCCGCATGCCTTGTAATAGGCTATACGTTCACGAGACTGACGTCCATATGTCGGATGCATATCGACAATATCAAGAATAATCGGGGCCAACTTCCTTTCCTCCGGTCTCTGCCGCAAGATACGCCCCGTACTCTGTTCAATCTTCTTCCGAGGACTTGCCATCAAGACACAGTTCAGTGTCTTAATATTCATGGCCTCACTCGCCATTGCATAGGAAGCCCACAAGATTTGTGCAGACTCAGCGGCCAGATCACGTGTTGCGGTCTTCATACCACCAATGTAATATCCCATTACACACCCCGTCGGTTTCATAAGTACTTCCAGAGCCTCCAGATGCCCAATTCGCTCACTCAATACTAAGACTCGCCGAGCGGGTTCCTTGATCAACTCTTTTAACTTATCCGCAATAAAGACATTCCGCTTGTGACAGGCCACCACCTGTGAAAGAAGCCGCGCTAGAATTGTCTCACCCCGGAAATTGGTCGGAACCTCACTATAATCCGGATCATCACAACTGAATCTCATGATCTCCACGCTGACTGTTTCATCTGCCTCACGCCGCTTCTCCCAGAAGACCGGAGGACCCAGATGCCATTCAAACACCTTTGTCAAGCCATCATCCCGCGTAGGAGTTGCACTGAGACCTAACATATGTTTAGTCTGAACCTTGCTCAACACCTTGCTGAAGTGTTTCGCGCCCAGATGGTGACACTCATCAAAGATTGTGAATCCGTACGAGCGTAACATGGTCTCAGGTATCTGTCTCTGAACAATGGTCTGGATCATGCAGATTGTACAGTCGTACTCGGCGGGATCCACCTCTGCCTTCGCGGCCTGGAAGCGGCCCACGCGAATTCCTGGTAAGAGGTTCCTCATCTCTCCGGCCCATTGATCAAGAAGGAACTCCTTGTCCACGACAACCATGAACCGAACTCCCAGACGAAAGGCGATTGCGAGAGCCATGAAGGTTTTTCCTTTTCCACACGGAACACAAATTAGACCATTCGCATCCGCATTCAAGAATGTCTGAATAATGTTTTCCTGATAATCATATGGTTTCCCTCCAAAAGCTAAAGTCTTCGGAAGAGGAAGTCCATCCGACATAACTGAAGAATCCGCCGGGCCTAGAGTCTCCTTGGCCCACATACGGGGTAAGTACAGCCGGGTTGCAGATTCTAGGAAGACTGGAAAGTCTGTCTCAGCAGCACCTACAAATCTCGCCTGTGTAACAGGTTTTACAGTGAGATCCTTGCGAATCTTGGCCTCCTGATCCGAAGTGAGTGATGACTTCAGCACAGCATATCCATGTGTTGTTAGTACAGACATTTTGTACCAGATAAGATATGATGATGAAGAGTCAATTTTTATTGCTGGAGAAGAAACAGAGACATGGCGACCTTTAATGCCGCACAAATCATCAGTATTGCAATTTTATTTATAACCTTCTTAGCAGTCCCTTCCATTGCGAAGGTTGCTGATACGACACTTGACACACTTCCGATGAGATTTGCATCAGTGATCTTAATTCTAGGTGTTCTATCCTACGATCGCTTCATTGCGCTCGCGCTCTTCATTGTGGTTGCTGCGCTATATATTCAACATCATCACGACGATCTATCGGGTGTAATGTTCAATAATCGTGAATATGATATGCCGATTCGGTCATTAGGTGACCCTTCCGCCATGAAGGATCTTAAGCATGGTGGGCACGCGAATGAGTCATCTGATGTCATGGAATTTATGCCCAAGGCGTCAGTGCAGGATAATTCGTTTCAGCGTGTAGGCCAGTCAAAGGATGAAAAAGATATCCTTGTAAGTGAACAACTTGGTAGCAAGGCACAGAGTATCTTTAGAGAGGATGCTCAGAATGCGTCGGCTCTAGATAAAGGAAACAGTCGTGGATATCGCGACGAGTATTAAGCACCACATGAGAGATTTACATTTCCAGCCTCACCTGGAAGAGTAAAGGTCTTTGTTGCATCAGATCCACTACATTTGTATTGGATAACTAAATTCTTTCCACAGCCTGGAGCCGGATCACCTGCTGCATCATTGCCTCTGTAATTAAAATTACATCTTGCGTTACCAATTGGACACTGTTGCTGAATGTAGGCTGTTCTATTTCCAGCGAGCGAACTCTTGCAGTTTCCACCATAGGTTGCAGATACGATTTCTGAGATTCCTGGCCTACTCGTCATGGTCCACAGTCTATCTCCCTCACGATCTGGTGCATATCCTGCGGCACCGGCCGACTCCACCATCTTGTACGTTGCACCATTAAAGATAATCTGATCACCCACTCTGTAGGTTTTTGAATTGCTGTAGGGTGTTGGACCAAAGGTTAGTGTTCCATCAATATAGTAGGCCTTACTCGCTCCACAGAATGACTTATAATCAGTATCCTTTGTTGCAGCATATTGTTTTGTCGTATTTCCCGTTGGATCTATTGCATTATAATATAGGACCATTCTATCCCAGTCAAAACATGAGACGGGTGTCATTGAAGAGCCATTTGTAGGAGTATAGGTTGCCTGTAATAAAGCGGGTCTATTAGACTCTGTCTGAATCACTGCCTTTGTTGCAGATGGAAGTGGAGCAGCCATTGCATCCTTCGCTCTGATATTAAAACAGCTGTTCACCTTAGAATAGTCATCGCTTGAATTTCCGTAAATCTTACAGATACCCTGTGCGGGATCGCGAGCTTCTGAGCCATCCAGTGTAGAGGGTGATTTAGAGCACCCCTCCTTTGATCCGGGCTTACGATCCACTGTGCCAAAGTAGTAGGGGAGTGAGGGTGGGCAAAAGCGATCCTGACGTGCCTCCCATTCTTTCATAATCCAATTCGTACAGGTCATGAGTCCATTCGGAGGCTTTGGAGATAGACTGCATAAGGTTGTTCCGTTGCACTGATTATCTACTATATCACCCTCACAGCATTCCGTATCACCAATACCCGTAATATGACTTGTCGTCGTAGATGGACAGGTTGTAATGGAAATTGTAGGAACCGTTACAAAGCCCTCAGAGACCCATTCAAAGCCCACCTGTTTTATGAGAATTCCTAGTGCTAGTGCGGCAATACCTACACAGAAAATCCAGATTAGGAGGGGTGTCACTGAGGACATATCTATATTTAGAATTTATTAAATCACTAGATTCTGAATGCATTGGTAACACCACTCGCTATTCCATTTCTATTCGGATCAAAGGCATTTGTAGCACCACTTGCTACTCCATTTCTATTCGGATCAAAGGCATTTGTAGCACCACTTGCTACTCCATTTCTATTCGGATCAAAGGCATTTGTAGCACCCACCCCTACTCCATTTCTGTTTGGATCAATTCGACCTACAAATTTGTTTTTATCTTGCTTTTCTTCAAAATAGATACCAAAGAAGGTTAACGCTGTTAATAGTACAGCAAACACTGCTAAATTACCAAACCCGTGATGAACATCTTTTATATAAAAGAAAAGATGCAAAATATAAAGTAAATATGCGAGCAAGACAAGAGATACAAGAGCCGTAATTGCGTAGAACATGATTTGCTGAATATCACCAGGCATCAGACCGGAAGATACGTCGCCTGTATCATAGTCTAAGAGTGCAGGATCATATCCTGCATCAGCCATCTGTTTTTCCTGAAGTGTCTTAGATAGACTCTGGCCTGTCGCGGGATCAATTAAGATCTGCCCATTCTTTATATCATGATTTGGGTCAATCTTATAACACTTGTAGGCCTTCTTACCCCTCGTAGATGGTGCAGGCGTACCTGTTGAGGAAATCTCAGATATAGATTTTCCTAAAAAGGCCTCTGGTACAAAAATTTCAAACTTGCTCATCACATCTTGAAATGCTGATATAGGTGCAGGTGCTGACAGAGGTATAAAATTATTATTTGTATTATTAGGATATCCAGGATCTACTGTTCCCAGACCATCCTTGAATTGAAAGACTGTATTAGAGGCCGCACCCTGGAATAAATTTGTGGGTAAAGACGGTTCTGTAATTAGGCTATATTTGCTCACTACACTACACTTCGCCGTCATCTGATCACTGCCAACCATGTAGATGGGCTGGGGTACAACATGGACACGAATACTTATACTTCCATAGGTTGGCGTGGATCCATTATAATTGAGTAATTTTACAGGCATACAGGTTCTGTATGTCATCATTGGCATGATTGTGGTGTGATTGTATGCAAATAACTGTGAGATATCAAAGGGAGTATTTGACTGAGGTCGCCCTGAGGATGCAGCCAGGTTAACCGCTTTCCAAAAAGGCGAAGTATTAATATCTGAGAATACAATCGGGCGACACATTAAAATAATATCTGGTGCCTTGGGATTCAGTGATTTATTGCGAATCTGAAATGCTAGAACCGCTTCATATAATGCACTTGAATCTTGGCAGAAATTTCTATGCAAGGCCTGTGTAACAGAGATTACCTGTGAGCAGGTATAGGTTGAACCATTCTCTAAGGTTAGACTTGTCTGAGATGCATAGTCATTAAATCCGCGGATCTGAAAAGTCTCGGTATTGTTTGTTACAGAAACAGTAATAGGAAGCGTTGATGGACTCCATTGTATGGTGAAATCTGGAGGTGATGTGAGTTTCTTTAATTGATCCTGAGCCGAATTTGTAAGAGGCCATGTACTATAGAGTGATTGTGAGAGAGTTACAGGAAATCCTGTTGTATCTGATGCTTGACACCCCTGGAGTGACATCTGCTACTATCTGACAATATCCGTAACACGATAAATCGTCACCTCACCCGTTTCACCTGTTGCAGCGAGTTTGACAGTATCTCCATTGTATAGTTCTGGGCACCCCACCTGATCCTGACAGTCACGCCCTTGCATCTGAACAGGTATTGGCACTGGATTATAGGTATCTGTCCGTGTATAGTAGTTATAGCGCTCTCTAGAAGAAATAGACCGCCGCCCGTAGAGGGGCAGAAGTTTACCATCAGAAGTCTTGACAATTCCCATAGATTGATATGATTCTGGTAGACCCTGTGTGGGAATATTAAAGGGTGCTGATGCCGAGGGAATGCGACTTAGATCAGGTCCCGTATTCCAGTCACGTTCTGCCTCGGGTGCTCTGGAATAACGGTCGTCGCCCGATTTCATGCTGACCTGTGTTGAGGAGGCAGGTGCTTGAACTACACGAATTTCAGGAACTGTCGCTGCTGATGTAACACGAAGTGACCATGCCACCAGACCCACTGTGACCATGAAAATAAGTATCAAAGTCACTGAAGGCCATGAGATTATACTAAAGGTGTCTGGAAAGCACACCATTCCAGGTGGGCACCGACGAACCATTCCTAACTTACTGTCCGAACATCTGCTGGAAGGTCTCCATGAGTTGCTTGCCGTCATTCAACATGGGCTTCATGGTACCTAGCATGCCCATGAGACTCTTCTGTGTCTCAATCAACTGCTGGGTATCCTTTGTCATTGCATTAATCTGTTCGGGGTTGAGGCCCTGGATGGCCTTGATCAAGGTAGAGCCCGCATCAATGTGAGGACCATTCTTGGCCTGAGAGGGGATCTCACCGAGTTTGAAGGGTACCGCGAGTGTATCCTTTTGTGGTTGCGCTAATGCCGGGGCAGGCTTCTCATCCTTCTCCTTTTTTACATCCTCGTAGCCTTCCACTAGGGGACCCTTCATGCCAAATCCGGTATTGCCGTATCCATTGCTGCGAATATTGTTTGCCACCTCATTTGTAAATCCCTCCTTGATACTTGAATTCTTGATCTGTCTCAAAAGGGATGAAATCTCGGGGGCCTGCGTATTCGTATTGAATCCCTCGTAGGTTGAAGCCTTGACCTTCTTCAAGAGAGCCGCAATATCAGCAGGCCCCTCACGTACATTCAGAGTATCCGAATTGAACCCCTCTCTAGCACGCATTAAGGCCGCTACAATTGCGAGAACACCCGATGCAGTAATGGCAGTATAGAGAAGAGAATTCGTTACTGCAAAGGTTAGCATTCCAGCACCTACCGAAGTAAGAAATAGAGCAAATGACATGCTCTTATAATTTAATGCAACCGCTAAAGCAAAGAGTCCAAATAATAATGCATCTATACAACCATCGGGGAGTTTCATCTAACCCAGCAAGGGAAGAATTACACGGTTCGCACCCCAAAATATTAGACCCACCAAAAGTGCCTTAGAGAGTTGACCATATAGATTCATATCACCTGAAGACTTCAACATCCAGGGTGCATAATGCGCAACAAGGACGCTTAGGAAAGGCAGATTAATGAAAAATACGAGGATCGCAATAAGAAGAGGTGTCTTTAATTCATCCGCAATATATGTACTCCACGCCTTCCCCTGACTTGCCTGCATGGAAGCAATCTGTGCAGCGAGTTGTGCCTGTTGCTGTTGCTGCATCTGAACCTGGGGTGCAGCACCCCAGTTGCCTCCCGCGGCAAATCCCGGAGCTGAACTCTGGAGCATTTGAGCGAAGTCACCCGCCGTCGGATGCTGTCCTCCGATAATATGCGCCGTAGCAGGCCCTGGATCCATCTGATACTGCTGTGTTGATTGCTGGGGTGGAGGCATTGGTATCATCGGACCCTGGACACCACCAGGTGCTGCACCAGATGGCATGCCCGGGCGCATATCTCCGCCTGAATTCATATCCTGGTAAATCATCTTTACCAAATCACCGTCTCCCGAAAGAGGCGCCTTACCTTCAAGATCAGATAAGAGAGTTCCCGCGTTTGCCATTCTTTTTGTCCCGTGTAAAGAAACCCGGGATCTATAAGCGCACTTGATTCTCAAAAGCCTCTACAACACCTGATGCTGGACACTCCATAGGAACCGCGTCAAATTTGTAACATTTCGTCGCAATATGATAAATGGTATGATTCACCTCATGGAGAGGTGGTGCCTTTACAATCATACATTCCTTTCCGCGACAGATTGGTGCTATAACCATCACGACGGCTAAGCCTAACATAAAGGAGACCATAATTCCAAACATGGGTGTATGTAATACAGAGGTTATCATCTCTTTTACTTCTACAACACCGATAGGATAAGATGAATAGTCTTTTTGATTTCTTCCATTTATTACCCTTTCTTATTGGTCTCGGCCTAGGTATTATGTATATCATAATGGGCGGTCGTGGTACGCATGAGACGATCTACAAATATCCTCATCCATCCACTGTGGACGCCTTAGTCTACAGAGATCCAAATGGTGCTTGCTACAGATACAGAGTTGAGGAGGTCAATTGTGATAAACACGAAAAGACCATGAAGGAGTATCCTCTTTCTGGTTAAGGCTTTGGCCCTATTGGTGCACCAGTACCAGATGGACCACCCTTTACCTTGATTGTACGTTTCTGGCCGATGATTGCACCTGTCTTAGCAGTGGCAGCAGCAGCCGCTGCATCTGTTGAAGGTAGGGCTGTGGCTTTTACAGTCTTCGCAGCCTTAGCCGCCGCTGCTGCAGCAGCAGCCGCTGCAGCCGCTGCTGCATCTTCCTGTTCCTTGGCTTCAGCGGCCGCACCTGCTGCAGCCGCTGCTGCACCAAGATCGATATAGAGGCTTGTTATAGGTTCTACTCGCATCTTTACCTGAAATACATCAGCACCTATCTTTCTAATGTCGCGCTTAGAGTCAAAGATATCTACATATGTTAATCCATGTAGTGTCTCAATCCACTGCTCAGGTCTTGCAAGCCTTGACCTCTTTTCCATTAGAGTCTTAATCTTAAGATTCTGAACTACAACGGGGGCTGCACCTGATCCGAGACTCTTGAATTCTTTTATAAGGGCCAAAAGGGTCTTTTTCTCAGCTTCAATCTCATCTTCAAGTGTCTCAATCTCTGCATAGCGTGCCTGAACCCCCGCATCACGTTCTTCAAAGGTCTTCAGACGCCGATTAGGAAGTGGAACGCGAATTTCAGGTGCATCTTTTACAGCCGGAATCACGGCTTCATTGTCTGTAATTTCAACTGCCCGGTTGACCTTCTTTGCCTTTCTGAAGAATTTGGCGTCCATCTCTCTTTCTGTTCTGTCCTAGTGTTTTACTCCTTCTTTTTCCATTGTGTTCCAACAGAGATGTCGGATACTGCAGCAAAGCAAAAACAGGTCTCCAAACCTGTAACAGGATTAAACGGTGGAATTCGTTTCTGCATTGGTGTTTTAATTGCGTTAGTACTCGGTCTATTTATGCTTATGTGGGATGCTGGATATATACCAATCAATGAATTACCACCGTGGCTCGGGCCCTATGTCTTTCTACCGATCCTAGCCGTAGCACTTTCTTTTGGAGGGAGCAGTCTTGTTCAATATCTCAGTTGCAAACAAGTTCAGTGGCTTATACAACTTCAGCGTGTGGCTATAGTACCTCTTCCTATCTTGGCTATGTGGCTCATCTTAGGATTTTTTCCAATCATGAGATGGCCAATTGAGGGTCTAGTACAAGGTAAATCGCCTGCACTTCGTCATGGACTTTCATCTGGATTTTATACATTCTGGATTGGTCTTTATATACAGTCATTACTTATTGGACTTGCGCAGATATGTCCTAAGTAACCTACGTAGTTAATGGCCCTTCAGGTCCAAGATAGACATATCTAGGAACACCATTCCGTCCAGTTGCACCCTCATTTAACATGTAGTACCCGGGGAGGAGTTCTTCTACAGCATTAGCCTGGCGTTGATTCCGTACATTTGCAGAGCTCCGGTTAAATTCAATCCGATCTGAGGGCATGTACAGCGCATCCTCAGCAAACATCACGAAGACGTATGACAGGAGAGACCATAAGATCGCAAAGAGCCAGAAGGGAATGTGTGTAAATTTTGTCGGGTCACGACCAATTCCAAATTCCTTCCATCGTCCATCCTCATGAAACATATAACTTGGTTTAATTAACAGAAGTATGGCTATTCCTGTTAAATAAAGCAATCCAGCAACCACCAGTCGCCTCATCTAGTAATATTGGAGGCTTATTCTTCATCAAACCCCATCGCGTCTGCTAGATCCTCATCTCCAATGTACCCCTCTTCATCCCCACCAGTATTATAATATCCTAGACCATCCATCTGAGCCACATCAGTTGCACCCGTACCATAAGGACCCTGCCCCGGAAAATCTACAATGCCAGCCTGAGCACGTTGCTCCCTCTCAACATCGTACCGATCCTGATCATACGCATAGACACCCTTGGTTCCACCAACCGCCCAGTCACCCAGACCCAACTTAATCTTAATCTTCTCAATATCCTTTCCTGCACGCGACATATCATTCATCTTCTTGATGATATTGGCTTTCTCCATTTCATTTCTCTTTGCAATGAGTTCGCGAATTTGCTCGGGCGTCAAGGTAAAACTTTCTTCCTTGAACCGAATACCCATATCACTGATGAATTTTGCAGGAAAGAGAGCCTCTTGCTCAACCTTTGATTCGGGTACGGTGATATCTTTAGAAATAGGTAAGGTATTTGGATCAACAAAGTTGCCTAGTGGTGCAAAGAGACAGAATTTTAGGAAGAATCCATAGGTCTGAGCACCTCCTGGAATTTGTAGGGGACGGAGAATCTCTAACATGTCTATTATTGCACGCGCCTGTAATAAAAATGTCTCCACCTTGGCCTTTAGCCATGGTGTGATCTCAATCTTGTTAAATTTTGCCAGATATCCACGGTGTGTAGCAAGCAAGGTGAGTAAATCTTGCTTGTGCTGCTCACTTAACTCCCATCTCTTAGGTACTATAGGAACTCGGGCCTGCTTTGAGATAAGTTGTCTAAGTGGAACAATTGTATATGACTGTAAAAATCTTATAATTGTCTCCGCACCTTCCGCAACAATACCATCATAGAGTGCATGCTTACTTGGTGGTAGAAGTGTCTTAAATTTTGACTCCATATCACGTGCGAGAATGGAGAAATCAGAGAGTGCTACTGCGACCTCTTGCTCCTTTGCATCAGGTGGTAATGCGACTAAAGCAGCCTGTGTCTTGGCCATGATCTCTCTGTATCCCTCCGCTGGCTCAGGATTCATCGCCATCAAGGACGTCCAGTTATCCAATGGCCCTGGAATTTCAAGTTTTAGAAGTGTCTTGAATGAATTGACGCGATGAGTTTGATTCATGAGATCATCAAACGACTCCTTTGAAACATCTATACCCTGTGATTCTATCGCAGTTCTTCCCTGCTCAGCCGTGAGTAGTTCAACCTCATTTGGTAACTTAAGATCACACCAGAAACACTTATTTGTTAGACCAAATTCGTGAGCATGGCCCTTTTTCTCTCCATCATAACACACCTTTAAGAATAACATATAATAACTGTTTTCAGGAGGATTCGGTAGAGGACGTACAATCTGTGATGGTTTCATGATTGGTTCTGTACGCGTGATCTTTGGAGGAGGTGGTACACCTGTTCTCTTCGCAAAGGGTGGTAGACTCTGAGTTGCGGCACTCGTCTGCCAGAAGGTATCCACGTGATCAAGAGGTGATAGACAGCAGGAAGTCTCGCTGAAGGTCAGCGGCATGGGCAACTTATGTTTCTTAGCCAAGAAGTTGCCTTGACGAATCCAGAGTTCAGCACGATCCTCTGCTGTGGCAGCCTCTGGAATGATTATCTTTTCAACGAAATCCTTTTCATCCATCTCATAGGGAATGGGTGCAAAATTCACAGGTAAGATCTCATCTGGACGTCCTTGACCCCCCGCCTTTCCGAGAATCTTACGCCTGTAGTCACGCTTCTTAGAAAGTGCATAGAGTATCGTTGGATCCTTTAGAGATTCTCTTAAAAGAGGCTCAAAGATCCCCATGATAGTCTTCTGACGACTTACATCATCGGGGTCTCTCTGAAACTGCGTTAGACTCCAGGGCGGTGCATCCTTCTGGAATGACGAAATCACTGAAACAACACACTGTATTCCCTGTGTACCCTCAGCCTCCAGAGGCTGACCTCCTAGACTTCTACATCCCGCGGGAACACCTCTCAAGATTGCATCTGGAATTCTCGTCTGAGTAACTAGCAAAATATGAACTGCTGATGCACAGACAAGTGCCTGATTCAGATAGATATCATAATCAGTATTAATCGTGGCTGCAGTTTTACTCTTCCGCTGTTGCTGAATCTGCACATAGCGTTCTCTAGATGGGATCTGCTGAATGATTCCATATGTGCGCTGAACAATAAGCATATAGTCTTCATGGTCCAAGGGGATGAAGAGTTTATCCGTAAGTTGTTTGACTGTCGTGTAAATGAGACGCTTTGTTTCATTATTAAATTCTTCAGGAATCTCAAGATCTCCCATTGGCCCCACAATCTGTTCAATCTGTTCCTGAGTAATTGCGTCCTTATCTACAAGTTCAGACCGCCCCATCATAGGCCGACCATTATCATCATATTCTAGATGTGTATCATACTCAACTTCACTGATAGGCTGACCGCAATTACGACAAATATAGTACCCCTGAAAGTGACCCCCACCAAAATTTAGCGCAATATCCTTGTTCAGAACTGAGACATCACCAGGTCTTAGGAATTGGTAGATCTGTAGGAGTTCGTGCACGCACAACAGATTATGGTCACCTGCATTACACTTCACCCAGTTATCCACCTTGGTTCCCTGGAAGGTTGTCAAGAACTTACTGAGCAAGCCCATCCGCTGTGCCTGATCCTTCACCTTCCGAATCATTTGTAAGGGTTTCACGTGTGTACATTTTATCGGCTCAGGAGGCTGGCCCGCCTGATCAATGCGCAACTTTCTCAGACGTTGTTCTTTGAGAGTTGTCAAATACTCATCTCTTGCATACTTCATGCGCGCGCGTGTAAGAGCAGCGGGCTGATCGGCAAGTTGCGCGAAGGCCATCTCAGGATGTTGTCTCAGTACGAGGCCTACAAGCGCTACATCCGATGCGGCGAAGGCGGGCATCTGCTCCTTAATAGCCTTCTGAATCTCCTTCAAATGAGGTTCACCTGCTAACTTCTCAATGAGTGCAGGACCATCTGGTGTCATCTGAATCCCCTGAACCGCGGGGGGTTGAGAGACTTGCTGTGAGAGAACTTCACGCTGTCTCAGAATTTCCGCCATAATCTGATTCTGTGTGCCTTGAATGATTTCTTTGAGAACTTCCTGTTGATCAATTGTCCATTCCTTCTCACGCATACCTAGGAGAACCTGTAGGGGCCAGATATCTCCAAGACCCTCAGCCTTGATATTGGTGGACTTCAGATACTCGCGAAGTGGAATATTGCCTAGAGTGCCACCGTCAACACTCACTAAAAATGGTTGATCTGTAGATGGAATATCTGAAATTTCATCAGACTTATCTAGAATTTCCTTCATGCTCATGACCCCCTTAAGACCCGCCTCAATGTCTCCAGTGAGAGATTCCTGTCTGAGTGTACTTAGAGATGCTGCATAGGCTAGAGGGAATATAACATGTGCTGTAATAGCAGCCTCCTCTCCAATCTGAAGGGTCTGGTTACGGATCTTTGTGGCCTTCAGACCGCGTACAAGTGAGAAATTCACTGAACCTAGATCTTCCGATGAGACCTTACCCTTTTTCTTATCAGGTAGATACTGACTATATCCAACAACCGATGTATCAGAACCCGGTGCTTTACTACGAAAGACTTCCTCATCCTTCTGGAAAGCAATACGTGGATCTGCAGCAGGACGCCAGGTTGCGCCATAGCGACTTAGATAGCCGTTTAAGAAAAGATTAAATTTCTGACCAGCTATATCGGTAGAACTTTCATAATACGCAACAGATGCATTGATTTTATCAGTAAAATTCTGAAAACTAACTACACCCGAATCATCGGGTTGAGGGTCCTTTAGAGGATCCATGTCATGGTAGAGAATCTTTTCAATATTGACAACCGATCTACTCAAGGCCACTAGGCGAGTATCTAGAGCGTCAACAAGAGTCTGAATACTGGATGGTTTAATACCCTTGGGTGTACCATCATCTGAGAGTCTTATAATTGCCGCTCTTAGTTGGAAAAAGAGTTCAGTTAGAACACGTGTAGAACGCTGTGTCTGAACTAGTTTTTGCATTGCGTCAGACTGTAGAGATAGAAGATCAACATAGGCCTCACTTTTCTGTGTTATATTTGAATATGTACGTTCTGAGGTTGGGATTTCAATGAGGCGCTCAACTCCTTCCATAAATTCTGCCGGAGCTTCCAATTCTTCATCAAGGAAGACAAAGTCATATACTTCTTCAGCGCCATCATCTTCTGAACCCTCATTCTTGGTAGTCTCAAGACTACCTGTACTGTTCGTATCCGCTGTAGTGGGTGTCGGCGCTTCACGACTACGAATGACACGGAAGGGCATATCAAGAGGAATACCCTTAAATTCAAAGGGTACCACAATTTCACCTTCCACATCATTCCTTACAGTAATAGTATCATCTTCAGGAGAGACTTGAACAATGGTATAGGTTGTAAGTGGCTTACCATCTTCATCAAAAGTTTCCAGCAGTTGACCGACATTTAGATCTAAGATTTCCACAAGACCATTCTTCTTGCGCTTCTGAAGAATTTCAACAGATTCAACCCCTGAATCCTCTGTAAAGCCTTCCTCGGTGAGACCAAAGACAATTGCACTATTTGTAACTCCATCAGGCATAACATGGATTTGATCTACGTCGCGGTAAATTACACGACCTGTTGTTTTATCATGAGGTCCACCTAAGATACGAATACGATCTCCTAATTCAATCACGGGCCCCAGATCTTCTACCGGATCCATCTACCGTGGACCGTCAAAAATATGCGACAAAAATTGAATGCGAGGTCGCGTTTTAACAGAGGTATACCAATGGCTGCGTCACCCATGTCTAGTCTTAAGTCCTTCTCGTCTATTCGCGCCACTCATGCAACCTGGTCCGAGTTTAAGGATCATCTGGCTGCCAAGGAGCCCAGCGTGGAGGTCCTAGAGTTTGAGGGTAGCCCCTATGTCATTCTAAAGAGCGGCAAGGGTGTTGATTCTGAGCGTGATCTTGCAGAGGATTCTGTTTCTGAGATTAGCCAGCTGTGTCGCTCAGTCGTTTGGGACACGCGCACGAATCTCCCCTGCTCTGTTGCTCCCTTTGCCGCTCGCCGCGACCAGAAGATCCCTCTCGGTCTAGGTACTGACGGCACTGGCGTAGCACTCCGTCTCGAGGACTTCGTGGAGGGTGTCATGATCAACATCTTCCGCACGAAGGGTGATAAGGAGACGCACGTGACCACGCGGTCACGTCTGGACGCGGATGGTACCTTCTACAGCGAGCGCACCTTCAGCGAGCTCTTTGAGGAGGCGCTAGATGCGAAGAAGATCTCGCTCGGCGACGTAGAGCGTGTAATGGGCCGGCCCGTGAAGGATGGCGTGGCATCCACCTTCATTAGCCTTGTTCTCGCTCACCCCGAGCACCGCGTGGTTCGCTCGGTGGAGCAGGCTAACTTCTGGGCAATCTACCGCGGTGTTGTCTACGAGGACGGTTCGGTGGACTTCTTCACGGAGGACCTTCCCGCCGCATGGCGCCCGAAGTGCTACAGCATGACCTTCAAGGCTGACTCATGGGCTGCACTCAAGGCGAAGTTTGAGGAGATTAAGGGCTCTAAGCCGTGGTACTGGCAGGGTCTTGTCGTGCACACGGGTGCTGGTGCGCAGCGCTGGCGCTTCCGCAATGGCAATCATGACCGTGTCCGCAAGGATCTTCGTGGCACCGAGTCGAATCCCTTTGGCCGCTTCCTTCGCCTTCGTGCCAATGCGCGCGTCCAGGAGTATCTGCGCATCTACCCTGAGGATAGCGAGGCCTTCCAGGGATTTGAGCGGGACTATCGCGTAGCGACGCGCACGCTCTATACGTGGTACTGCAAGTGCCACAAGGAGCATGCTGTGACCTTCAAGGCACTACCGAAGTCTGTCCAGCCGCTCGTCTTCGGTCTTCACAAGACCTACCTGGAGACGCTTCGCCCCGCTGGTAAGACGATGCACTTCGCGGAGGTTGTCGCCTGGATCACGGCGCACCTGAAGACTCAGTATGGCGTACCGAACGTGATCCGCCTGTCAAGGGAGGAGGTTCAGCCATTGACGCAGTCACAGGCTGAGCCTGTGGCTGAGCTATCAGCGCAGCCACAGGCTGAGCCACAGGGAGCGCTTACCGAGGAGGAGGTTGAGGCGGATGCTCTAGCCGCTACTGCGGATGTGCCTGCGCTAGTCGCAAACGAGCAGACTCCCTCTGTGACCTCTGATGCGGATGCTACTGAGGAGGATACGGGTGCACGCTCACCGCGGCTAAATGCTGGCCTCACGGAGGGCTTTGCAGCGGTATAATATATTATGAAGTGATTAATATCTTTAAAGATTAAATTGCCACTTCATTTTTTATCTGTTCAGTGGTCTAAAAAGTTCACACGTATACAGACTATAAGATGCCTGCTTCTGGTGCAGCTATTGGAATTGATCTCGGAACCACGTACTCTTGTGTTGGTGTATGGCAGAATGATCGCGTAGAAATTATTGCAAACGACCAGGGAAACCGGACTACACCTTCATATGTTGCTTTCACGTCTGAGGAGCGCCTTATTGGTGATGCAGCCAAGTCCCAGGCTGCTGCGAACCCTACAAACACGGTCTTTGATGCGAAGCGTCTTATTGGTCGTAAGTTCACGGATGCATCAGTAAAGTCTGATATGGCACACTGGCCCTTCACAGTCAAGTCTGGTACGGGTGACAAGCCACTCATTGAGGTCACAGCCAGTGGTGAGACAAAGACCTTCACACCCGAGGAGATCTCAGCCATGGTGCTCCAGAAGATGAAGGCCGTCGCCGAGTCCTATCTGGGTGACAAGGTGACTGACGCGGTGATCACGGTCCCCGCCTACTTCAACGACTCGCAGCGCCAGGCCACGAAGGATGCCGGTCTTATTGCGGGTCTCAATGTACTCCGTATTATTAACGAGCCCACTGCAGCGGCCATCGCCTACGGTCTTGATAAGAAGAACGACGGCGAGAAGAATGTACTCATTTTTGACTGCGGTGGCGGCACGCACGATCTTTCCGTCCTCACACTTGATGATGGCATGTTTGAGGTGAAGGCCACTGCTGGTGATACGCACCTTGGTGGCGAGGACTTTGACAATGCAGTCGTTGACTGGTGTGTGGCTGAATTCAAGAAGAAGACTAAGCTGGATATCTCATCCAACGCAAAGGCTCTTCGTCGCCTTCGTACGGCCTGTGAGAAGGCAAAGCGCACTCTCTCGTCGGCCACACAGGCCACCATTGAGGTCGACAGTCTTTCGGAGGGTCTAGACTTCCAGGTTACGCTTACGCGTGCGAAGTTTGAGAGTCTATGTGAGGCCTTTTTCAAGCGCTGCATCGCGCCTCTAGATGGACTCTTGAAGGATGCGAAGATGAGCAAGGAGCAGATCCATGAGATTGTCATGGTGGGTGGTTCCTCGCGTATCCCGAAGATTCGTGAGCTTCTCACATCATATTTCAATGGTAAGAAACTCAACGACTCGGTAAACCCTGATGAGGCTGTTGCGTTTGGTGCGGCGGTCCAGGCGCATATCTTGACGGCGCCCAAGGATCGCACGGACAAGACGACGGATCTTCTTCTTGTAGACGTCGTGCCCCTCTCAATGGGCTTGGAGACAGCAGGAGGTGTTATGACGAAGATTATCACTCGCAATACAGCGATCCCTACAAAGAAGCAGCAGACCTTTTCCACCTACGCGGATAACCAGCCTGGTGTCTTGATCCAGGTCTTTGAGGGTGAGCGTGCCATGACGAAGGATAATAATTTGCTCGGTAAGTTCCAACTAGATGGAATTCCACCCATGCCACGTGGTGTACCGCAGATTGAGGTGTCCTTTGATGTGGATGCAAACGGTATCCTCAATGTGACCGCTGCTGAGAAGTCCACGGGGAAGTCACAGAAGATCACGATCACGAATGACAAGGGTCGTCTGTCCAAGGATGACATTGAGCGCATGGTGAATGAGGCGGCATCGGCCGCCGAGGAGGATAAGGCTCGCATGGAGACAGTTGAGGCGCGGAATAATCTTGAGTCTTACGTATACAATGTTCGCAATTCGCTCAATGATGAGAAGACACGTGAGAAGTTGGGTGCTGAACTCTGCGACGAGCATCTAGAGAAGACAAAGGTTCATGTGACCTGGTTGGATGAGCACCCCTCAGAGGATAAGGCCGCGTATGAGGCGCAGAAGAAGGTTGCGGAGGATGATTTCCGCCCTTTCTTCATGAAGCTCTATGCGACCGAGACACCTGAAAAGGCTCCTGCAAATGAGACCTTCACATCTCAGCCTTCAGCTGGTCCAAAGGTTGAGGAGGTTGATTAAAAATAAGGTAAAAATTTGAATAAGTTATATTTTGACATTGTAATGTAACCCGCGGATGATTGAGAATATAATTCAAAGAAAACAGACAGATATCAATAACAAAGCAGTTCATATCTGCTGTGTTGTAGATGACTATAATGATGCAAATATGAATCCAATCATTCAGAGAATTAAGCAGCACGTAATTGAATCTGGTGCAAGCTTTTCAACGAGAATCTTTAATTCTATAAAAAAGTCTGATGATCGTAATAATATTAGACGTCTTCCTGCCTTTCATACATATATTGAACGGAATTATATTGAAACCTTCTATCCTAATACTCGCCCAATTCAACACGTTGATGAGGCTGTAGAACGTTACAAGGTGCTCATAAATAGGAGGCATCAACGAAAGGAATGGTTTAGAAGTTCTATACGGTATTTCATAAACTTCTTCAGAATTCGTGTGAGACCTGTTTATGTTAACGGTGGCGCTAACTCAAATGCGGAATGGCATTAAACAATACATGATTCTACCACGTAGGAAGATGCCTTGTTCATGTCAAAAACCTGCTCCAGACTATCCAGAGACAGATAATTGGGGACCAGTCTTATGGGCAGTCTTACATGCACTTGCTGAAAGGGGTGGTAAACTAGTTTCACAGGGCTTTCGTGATGATGAGAAGCGTCAGTGGACCAATATTATCACAACTCTTCCTAAAATCATCCCCTGTCCAAATTGTCGTACTCATGCGGAAGAATGGATTACACAGCACCCAGTTACGGCAATCAAGGAACTCTATGGAGATAAACTAAGAACCTGGCTTATTGATTTTTTCTATACCTTCCATGAATCTGTGAATTCGCGTACAGGAAAACCATCGTTTGACAAAACTCTGTTATCTCAAACGTATGGATCTATTTCCGTTGCAGGTGCTATAAAAAGACTCAAACCTTTTATTGAAGTCGCAATTCGTCTTTCCGGTCTAACACTGGTCCCGTGGCAGAAGTGGTCTGGCTATGTTATCATGCTTTCATCATTTTATGGTCTCTAAGTAGAATGTCACGGTATCGTACGCGTAAACTTAGGCTGAATCGCACGCGTAAACTTAGGCGGAATCGCACAAGACACGGTGGCGCAGCCATGACATGCGAGGAAGCAAGTGCACTTAACTTAGAAAGTAATTCTGTTTCTTCCATGAAGAAAGCAATGGCCAAGGCAAAGATGCGCGAATGTAATAGTTCAGGTCAAATTAAGAAAAATGCTGCTGTTGCACCAACTAAGGCGTGGTATAACAATAGAACAAGAGCGGGTGAAACTGGATATGGCTTTTGCAACAGTGGTGTAACAAGTAATAGAACACGGTGTATAAATAATGCTGAAGAGGCTGAAAGAGCCAAAAGTTATGAAAAATTTACTAACCAGTCTACTCACAATTTTGAGAATTCAGTTAAGTCCACCGAGAGTTAAACGCGACCGCCCGACGGCACGCCGATTGACGACACGTACAACCCCGCCACCGCCAGACGGGGTTATATCTGAAGTCAAACCGCTTCATCTCATCGCGGCTGAACAACCACGTGGTATCTCGAGGTCAGCAGCCAATCTGTCTGAAAGTCTAATTTGTCTCTAAGAATGGCACCTTCGGCAAGCCAGGATAATACTCTCTTACAATCTTTATCAATCCGGAATAATCAATATCATATAGAAGAATCACGCCCGCAAATCGTAGGAGTATAGTATCTTCAAAATCTAAACCAGGAAATTTATTCAAAATGAAAAAGAGAAATAGATACAGCGCGATAGATATTTTAAATATTGTATCAGATACAATATATAATTTAGAGTCAGTTGTCTGTTTTTTTAATACAACAAGCGCCATTTGAATAAACACAATAACCTTAAGAACTATAAAATATATGTGATACGACTTCATCTTCTAGTATTACTTTACAGATGTTGGTGGTAGAGCAGTTGGCTCTTTCTTCAACTTAATTGTCCGTCTCGCCGCCGCCGCTGTACCGGGAGCAGGAGCCGCAACTGGGCCTACGGAACCAGGTGCACCACCCTTCCACAGACGCAACCACTCCTCAAACATCGCCTTGCATCCCTTAGCAGCAGCAGCAATTGCGCCTCTTCCTGAAAGTTCATTGCCATCCTCCACACCAATGCGAAGGAGCATCTCATCCTTCAAAGGGTGTGGGATCTTGTAACCCGCAAAGGAAAGGCGTGGCGTGGCCTCCCCCTCCACATGATTGTCTACAAGCCAAGTCTGGATCATGTTTCCGAAGGTGTGATCCTGACCCTGAATCACAAAGTCAAATCCGCTCAACTGTGCATCCGATGGAACCACAGTGATCGTATCAGGGAGATCACCGGTATCAAGTCCTACGAAAGGCTCACACATCTTAATGAGACCGATCAAAGCACGCTCTACAATTGCACGAGGCGCCATCGTTCCGATAGACTCAATCTGGAAGTCAAAACTATTCGGCTCACCCTTCTCATCAACCTTGTAAATACGCTGAATCTCCATTGTCTTGAACTCACGATCAAGTTCTGCACGGCGAACCTCATCCTGTCTTAGACTCTCAGGCTCCACATTCTTGTGACGAACAAGCCAGCGCTCAAAGTATGCATTCCGGCGCTCAGTATTTACATCCAGCGTATATCCATAGGATGCTTGGCATGTGGGAATAAAGCGTGAATGCTCGCGTCCCGAACCGACTGTTGCACGCATTTCAGCATTCAAGGTCGGCGTAGCGGCTGTGCGCTTTCCAGGAAGACTTGTAATGAGACAGGTATCACGTGTAAGAGGATGCGGCTGGAAGAAGGTACGATTAGGCACCTCCACCAGAGTCTCTGACAAGTCGGCAGCCTTGCGCCGCTCCAGAACTTGAATATCACCGGCCATAACATCGCGGGGCTCGGCACTCTCATTCGTAACCGCGAGACGGAATACATAGCGATCCGGATCCCAGGTGGTAGCATCGGCGCCATGAATGGGAATAAGACTAATTCTATGTGCGAGCAACTCATTCGGCTGCGTGGTGCTGTCGTTCTGTCCGACCTTGATATCTGATACATCTAGAACTGTGCCGGGTGGATCTGACCGAAAGGCTACAGTAGGTACAAGAGTCATGATTGCGCGACGAAGTGTATTTGCATAAGGGTATGAAGTGGGTGCGAGAGTAAAGGCTAGCTTTCTCTGAGAGGGCGATGTAATACTCTGAAAAGACGTAGCGGCCATTGTAGCTATACTGTTTTTACAGGGAGATTCAAATTTAGGCCCGCG
>Ga0214921_10003105_pt1 | contig 25990 bp, 23 predicted proteins | sample LL1505_MetaG_FD_177992 | JGI IMG/M metagenome (GOLD analysis project Ga0214921, IMG submission 177992) | Freshwater microbial communities from Lake Lanier, Atlanta, Georgia, United States - LL-1505 | ecosystem: Environmental > Aquatic > Freshwater > Lake | place: USA: Georgia | collected... | reverse complement strand
ACATGAGTGTTCCACGCGGTTCGTTCCGCGACCTGCTGACTCGCTTCCCACGTGATTTCCGTCCGATTCACATACGGACCCAGATAGAGATTGATAACATCCAACTCTAGGGTAGTCATGTTCCGACAAGCCCCTACCGCTCCATTGATAAATGTGTTTACCGTCCTCTCCAATCCATTGTCCTCCAACGAGGAAACGTAGAGGAAAAAGAAGAGAGATTCAAACACCGAGATGAACTGGATATGAAGTACGAGTTTTAACAGTGTATGGAGGAGACGTTTTTCGTGTTTGTGATATCCGATGATAACGCGCTCCAGCAAAGTGGACTCGGTGATGAGATTGACTTTCTCCTCCTTCAACCCTTCCAAGAGTGGTGAACGATTGATATCTTCCTCTGCAGACCATGCCGACACCTTGTTCAACGAAGGAATCCGCTTCATACGTTGCGTGGGCGTGGCGATGGGCGCCATCGGTGGGGAGTCTACGATCTTGATGTCTGCATCATGGAACAACATCCATTCCCTTCTTGTTTCATCTGTTCACTTTTTAAACTCCCCCCTTTAGTAGAAACCGTCATGTTTGAGTACCACTCCAAGCAGAGCCATTCCGAGTTTTACGGCGGCGAGGGCGTCACGAAAGTCAACGAGGTTCGCATTCGTGGCAAGAAGGGCACCAAGTCCGTTACCTGGAAGAACCAGGCGGGTAAGGTCGTGAAGCGCTCCAAGAAGTCGTTGACCAAGAAGCAGATCAAATGTATCCAGCAGTGCCAGTTCGTACCTGGCTTGTTTAAGGACTGTAAAATGTGCTTCTAAGAAGTATCTAAAGTCTGATGGCCTGTGTAGGAATACACTACCATGGCCACCATTACCTTCATTTATCGTCTTCGCCCGCATTCTTTCGTCTATCATGGTAAGATTCGTATGTGTTCTGTTCCAGAGGACGACGTGGGATTGGACCGTGTTATTCGGCCCATCGTTCAGACAGGCATCCGCGCCTATCGTGCCGCCAAAGGCTACACCGATTTGCTGGATTCCGAATTTCAGCTCGGCGTACTCGGTCTCTCCACATCATGTGTAGAACACTGTAGCGAGATGGAATATGGTGCGTTTGATTTCTACTCCGTGCAGAAGGACGATGGACAATTTGCATACTGGATGAATGGACAGAAACTTGCGTCTACCTAAGCTTATGATGTGTACATTATAAAGTAGAATGACGAGTATCACCTTCCTCTATCGCGTGGATGACGGCGACGAGCTCTATCATGCGAAGTTGGTCACGGACATGCCCCTTCCTGCAAAAGGACGATTTCTATCCGAGTACGTGTATTCCATCGTAGCGTATGGCCTTGGAAAGTACCGCGCATGGAAGGGCCTGCCTGCGATGCAGAAGGGGATTCGGCTCGGTACGTTGTATACGAATGCGGTGGATGCTGTGAATACAGTGACGTTGGAAGACCACGTCAGTTACAATTTCTTCTACATGGCCAGTGAGAATAAAAGCACCTATGTGATAGACGGTGAACTACTACCTCTCTAGCAATCTGCTACCTTTGTCTTACAGAAACTCTAAAATACTATAATAGCGATCCGTTAGAACCTTCACCTTCTTTCGTGTGGCCTCAGGAAGGAATGCCATCGCGGCCTTGATGAGGATTCGCATGCACATGGTTGGATTCACCACGCGAATTTCTTGGAGATTTTCGCCGTGCTTTCCTGACAGAAGTGAGTTGATACCCTTGCCTGTCTTAAATTCCAGAGCGTACAGGATCTCAAATCCATCACCGTCAATGATCCAGGCCCATTTGTGATTGCCCAGATGGTCCAGGATCTCGTCATATGCGTGTAAGGCCTCGTCTGCGTCTTCGTATTGCGTGATGGTGGATGGCTTGGTATAATAGGTGGAAACACCATGTCGCGTGTGAAGTTTTTTGAAGGAATACGAAGGGGAGTCCATCGGGTTCCACTAGAATAAGAGCCTAAATATCAGACGGTGTAATAAACACAGAATTAGAAGGGACGATGTACGTCATTATTCGTTTTCATGTCAAGGAGGATGTAGAGCACATTGTGGACATTGTAGAGAGCCATAAGGACCTTATCCATTATGTGGATGTACTTCTGAGTCATGATCTGACACTCAAGAAGGTGGATCCACCTATGATAAATCTGCGGGCGGGTCGCTGTGTACCGATTGCACACAATGAGAAGCATGAGTATTATGTTCAGTATCAAACAGTAGTGAAGGAGCCGTCGTTCCTGTAAGGGTGCCGTATCTCTCCTAAGGTGAGGGTCAACGTGGTGCGTTTGGAATTCGTGGAGATTTTCTACGGTACAAGTGTACGACTGAGTAGCACAGTGGCAGTCTGCATCGAGCTGTTAACTCGAGGGTCGTTGGTTCAATCCCAACCTCGGTCGTATTATCTTTTTTACAATATTGGTAGATGTTGTAAAAATAGAATCTATATTACATCGTGGTACATATGCCCCGTATATCAGACGGAGTAATACACGGACTTCAGGCCATATTCCTTTATGCATTTCTCTAGGTGACAACGACACGAATGGCACGGCTCGGAATTCAGAATCTCCGTGGACCCTCGCGCCAGCCGAATGACCACCAACGTGGCTCCCTCCAACTTCGCGACGTCGCCGATTTTCTTGAGCACCGCGCGCTCGGCATGTATCGTGTTGTCCGTGTATCCACAACCCTTGGAACGAGAACCGACTTTGTTGGCCGCTACCTCCAACACTTTTCCTCGCTTCAACACGGCGGCAATGTGTAGTTTCGTTCGGTGCTTCATACGGGCACTCGGAATGGAGACCTGCTCCTCAATCATGTCCATGATGGACTCCTTGCTGAGCTTCATTGCACTTTTACCAAAAGTGCTTAGTGCGCAAAATGTGAAAGGGGGCTTTTAATAAACGTAGGTGATAAGATGGGCCGTCCATCCTTTCTGGGCCTGTCAACTTTCAAATTTTTTAATGAAGCGGACTAGTCTCGTGTGACAATGACGATACTTGGATCCGTATCCGATTCCGTATCCGACACCATCGGTGTCATCGGTGATCGCCGTTCATTGCTGGGATAGATAACCGCGTTTCGCGGTCTTGTGGTATCCACTGGCGCAGGACGCATACTGTTGAGCAGTGGTGAGGACACAGATGGGCGCGATTTTCTTGGCGGAGGCAATGGCACCATACTGCTTCGGCGATAATTCAGACGGCTCTCAAATTGGGAACCACCCTTCTTCGCCGTCTGTGCCGCATCCAGGGCCTGCTGGTGTGCAACCGGTTCCTGATACAGCTTCATTTTCTCTAGTTCAATCTCCTCCTGAATCCTGCGCTTGCGCTCCTCCACCGCCCGCGTCAATTCTTCCTGTTCTCTTCGGTTTTCCTCACGTCGCAAATCAATCTCTTGTTCCAACTCTTTCTTCCGCTGCTCCAATGACTCTTTGAGTCTGGATTCCACTTGCTCCGCAATTTGCTTCTCTATCTGCGGACTCACGAGCTCGTTCAAGGTCTGTTTTCTGCGCTTGAGCATGAGCGCGGCCTCCACCGCCATCTGCTTGAGACGCGACTCGGAACTCTCAAAGACAATGGTATGCTCCAAGGCACCGCAGATATCGGGCTTCTTCAAATCGCGAATGGTTCCAAAATTCTTCTCAAACATCTTGATGGGCTCAGGAGGAATCGGTGGCGACTGCTCAATCAACCGGTCCAACTCGGTACGACAGATTTTCAGAAAATCCAAGGCGTCCATGCGGTCGTTCGGATTGAGGGCCAGCTCTACCGCAATGAGTCGCTGGAATTTGCCCCAAGTGATACTGGCCACACGATGCGACTCTTCCAGCTGTGCATACCGTAAATAGTTGCCCACTGTTGTTAACATACCTGCGACGAGTGAGATGCCGCCAATGGCGAAACTGGCGTATTTCTTCGCCATTTCATTGTTCTCAAAGAGCGACTGGATACCGAAGTTGGCGGTCCCTCCTAGGGTAGAGAGAACGATCACAGGCAAGTTAATCCACAGGGTTTTTACATGGAAAATCTTTTCGGACTTGTCGTGTAACCACCGATAACAGGACGCAATGTCACTCCACTCCGCCATCAGGCGCTCTTGTTCTTTCATCCAGCCATTCTGAAATTTTTTTGTCTTGTCTTCTTCCTTTCCTTGTTTCCCGTCCTTCGCCTTTGCTTCGTTTGGCGAAGTAGGTGCTGTGTTGTTTTTTTCGGACATGGTCCCCTAATTACGTCCGTTTTTTTATTTCAGTATTTTCCGCAGTCGGTGTCCAAAAATAATAATGACACGAATGATGACTGGATCCAACAAAGCATCTACGCATTCTTGGTTGCTTTCCACTTCTGATACTTCTTCTTTTCCTGCAGGCCCGTTTTGTATAAGGTGTCTACTTCCTTTTCCGTTAGTTTTGCGGGATCGAGACCTTTTGGCAACGAGACAAATTGCGGCGTTTTCAGCGTTGTCTTCATCATGTAGGGGCCATAGGGCCCTGTGCGGATGACGTATTCTTTGAAGGTAGCGAGGGCATTTATCGTGGCTGCGCCTCCCGCCATCTTTGCCTCTAGACGCTCTATGGTCTTCTCCATGGGTTCGCTGTGTTGATACGGGATGTTTGTATCACCGCATTGAAGATACTCTCCAAATTTACCTATTTTCTTCCGAATGGGTTGGCCCTTCCACTCGCCTACGAGGGTCCCCTCTCGTCTTAGGCGCTCCTCCTGAACGAAAGCCAACGCCGCCTGTTCGGTTAAGGCGGCGAAAGAGGTGCCCGTGGGCCAGCCGAAGAATTGGGTGTCCTCTTTGTTTGGACCCTCTATCAGAAGTAGTGGACCCTTCTTGGATTGAACGGCTTTGAGACCCCCTGTAAACTCTTTGACTTTGGCGTGACCGTCCTTTGATGGATGGAGGAGAGACTGTTTGGACAGTAGGTCCTCATAGCGCACCTTGTAGGATTCCCACGTGTCTTTGAGAACCTGCTTCCACGGTTCTTCGCCTTCTGCGATTCGGTCCAGACGTTTTTCCATCTGCGCGGTAAAACCATAGTCAAAGAGGTCCTGGAAATGTTGCAGCATGAACGCGAGCACCGAGCGACCGAGGTCCGTGGGAATCAGTTTGTTCTTCTCGGCGCCCACTTTCTTTTGGAAGGACCTTGGGCTTGCGGGCCATCTGTGGGGAGTCAGTGTGTATTCCTTGACGGCGACTTCTTTTGGCGGAATGTCCTTCGTTTCTACATAGCCCTTGTCTTGAATCGTCGCAAGCAAGGAAGCAAACGTGGAAGGACGTCCAATACCGAATTGTTCCAGGGCTCGCACCAGTGTGGCTTCCGTGTAGCGCCCTTGGGCCTTTGTCTCCTTCGGTTCGGCTTTCATCGTTTGCCAAGTGACGACGTCATGGAGCGAGAGGGCGAGCATCTGCTGCCACGCAGTGTCCTCGCTGTCTGATTCCTCTGGATCCTCTGCGTTATCCTCTAGAGAGGCCACTTTTCCTGCCATCTTCCATCCCTCAAACGTTGTGCGTCTCCACTGGGCGGTCCACTGAAACTCGTCCTCGTGAATCTGTAGTTTGACCTTGGCTTGCTCGCCTCTTGCGGCGGCCATGACCGATTGAATCGCGCGCTGCCAAATCAGACGATACACCTTCTTGTCCGTGGCAGTCCAGTCGGCACCGTCTAACTCGGTATATTCCATGTGCGTGGGACGAATCGCCTCATGAGCTTCTTGCGCTTTTGGCTCGTTTGGCTCGTCTGCACCCTTTTTGGCCTTCTTCTTTGGCTTGGCTTCCTTGGCTTCCTTGGCCACCTTCTCGTCCGTAAGTGCGCCAAGGAACTCCTCTCCATACTGGTCTAGGACCCATGTGCGGGCCTGGACAACCGCATCCTGGGACATCGTGGCCTGGTCCGTTCGCATGTAGGTGATGTGACCCGCCTCATAGAGTCGCTGGGCGATTTTCATCGTGTTTTTTGGATTCAGATGGAAGAGCGCACTCGCCTGCTGCTGTAGCGTACTCGTCATGAGCGGATCAGGTGCCTTTTCGGTCCACGGGCGAATGTCTTTGCCGACGATGGACGCCGTGGGCGTGTTGTGAATGTTTTCCATGTAATTCAGGGCGGATTCCTCGTCTTCCAGTTCCTCGTCCATGTGCGCGGGGAACCTAAAGGGGGCTTTAAGTCCTCCCTTGTTGGCTTTAAGCTCTCCTTGAGTGTCCCAGGCAGCGCTCAGATGCCAGCTGGACGTCGCCTGAAAGTCGGCGATTTGCTGTTCCCGCTCTACCACGAGACGCAGGGCGGGGGTTTGGCATCGGCCCGCCGAGAGGGATGGGGCCACATAGCGCCAGAGAAGAGGGCTCATGGTGAAACCGAGGAGCATGTCCAGTACTGCCCTCGCTTTTTGCGTGTTTACTTTGTCCATGTCCAAGAGACCTGGATGCTGAATCGCATGAGTGATGGCCTTTTCGGTGATTTCCGTGAAGGTGACGCGCTTCGCCGTCTTCGGATTCAGCTTTAATAAGAGACAGACCGAATAGGCAATCTGCTCGCCTTCCATATCCTTGTCGGCTGCGAGGTAAATCTCGTCGGCGTGTTTGGCTTGTTCTTTGAGCTCCTTCATGGCTTTTGCCTTTTCCTTCAGGAATTCATATTTCGGCTCAAAGTCCGTCTTCAAGAAATCCAAGGATTGTTCCAGGCCGCGAATGTGTCCCAGCGAGGCTACCACCCGCCAGTCCGCACCGAGGTACTTCTGGATAGTCTTCTGCTTTCCTGGAGACTCAATAATGAGCAGCTTCATGATGGTGTATTCTCTCTCTGATTCTTCCTAACGTGTGACGATACTTCAAATTTTATGTGGGAGTAAAAAATTGGAGAATACCATGCGAATAGATAGAAGACGCGACGAACAAAGCTGCGATGCGCCTCTACGACCTCTATGACGATGTCTTCCAGTCCATGTTGGACTACTTGGAATACGAAGAGATTGCTCGTCTTTCCCAAACACATGAGGAGGTGTTTATAATATGTGATGACTACGTCCAACATGACGTGGGAGTGTCGGTGGCCGATCTCTATCACTTTGTTCCTACCGCCTTCGGCAGCGACTGTGGGGACAGTGATAGCGTATCTGTCAGAAGTGACACCTTTGAAAAAATTGAAATCAGTGATGATACGCCGCTGTGGGATGCGATTGTCATTCTCGCTTGATCATGTCACTTGACCGCCTCTACTCGGATGTATTCTACTTGGTACTGGATTATCTGGATCTGGACGACGTCGCGCGTCTCTCTGGCGCGAATCATGAGACCCATACCATGTGTACCGAGTACGTACCAATGGTGTCCGAAATGACCCTAGACAGCCTACAACATCGTCGCTGTCCTCATAAGGAATCCATTCCCTCCATGGAAACCCCCACAGGGTACATAATCTATACACCCATATCGTGTGGGAGTGTGGATAAATCCTCCGTATTAGAGGGCTATTGCACTAGGCACCTGACATACCATATCTGCGAAGATTGCGGAACGGTACGTGATGTGCTGGACGAAACAGAGGCATGCGCCGACGAAGGAGGATGCTGCTACAAATGGGTGTGCCGCCTGGAAGACGGTGGCTGCCCTCCTCTTCAATGTTGGTCCTGTTACGCGTACCATGATGTAGTTTCCATGTACAGGCACAGGACGGACAGAGGAAATAAAGACAAAAAGGACCTTCTATGCGACGCATGTGTCCAGGAACATGATGTTGCAGAGATGTTTCAGCCCTGCGTCATCTGGTACGGATTGAGTCTGGAAGAGGCGGCGCACCGTCGTGGTTAGTAAACATCCTCTCCACAATCGTTACACATACAGTACACTATTTTTTTCTCCTCAGAAAGCATAGAAAATGATGAAGGATTCGGGTGAAGTGAGTCTGGAAACGCTCCTCGTGACCGTGCTCAATGTCGTGGCCGTCTATCTGGCGGCCTTTACTTACCATCTGAACTGGACAGGTGTTCTGACCGTGATGATTATCGCCTCCCTCTTTACGGCGGGTATCACCCACATGATTCTCTCCAAGCTCGCGGCGGTCAAGTCCCGTGCCCAGATGCTGGTAAGCGAGACGGTTGGCGTTCTCGGTGTGGCCCTTGTGTCGTCGCTGGCTGTCCTCCTGATTCTCACCATGCGCTTCAACCTCCCTGAGGCTCTCGGCATCTCCCTGCTCTCAGGCCTGCTAACCGCCCTCCTGCGCTTCCTGTTCTCTCTGGGGGCCTAAATCGTAATACATTCTTCTAAGTTAGAATGGCCAGTATCAACCCATCTAGCGGCCAAGGAGCTCTCTTTGAACTCGTTGCCCGCGGTGTTAAAGATAATTATTTTGTAAAGGACTCCAGGGATAGTACATTCGTGTATGATGCACGATACGATTCCTCCGCACACCACGTATCCGAACGCAAAACGGTGGTTCCCATTAACGACACGAAGTTTGGCAACACCTTTGAAGTGGAAATTAACCCCTATGGCGACGTCATGACCGAGTGCGCCTTTGAAATTGACCTACCTGTCTGGTATCCATCTCTGCCCCGCTCCGCGGGTGATTTGCAACTCTGCGACCCCCATATTATCAACGGTCTGTATCCAATTACAGCGGCGGGAGGCGGACAATCCTATGGCTACGTCAACTACGTAGGGTACTTTTTGTTTGAGAAAATCCAGGTCTATCAGGACCAGTTTTTAATACAAGAGTGGAGCGGTGATGGTCTGCTGGCCAAGGAGTTATCCGAGGGTTCGTATAATAGTGCCTTTCTACAGCAGACGGTGGCGGGATTTGTGGAGGATGTGGCGAACCCTGTGCGCGGGATTCAATTGCGTGCGACGCCTGGCCATTTGCGTGTGAAGATTCCCCTGCCTGGGATGCAATGTCCTGGCGACGGCGGACTACCTCTTGTCGCGATGGCCTGGCAGACCTTCCGCATCAAAGCGACGCTTCGTCGGCTGGAAGACTTGGTCGTATGTGACGATCCCACTGTGCATCAACCCAATCTTACCCCTTGGAATGTGCCACTATTTACGTATATGGGGGAGGACGGCGCACCTGTCACGTTTGCACCCAAACCGTTGGCGGACATCGGTCAGCCGACCATTTTGTTATCCACCATTCAGCACTATGTCCCACCCCGCGTCCAACAAGAGCTGCGTAGTAGCGTGATTCAAATCCCTTTTCGCCGACAGTTTGAGAATAACTTTACATTTGGCGAGCTTGACTACATACCCCTAGACAAGGGCGGTACCGCGGCGGTGACCCAGTGGATTGACGGTCGCTTTCCTACGGAACGCTTCTTCTGGTTCTTCCGCACCCAAAACGCACTAGACAGGAATCGTTTGGACGACTTCTTTAATGACTATTTTGATACCCATGTACCAACTGCCACGCAGCCTCTGACGGTGCCCTATGGGGCATTTTACTATACGATGAAACTCGTGATCGCAGGTCGTGACCGTGAGAACTTACACGAACCTTTGGTCTGGCAACAATTATGTGTATTGGCGAAAGACGAACGGGCGAACGGTAAGGGAATCGGCGAGATGAAATGGAACACGGGCGAGGCATATGGCGTCGTGTATCCCGCTCCACGGCAACCCGAGGGTACCATTAATATGTCTACTGCGTACCGCCCCACACTGTATATGGAATTGGCAAATATCAACGCAAATCCTTTGATTGCACAGCGTCGGTCCGAGTTCCGCGTTTTCACGGAGGGCTGGGCTACGTATGAGGTCAAGGAGGGACGGGGGCGGTTACTCTTTGCCAACTAGGCACTTTTTTCCAAAAAGTGCGCAAAAACGGCGCTACGCGCTCGTATGATAGGGGCTTTTCAAAATAGAAACGCTCATTACCTCGCTTTTGCGCACTTTTTGGGAAAAAAGTACGCAAAAACGTGGAATATATTAGGTCGCGCATCCATGAACCCTGTACGGCATCGTACCAGTAAGAAACATGGCTCCCTCTGTGTCGGCATCATGACCATGCCCCATGCCCGCAAGGTGCGACACGGAACGTCCCATATCATGAAACCCTATGTAGACTGGTTTGAGGATCGAGGCGTTCGTGTATTGCCTATCCCTTACGATACGACCGATCACGAGACTTACTTTCGTCAAATCAACGGTCTCTTCCTTCCTGGTGGTGAAACCACCTTCGTGATGCGGAATCGTGTGTTCGTGGATTCCGTGACTCGGTTCTTTGAGCTCTCTTTTCAACGAGGAGAGTATTTCCCCATCTGGGGTACGTGCTTCGGTTTTCAACTCCTGATGTTCATTATCGGCGGTTTCACCAAGCTGAAGCGATATCCTTCCCACTGTATGACCCCTATCCATGTCACCAAGGCGGGTAAAGAGTCACGCCTCTTCCGTTCCTTTTCCAAGCGCTATTTGTATTATCTGGAACATTATGATTCCACTTCCAACAACCATGAATACGGAATCTCTCCACAGGACTTCATGGACAATCTGCATCTGAGCCGTTTCTATGATATCTTGGCTACTGCCGTGGACGAACATGGAAAGGAATACGTGGACGCCATAGAAGCTAAGTATTACCCCATCTATGGCGTCCAGTGGCATCCTGAGCGCCAGCGTACCACAGGGCCCTTCGTTGATTTCTTTGTGGGTGAATTGCGAAAGAACAAACATCGCTGCTCGGGTGCGATACCCTATTTGCGGCATGTCATGCGACCCCATCGGTGCGTCCAATACCCCGAACACCGAGAGCTGCCCTGCTACTTCTTTTAGGCTCGCGGCGACGACCTCATCTAAAGAAGACCTCCTACCTACAGGATAACATGGATGTGCGATGTCTTACTGGTTCCTCGGAACACCGAGAAGAATGGTACATGCATTTCTTTACCGTGGTCTACATGGACCGTGCAGATTTGTTGTCGGTCTATTGGTACAAGGGACGAACGGTGAACCGCGAGTTGTTTGAGGATGTGCGACAGATTCTGGAACGCATGAAAGAATACCGCATCTGTGCCTCTTACACAGGAGACATCATGTGTCTGACCGATGAACGGGCGTTTGTGGAGAAACTCGTGCTACTTGGACTACAAGGGACCATGATTCATACCTATGATTGGCCTATTCAGGGCGGGGGTTCCTTGGAAATAGAGGGTGGTGTATGCTCCCAGTCTGCCTATTTTCAGCAGATGTCTGGCGTCTGTTTTCAGGATTATGATGTATGGCACTCCTTCTCCAGCACGGATCCGAGTGAACCCGTCTTGCTCCACAAAGGGCTTGCTAGAAAGGAATCCGTGGAAATTGTGGCACCGTCTGATTCCGAGTCGCGTCTGATCGTTGTATCCTTCTTTGGTCGCTCAGTCCTCCTATCATGGTTGCCTCTTGCTATCACGGGTTATACCGTGTTTTACTCTGCCATTGAGAATCGTCAATTGTATACATGGTTTGTCTCCATGATTCAACGACAGCAATATGGGCTGGCAAAACAACAAATCGCCGCATTGGAGGATTATCATACACGGCAACTTGCTCTCTCTTCGCCCCTCGTTGCGGATACAGTACCATCTGTTTGTATTAATGCACCTACCTTGGCACTAACGGATACCGTGGAGGAGGTGACCGAGGTGACCGAGGCAAAAGCGGACGTTGCGCCCTCGGCAAGTACCACTCGTTCTCTACAGGAATTAGAATCTCCTACCTTCTGGGTTCGCACCTTCTGTGAGTTATACGTGGAGGAATCGGCGGATCACGATACCCTTTTGTCCGAAATCTACCAGGATTATCTCACGTTTTCGGATTGGGGATATCGCGACAAGTTGGTATCCATGACGGCCTTTGTCAAAACACTTCGTGCACTCGGCCGGTTTACGATCAAACGACGCTCCAAGGGGATGACGCTCGTAGGGCATCGCTCGCTCGTTTCCCAGCAAGAAGCCATGCGTGATGCGGTGCGACATGGCCAGCAATCCGAGCGCAATGTGTTGCGATATCACACGTCACGAGAAATTCAGACAATTGTGGGGCGGTATACTGACATAATAGAAGAGTGTTATCCCCTTTGCGCACGAGAGGCATGTCTGGCACTGCACGACATGGGACTATCTCTGGATTCGGCCATTCTATACTCGTTTTGTAGGATTCCTGGCATGACCGAGCAGCTGAAGATGTATGCGGAATACGTGGACGGGCTTCTCTCCCAACCACTTACCATGGATCACCAGACCGACTACGAGGGCTTCCGCGAACTCACGGAGCGGTGCGTGCTGTATTATCCGTTTCGGTTGGAGGGTAGGAAGTTTGCTGGGGCAGAGGGGGCGATTACCGCACCAGAGGAGGCGTCAGAAATCACACTGGACGAGCAATTTCATGGGTTGAGCTTGACGGGTGTCATGGAAGAGGAGGATTCTTCTTCCTAAGTTATTTATGTTATACTTATATCGTATAGGACGAACTATCGCGTATAAGTATCGTTACTGCTTGAATCCGCTCTTGATCCACTGGGCCACCTTGGCCGTATCCGAGGAGACGAACAGCGGCTGCGGATTACCATTTACAATTGCCAGGAAAGCGGGAATGGACCGAACACCACAGTAGCCTGCGGTGTAATCGTTCTGATCAATGTCACAGACGTACCACTTTATTTTATCACTAAGACCAAGTAATAGGTCAGTATTGATTCTCTTACAAGGCTGGCACCAGTCAGCTTGGAACTTCAGAAGGACGATCGGATCATGCGGAACGGGTGGGTTTTTCTTGATCAGGCTTTCGAAGAACTCCTGGCTCGGGAGGGGAGTCATCTTTCCGTGGGCGCTCATTCTGTCTGGATCGCAGGAACGATAGCGCGATTCCAGACACGGCAATGAGACCAATCGTTCCAAGGAACACATAAGGAAGAAGACCACCGTTGTCGTCTGCACCGCCTGACTGTGCTGCTTGCTTCGCCAACACGGCGCCGATGGCGCCTGGCGTTAATCCCTGGCTCAAGGCCGCTGCCTGCGGCGCCAAGGAAAGCGCAGCCGTGGCCGCCTCGGCCGTCTTGTCCACCGTGTTTAATGCTTTATCTACGACGGCCGTTCCCTTGTCCACGACATTCCTACCCAACTGAATACCCTCCTGAACTGTGGAAATCGCCGTATCTGCTGTGTGAAGCGCCGTCTCGGCCACATTCGTAACCGGTTTTAGGAACGGGCCTGCGACCTCCGCGATAATCTCAGGGTTCTGGACCACGACCTTGGCTGCCGTCTTTGCCAATCCCAAGGGCCCTGCCAGGAACGGGAACCAGTTCACAATCAGGCTTTCCACCGCCGAGACGTACTCCTCCTTCGGAGCGGGGAGACCAAAGTACTCATGATTCTGCTTGATGACGTCGTCGGTGTAGACAAAGAGACGAACAACCTTGTAAATGTACCACACAAACGGCACCCATGCAAAGATGAAGGTAATGAAGAGGAAGAGTTGGAAAAAGCCCAAGCGATTCTGGCCGGTCAAGAAGAAGTCCACGCCGAAGGCACCGCCTAGTAAGACCGCCAAGGCGTAATAGAAGAAGGCCATGTGCTTCTTGTCGGGTACATCACTTGCCAACACACCTGCTCCAATTCCTTGACCAATGCCCGTGAAACCGATGCCTGGCGCTTGCACACCGAACACCTTCACGACATCACGATGGAAGACGGCCTGCGAGGCATCGTACAACCACCAAACACCGAGGAAGAGGATATTGATGACGATCTTAGCGAGGAAGGTCAGGGGCGAACGAAGATAAAGGTGGTCCAGTGCGAAGAATCCGCCGAGCACGGAGAGGGCTAAAAAGGTATTATAGGACAGGAATGCCGCTCCTGGACCACCCTCTTTTGCGTTAAAAGCGGACTTTGCACCCTCGGATAGTGGCTTCTCCGCATGCCGCCAGTAGTCTAATTGGGAGACACTCGGGCTCATTACTAGGCACTTTTTAGAAAATAGTCCACAACATTATAGTACTGCGTGTGGCGCAGGTACTATCATCTTGTATTACAACCTGTTTCGGCGCTTAGAACTTTTGAAAAAAGTGTGCAAAAGCTCGTCATCTCGCTTTTCTATTTTCCAAAAAGTGCATTAGATAGGTGTGCTTACGCACACGTTTTTGCGGGCTTTTTTTGAAAAAGCCCCTTAGATGGTAAACAGTAATCCGCCGAATCCATTGATGACACGGAAGATGTTGTAATTGTGTGCGTAGACCACAATATGGCAGTTGCCTCGCTGCTGCCACACAGGAATCAGCGGATTGCTTAGCACGGGGTTCATCTGAATCTGCCAGACAATGCTGTCAATACGACTGGCATTCATGGAACCCGTCGGTTGCACGTCCTCGGGCCTCAGGGCAAAACAATAATTATAGATGAACGACTGGACCGGAGTGGTGACATGATGTTCATATGGCTGCTCCAATCGGAAGTACTGCGGAATGCGGGCGGCAAAGCGGTCGTATCCGTCCAATTGTAGCTTGGCAAGAGAAATGAGGTCCATCCGACCTGCAGGGGCATTGGAGTTCATAAACTGTTGCACATAGAGTGGAATGGGCTCGTCAATGGCGCGATTGCTGTAATTAAACCACTCATTACGATTGATCATCTCGTCGCGCTGCGCCACAAACATGAACTCCTTAATCGGATGGTTGAACTCTACCGAAATGGTAGCCGTCGTTTGCTGACCTGTGAGTGCGTAAGGCGGAGTGTACTGCACTTGTTCAATCAGATACTCATGCGAGGTACTGACAAACATACGACGCTCCTCCACGTCCAGATAGACGTACTCTCCCCATAACATCATGTTCACAATCTGCGACGTACAATCCACATTGATCGTACAGGCGGGCTTCCAGGTTTCCTGTAAGACTGGATTTTGGGGGGGAGCGACCCAGAACAACTGCTGCAAGGGGCGAAGCGTGATGTTAATACGAACGGGATGGTACTGAAGAGCGAGAAGCGGAATATAGAGACCTGGATTGCGGCAAAAATAGAACTGGAGCGGAATCAGAAGACGGATGCCCTCGGATTGAGGGCCTGGTATCAGGTTGGGCGGAATATAGGGCTCAAAACGGCCAATCATCTCATTCAAGGCATCACGCTGGCCCGCGGGGGTCGTGAGTTGTGTCCAGATCTCCATCCACTCTCCCGTCTGGCGATCAATCTCCTGCTCACCGACTTCAAAGGTAATCTCCTGAATGAGGGCGTGACCAACGGAATTTGTGTAGGAGAGGACGTTACCACTCGTGTCATACACGCGCGGAAGCGTAACGTCTAGGTAGACTCGGCCGAGCAGGTCACCGCGCCGCGGAATCAGACACGTGATACGCTGACCGAAGTTCGGCGTTCCGTCAAAGTACATGGGCTGGGCTTCTGTCGCAAAATTCGTGTGGCGACGGTACACCATTTTGAAAAAACTCACCTGGGGGTTCCCCGTGAGGAATAGGTCTTGTTTTCCTGTCGCAACAAGTTGTAATAATCCACCTCCTGCTGGCATCCTGTTAATGTTCCGGATAATTAAGATTTAGGTAGTATTCGCACAGAGATTGATGGTTGTGTAGAAAGCCCTTGATACCAGGATGGCGGTATGAAATAGCAGAAGATAATAGAGAATGAATGACGAAAAGGTGAATGTGGACGCCGCTGTAGTGGCCGAGGCTGCTGTACCACGTAAAGTACTCGGTGAGGGGACTTATGGTATTGTGGTGGGACCTGCATTGCCCAATCGTAATAAGAATGGAAAAAATGTAGAGTATCCGCAAAATGTCACGAAGATATTTAAGACAGTAAGGAATCGGAACAAGGCCATTCGGAATAGCAAGCGACTCCACAAAGCAGTGAACAAGCTAGAGGCCACGGCAGAGAAGTATCAACGTCTGTATCATCTTGGTAATCTGAATACGAGCATCCGTGAAGAGGTGCGGATCTTCCTCGGCCCTGGAACGCAGGATAGTCGCGTGTTGTCGCTCATGCGCACTCCCTTTCTTGGATCCTCCATTTCTCACATTGACCAGACACCAGCAGAGTATCGTGCGCTACGGAACATCCCCTATCAAGTGGTCTGCGCCCAAATGCTGAAGTGCATGCAGGTCGTCCAGGCCATTCATGCGGCGGGCTACATTCACGGCGACATTCGCGAAACCAATGTACTCTGTCATTTGGACACGGGGGCGCTCACCATCATTGACTTTGACTGGCTCAAACGGTTTGACGATTTTTACCGAACCTATCCTTACTTCTTTTATTCTCATCCACCTGAGTCATTATTTATCTGGGGTCGCGATGATATCGGTATCTACGATGTGTCGCATCATTATAACACTAATAAGCGCCTCTATGAGTTGGTAAAGGACGATGAGATAGACTTGTACCTCTCCGAAACGGCGGCGAGGGGGATCACCCATTTCGCCACGACGTATATGCCCGAGCTTTCCTATGCCCCCTATCATAATATTCCATGGGAAGAGCACCGTCTTGAACTGTTTGATATCGCGAAGGACTTCATTGATTCGTATGGCTTAGCACACAGTTTCACGATGTTGTTGGAGAAAGCATGGTATGTCGTGTATGACCCTGACCTGTACGAGCCACCTGTGGGTACCATCGCAATGGGCAATGGCCCTCAGGGGCTAGAGGCCGAGCATCGCCGATTTTTACAAATTCGTGAGTACATCGTGGAGACACTGCTACCCAGCATGCTTCACAGCAATTACACGCGGCGATGGAACATTGACACTGCCATTCGGGAATTTACTGCTGCGATGGAACGACTGGGCATCGCAGCACCCATCTCGCTCCCTGCTGAGGAAAGGAAGGAGAGCGTGAAGGCCGACCTAGAGTTTATGCGGGAATTTGCCGATTTCCAACTGGTGGAGGAACCAGGAGCGCCTGCCAGCCCTGTCCCACCACAGGGTCCACCTAACGCGGTAGAAATGCGGAACGCACTGAATCGGGTCATCGCGGACGTAGGTCGCGGAGTGGCAGGTGGTCGGCGACGACGCGGACGAAGGTTGCGAAAACAGACGCAGAAGAGAGCACGTGTCCGAAAGACAGTAAAGAACGCACGCTCTACTAGATGAGTTCCTCAGGAATCACCCCCATCAATAGCGGTCCGCTGATTCTTCGAACGTATTTGAACTCCAGTTCCAACAACACCTATGCAGTGGGCCCCTACGACGACCCTGTCCCTGCCAATCGTATCCTGGTGACGTCCACGGGCGGACTGGTGGTGCCGTCTGACACTATAACTGTTAGTTCCCTACTCGTTTCTACTCTGCTGGGTCCTCCTGGTTCCGCGTGGAGTGATTACCTGTTTTGGAATAATGCGGCCAGCCCACCTTCTTGGCAGGTCGGTTCCACCCAAGTCCATCTTGGTAGTGGCGCGGGAGAAACGAATCAAGGTGCAGAATCCATTGCAATTGGTCATCTCGCGGGAAAGTTGAATCAGGCTGCAAACTCCATTGTTATCAATGCGACAGGTTTGACGCTTAATAATACAACTTCTAATTCGTGTAAAATTGCACCGATTCGTGGCCCCGTGACTACCACGAATCCTCTGTATTACGATGTCGGTACACAAGAGGTAGTGTATGGTACGAGTCAAAAGGCCGTTGCGTCTCGCTCGTCGTATGCCACGCAAATAGCAAACGCATTTGGCGTAGCTACCGTTATTGATTTTGATGGGCAACAAAACATTACACCTGTTGGTATTACGTATGCAGTTGCTCCCGCGTATAGTTTTACTTTTTCAAACGCGGGGACCTATCACATAACATTGACCATCAATTGTGCATTGATTATTCCCACTCAAGCGGCCGAAATTGTTGTATGGATAAAAACAAATGGAAATAATCTTGGTACGCCCTATACAGCCTGGTCACAATATATTAGCACAGCACAGGGTAGTGATTGGAACGCAATTACCGTCCAGTGGTGTTTGACATTTGCTGCAAATGATTACATCCAATTCGTAATGAGTTCAAACCCTAGCGGACGTATACAAACCATTCCTTATGTTGCGGGTGGCCCTCCTCCACCCGCAAGTGTGAGTGCTACTGTGACGATTGTCCAATTGGGTTAGGTACAGCATGACACAGATGTAGGATGCTCGTCGGTGTGTATATTCTATTTAATTACAGTACACTAACTAGAGAAATGACGTCGCGGGATTACGATTACTTGACCCTGCGAAATCTACAGTGCTATGACGCAACCGATGGGTCCTATGTTCCCACGGGTTACGTATTGACAGCGGGTGTCCGAGGCCAGGGTATTTGGACAACTGGGGGTGGCTCCTTCGGGCCCACGGGTGGAACGGGTGTGACAGGCTCTACTGGTGCAACTGGTCCCTTCGGTGATTCTCCCATAGGAGACACGGGAATGTCTGGTCCCGTGGGTTTATCAGGGGCAACAGGAACGGTAGGATTACTTGGACCGATTGCGGAGGGAGTTACCACGGTTGGACCTGGACCCGTCCAATCCATCTTTGTACCCGATACCTCTATCACGTCTAACTCCATGATTGTCGTGTTCCCCCTTAACTGGGATCATGTTCTTACGAACGTTCAAGTGTCCCTCAATCCTGGTACGGGGTTTACCATTGATGTGAGCCCCGCGATTACTGTATTGGATACACCAGGTGTGTACACAGTGGCCGTCTCTTCCACCGCACCCGTCAGTTTTCAAATGATTGGCGCAGGCGGTTCAGGTAGCGGTGGTGGTAGTGGTGGAACCGCAGGTTACATACAGGGAACGATTACCTTGTCGCCAGGTACAACCCAAGTAAAAGTTGTCGTCGGTGGCGTGGGTGGTGGAGCAGGAGGTGGTCCATCAGATGCTTCGTACATTACCATACCTGGTACAGGTCCTCTATTCGCTATTGCGGGTGCGGGAGGTGGTTCCGATGGACTGTTCGTCACGGCTGGTTATGGCGGCGGCGGTACATTTACGTCTGGCGTGGCCCCTGGTGGCGATGGTACTCTTAGCAGTGGTGGTGGTGGTGGTGGCTCGGTGGTTACGCCCACGCAAGGTGGATCGGCAGGTACCGAATGTGGATTTGTCACTCCTGGCAATGCAGGTGGTAATGCAGGCTCCTCTGGTGCCTATGAACAGGCTCTGGGTGGCTCCTCTCCTTCCACTGCCATGTTGCCTGGAGGAAGTGGGTATGCGGGCGGTGGCAGTGGATGTGGTGGCGGTGGTGGCAGTTCGTATGTAAATACGGTAACCACCTCGGTAGCAACATCCTTCGCAGGAAATGCAGTCCCTGGAGGAACACTCCCTGGATACGGACGAAGCAACCAAGGTGGCTATGTGTCCCTCGTGTCTTCCTGGCCCGCGATTGACGTTCGTTGGTGGGTTCTGCGATACTAATGTGTTTTTGTCTCATAAAAAGAAGACCACTGAATAGAATGACGTCACGTGATTATGACTATTTAACTCTCCGAAATCTACAATGCTACAACGCAACCGATGGTTCCTATGTGACGCCTGGCTATGTATTGACGGCAGGCGTCCAAGGTCAGGGTGTGTGGGCGCCCACCCCTACAGGTTCCACAGGATGGACGGGTCCCACGGGATCATTTGGTCCGACGGGACCGATGGGATTAACAGGTCCCACTGGAGTAACAGGACCAACTGGTACAGCAGGACCTATAGGACCAACCGGTACCACGGGACCGACTGGTTATGTAACACCTTTCAATGAGGGAACACTGACAGGCATCACGGGCGCTGCATCTCCTGTGACCAACACCGTGACTCCAGCAATACCGTTATCGGCCAATGCCATGGTCATTATCATGCCTGTTAACAATAACACAAACATAGAAGGTATTACCGCCTACCTCAATGTACCCAACTTCGATATCCAAGTGCGTCCGTATACTGGCGCGTCTTCCTGGGGACCGATTGACGTTCGGTGGTGGGTGCTACGTACTTAATTGTAAACGGGTAGTTTGTATGTAGTACCACCAATATCAATGGGAATGTAACCCGCATAGGCGCCAAGGAGGCCTGGATTGAAACCGCCCGTCGGATCCAGAACAATAGACGAAAAAAGGAACTGCGTGACTAAGGTACTTCCCGTCACGCTCAAGGTGGACAGCGTAGTGAGTGAACTCACCGTCAACGTACTCACGATGGACGAGGTTCCCGTCTGTGTATCAAAGGTGAGATTGGTCGTAGAAAGAGTGGATACTTGAAGCAGTGAACTCACCGTCAACGTGCTCACGACAATATCCGTTCCATACAAATTCTGAAAGTTTGCATTGCCTGTGATGCTAGACACAGACAACGTGGAATTCACCGTCAGATAATTGGTATCAATCGTGTTGAAAAACGAACTGATGAACACATTCATTGCTGCACCTGGGGCACCATCGATGTTCAGCGTACTTGCGTTGATTGTAATGGTTTGCGATGGATCCACTGGCATCGGTTGAATCGTGGAGATGGACAACGTAAACGTGCTGAAGTTAAGGAAGGTTGATAAAATGCCGTCTATTGTAGAAACAATGGAAGAAAGGGAGCTTATCTTCGTATTCGTGGCCGCCGCAGTGGGAGGCGAATAAGGCGACACTAGAAATGGATTGTTGTTATTGGCGATATACAGGTTGGCGTTAGTTGTCAGTAAATTGCCCCTCGTACGAAAGAGCTCATTGTCGCGTCCTGGTAGCTCCGCCATCTATTACCTTCTTTGGATTGCGGTTTCTTTATGTCGTATAATATAAAGAATTTATACTCCTCCTGTGTAGTAGTAATGAGTCACCGAAAACATGACACACCTCAATACTACATGCCGTATGACTCAGGGGAAGACAGTGGAGCAGAAGACACAGGGAGCGAGGGAAGCGACGAGGACTACGATGGCTCCAAACTTCCCGAGTACGAGGACCCGCGCATTCGCCGAGAAGAAGACCCGCGCTACGCGATTTACCGCATCACGGGTCCCAATTTTGATACATTCGGCGAACAACTGGACTTTCGCATTCATCCACACGAGACACCCTATAGCGCCTCCAGTAACATCACCAGTCTCGCAGGTCTTCAATACCTGAATCCGCCCAAGACCGTGGTCACGAGCCTGTTTAGCGTGAAATCCATCAATCGCGATATCTCCGTGTGGCCTAGCCCTTTTTACTTCTCCATCAAGACGCCGCGCGTGTATAAAAACGTAACGAAGTTTCAGCTTGTTCAAATCTCCTTTCCCAATACGAATGACACTCTCGGTACCTATAGTACCTTCGTAAGTTCCTTTATTATTGCCTTATTGGAAAAAGGTTTAAACCCGTGCTGTATTTCCACCTGCATCAGTGCAACACAGGGTGTGAGTGGATCCAGCGCTATCGGTCTCGTGGAACAGGCACGTGTGAACGCGGCGGGTCAGCCCATGCTTGTCAGCCTCGCCATTCCCGATGGACAGTACCGCGAAGAGGAGCTGGCCACCGAACTCAACTTCCAAGCGAACAACACTCCCCCCTTCAACCTCCTTTCCTTTGAGGACTTCAAGGCAACCTTCCAGACAACCCATGACATTTCCGTGCTGTTTAACGAGCCTGGCGATCTGTTTCACTCCGCCCTGACGGCTCGCCGTTATGTCAACCCCACCAAGGAAAACATCATGAATTGCTACTACTCCCAAGCGCATATTGACTCCTTCTTCACGATTACCGATAAGATTGCGTTTAATGCCTATTATTACCCTGTGCTCAAGGAGCTTATGGTCAACCCCATGTCCGAACCCTTCGTTGCGACAGGCTCCTATTCGTTTGAGGACATCAAGTATCGTGTGGTACAAATCTTTGAAGGACTGGACAGCGATTTCTACTATGAGATTGGGCTTATGAATCGTGGTGCATTGGATATGTTCCGCACCTATCACACCTTCCAATACAAGAATATTAACAAGTATATATGGAGCTATCATGATGTGGAGCGACGATACTCCGTGGTTCACAACGAGCTTCACACCTCCATTCGGCGAGACATTTCCCAGCAACTGGGGCGGTATCTGGAGAGTGAATACGTCTATCACGGATTGACACCCTTCCAGTTCAAGACACTGAAAAATGAACACACGGTGACGAATGCAGTGTTCCAGCACATGCAATCCCATCTCAGCACGGTTCTTGCGAATTACCATCTCGTGTCAGGCTACCAGTATGCGGGTGGTGCGTATCATGTTGCCGCCGAATCCACTTTCCGTGTAGAGGATTTACAGGCAGACGGGGATTTTGACTCCATGTTCCGCTATACCACCGTGTTTGGCAATCAGTTTGGAAACCTACCTGGTACACGCTTTGCGTTCCAGAGCTTCGCGGATTATCACAGCACCCTCTCCAGTTATTACGGAAAGGTCCAGAATATGAATAGTACGATTCAAAGTGTACATGACAGCGCCTATGAGAAGCATCATCGCTATGTAGCAGGGAAGTATAAGGGGATTTTACCCGAGTACATGATTAGCAACCGAACGTATTTGGACGGGCGCGGTGTCCCTGTCACCTTTGGTAGGGGCAAGCCCTTTATGATTCCTGGTGAGTCGGCGATAGATGCACCTGCCGCCGCATTAACGGAATCCAATCCACTCTCCGTTGTCTCTCTTGGCGGCGCAGGCGCATTCCCCTTGCTGGGCAACCCATGTGACCCCTCTACCTGCTCTACGAGTTGCGCTACTGCGGTTCGCGAAATTGTAGCGGGCTGGTATTCCTGTCTTCCTGTTCAAGTCACCGTGAATACACTCGGCTACCGTTTGGGGTTGAGCCAATTGCAACTCACAAATTATCAGTTTACAAGCTCCCTGCTCAACACATTGTCTACCCAGAATTCCAATTACTTCCTGCAAATCAACGAGGAGCAGAATTTCAATCAAATGGACGTGGCCATGAATGAAAATTATAATAAGAGCAACGAGACGACGGGTCAAGTCAAACTCATGTTCGCCAAAATTCTGGCGAGTGGCCTGGGCGTCGGCGAAGTCTCGCAGACCGTCATTCAGAATCCTGCGCTCTTCCCGAATACGCTCGGTAAATTGGATAAACTTACCTTTAAGATTTACTACGATGACGTCGAGCTCACGCCTGCCTGGCTTCTACTCCCGTTCAAGAGTCTGCTGTACAACGAATGGGACGCGACCTTCCAAATTGATGAGGAGATTGGCTACGCGGATCGCAATACGGGCTTCGGTGCTACACCCACCGTTCCTATTCCTGCCGATCCTGCTGCCATGCCCTACCTCGGCTTTACCACGCCCAACAATCCCAATAATAAGTGATAGTGTTAAAAAGACAATAAATAAAATAGATAGGTTGTAGTAATGAGTCAATTAGAAACTCCCTCGCCCTATGTCGGCGACTATCCGTTTGAAACCGTGGAGGGTAACCTCTTTACGCCCGTCTGTCTTCGTACACACTGGGACCCCACCCAGATGTTGACCCACATTCTACCACAGCAAAAGGTCGGTCTTCCTGAGGACTTCCGCCCATGGGTCAAGGTCTGCAAACAGTACGTGACGTCTGGTCCTACGATTCCTGCTCCCATGCCACCGAAGGACATGGTATTCCCCACGGGTGGAGAGTTTTATCCGCCCGGCCGCTATTCCGCCAATATAGACAAGGAGTCCGTATTACGCACACTGAATCGCCCACTGGACAAATGGTGCCCTACCACAAAGTACATTCCGCGACAGAATAGCAACCTGTTTGTCGCAGGCTCCACCGTTCCTGACCGCAAGCCCGTATCCGATGCCTTCGTATCCGAGCTAGCCATGCCCAAGGCCCTCCTTCGCACGGATGTGTATACCTGCCGCTCCGAGAACGATACGAAGTACTTTGACCGCTCGCCCCGTCTCTTCAATAATCCCACGAAGCAGGATCGTTATGGCCGCGCCAAATTCTACTCGCTTCCTGGTGTGAATTCGCCCGCAGACCGCGGACAACCCATGCCACATGGCGGTGTCAATCAGGTCCCGCCCACCCGTCAGGCCATCGTCGCTTCCTGGCCGATTGAACAGCCTGGTGGTGCCCTGCCCATCTATTCTCCTGGTCAACCTACGGAGCGCGCCCTCCGAACTACGAATCTGCATACAGGTGATACTTCGTTTGCAGGTATAACCACAGCTGGCTCAGCTGCGCACGTATGGTAGACGTGATTTCGTATCGCATGACCATTCCCGTCGCCACATTCAAAAATCCGACGGACTCCAGCGACCGATCGTACATTTCCTCATAGGCATACTGTTTCAGTAAAAGCAGTATCTTATCCTCATTCGTCGGCACATAGACAGGGTCAAAGAAGATGTAATAGGCGCACTTCTCTGTCAGAATATCAAAGTGAATCGGCCGAATGCCCTCCGCCTCAAAGATGACATTCAGTGCAGGAGCGTCTTCGGCGACCATCCAAAGAGGAATGGCTTTCTCCATGGCTTTTGTCATGACCTGTTGCTCTTCCTGGAGCAGATGGGGCAGGATTCGGGCGTGCTGGTACAAGGGTATGTTCCTGCCCTCCATGACAGACTTGATGGCCGCAATCCGCCACAAATCGCCCACCACCTCGTGGGTAGGTAGCTTTTTGTCTAGAACACGATGCCAGCTCGCGAGAACCTCAGGTCGCAACTCGGTGGGAACCGAATTGCGCACCAGGCCGAAACTGAATTCATTGAGATCAAATCCGCCGTGCCGCAGCGGACGAAGTTGGCCGCGGATTTTACCGAGAATCACCGAGGCTTGAGACATGTCCTGCGTATTCCACTCCAAATGCTTTAACTTGGATTTGACATAGGTATCCAATTCATGATACTCTACCGCGGGCATTTGTGGCGTGTGTGATAGGAACTTGTGCACCAGTTGTTCCATCTCTGCCTCATACTCCTCCCAAAACTCAATATTCTCCCTATAAATGCGGAGCGTGAGAAGTGCCTCGCTCACTTCTGGGGTAATCAGTTCGCCTAGCTTGTTTTGGTGAATGGCGCACTCGCGCAGGGTGATCCAGCGTATCATCTCCAACCAGGTGTCGCGCGCATCAAACTGTTTCACCCATTCAGGCATCACGAACATCTGTCCAAACTGGTAAATAGACTCCGTTTTGCTATGATGGACTGTGGGGACATGATTCTTGTCACGTAGCTCGCTCCAGTCTCCTCCGTCAAACCCGCGAATCATGTCATCAATACTCATCATGGCGGCGGCGGCCTCATTCGTACTCAGCTTGAAGGAAGTGACATTGTGGAAACGAAGAAAGGGGCGTGGAATCTCCCGCACAAAGCGACACAGGGAGCGCTCCTGCTTGGAGTACGTCATGTAGAGCCCCTTCTTCGCCCGCGTAATCGCCACATAGAACAGACGACGCTCACAGACAATTTCGTCATCACCCTTTCTACTAGGGAACATGTCGTCGTGAAGATTCATGAAAAACACAATGTCCCACTCCAGTCCCTTACTCGCATGAATCGTCGCGAGGGTGATTCGCTTTTCAGGTTGCGTCTTGGCGCGTTCTGGATCGTAATTCGTACAGAGATGATAGGGAATTCCCTTCAAATGGAGGCGTTCCTCTATCCGAAACAGGTCCGAATTGTAGCGTGAGAGAACCGCAAAGGTGAAATTGGGCGTACCATGTCCTGTAAACTGCTTGAGAAGGCGCTCCAGAGAGTTTACAATCCAATCACATTCGTCTGAGGAACGAAAGAAGAAATGGACTTCGGGCTTGCGCCCGCCTCGTGCATTCGCAATCATCTTTTCCTTGAACGGGAGTGTGGGAATGAAACGCATGATAGAGTTCGCCGCCGTCACGATAGCCTCCGTGGAGCGATAATTCATACAGAGCTGATAGTCCTTGACCCGCGGTATGTATTTCTCAAAATTCAAAATGTAGTCTACTGAAGACCCGCGCCACGTATAAATATTCTGGGCGTCGTCTCCTACAATCGTCATCGTGGCCCATTTGTGATAGAAGCCCTGGAGAAGTTCCCATTGAATCTCATTGATGTCTTGAAA
>Ga0214921_10003104_pt1 | contig 25992 bp, 26 predicted proteins | sample LL1505_MetaG_FD_177992 | JGI IMG/M metagenome (GOLD analysis project Ga0214921, IMG submission 177992) | Freshwater microbial communities from Lake Lanier, Atlanta, Georgia, United States - LL-1505 | ecosystem: Environmental > Aquatic > Freshwater > Lake | place: USA: Georgia | collected... | reverse complement strand
GTGGGGGTACCGGTGCCTGTTCGCGATGAAGTAGGAGAACGTGTTGGTGTTTGTGATGGTGTAGGGGTCCGTGTCGGGGTTACGGATGGTGTTCTGGTCCCAGTTGGAGTAACAGAAGGAGTTCGGGTTCGGGTCGGTGTCTGCGTTGGCGTTCCAGTCCCAGTCGGAGTAATAGACGGAGTTCGGGTTCGGGTCGGTGTCTGCGTCGGTGTCCCGGTCCCCGTTCGGGTTCGTGTTGGCGTAATAGAAGGTGTTGGTGTTCGGGTCGGGGTTACGGATGGTGTTCTGGTCCCAGTTGGAGTAACAGAAGGAGTTCGGGTTCGGGTCGGTGTCTGCGTTGGTGTTCCAGTCCCAGTCGGAGTAATAGACGGAGTTCGGGTTCGGGTCGGTGTCTGCGTTGGTGTTCCAGTCCCAGTCGGAGTAATAGACGGAGTTCGGGTTCGGGTCGGTGTCTGCGTTGGCGTAACAGAAGGCGTACGCGTACGGGTTGGAGTTATTGATGGAGTTGGCGTACGTGTAGGGGTAACAGAAGGAGTTCGGGTCCCTGTGGGGGTCTGCGTTGGCGTAACAGAAGACGTCCTTGTTCTAGTCGGTGTTTGAGTAGGTGTCCCTGTCCCAGTGCGAGTTCCTGTTGGAGTCCGGGTCCGGGTCGGTGTAACTTGGAGTTGGCGTGCCCATCCGCTGAGATAGTTCAGTGTCTCCCCCGTCTCCATGGGAATAGTAAATGAGTCTTGTGGCGGCAAATACACATCAATGCCCAGGTTTGCCGGTGCCTGCGGCTGATGTGGATAGATGCCACTGGCTATCCCTGCCAGGGCGAACGTCAATAAAGAGAAACATCGCATCCCCTTGACATCCTTCTGCGGTGTTTTTTTAACCCAAACTTGACACCCCTCCTGGCTAAAACACGGGTCCCCTAGTATATAACACAAAAAGGCCAACAATGGGAATCAACGGACTCGAATCATATTTGAAAGGGAAATATGCAGGGCGCGTGCGCCGCCCAGTCTCCTGGTCTCCTGGTGCTTCCCCTGCAGGGACACGCTGGGCAGTTGATGTTGCCTGTCTCCTGTATCGTGCAGAGGCAGCGGGGTACTCGCCCCTGACCGTTATTGCTTCCCTTATCGTGCGCATCCGACGCACCGGGGCCGAGCCCATCTTTATCTTCGATGGTCGCTCGTCAGTTGCCAAGGCGGCCGTTGTTGAGCAGCGCCGTGTGGCCCGGACAGCCGCCCGTGAGCGGACGGCGGCTCTAGAAGAGGAATTGACCACCACGCCCGACCTGACAGAGGAAGAGCGTGGAGAGCGGGAAGTAGAAATTGCCGCACTCCGGGCAGCGGCTCCGACGGTGCGGCGCTCAGCGATAGGCGAAGTGAAACGGTTTCTCTATTCAGCCGGTGTGCTGGGCGTGACAGCCGTTGGAGAGGCCGATGACCTGTTGGCCTGGCTAGCACGGAACGGAGAGGTGTCTGCCGTGGTCAGCACCGATTTCGACATGTTAGCGCGGGGAGTTCCCATCATGGTAGTTCCGGAGACGCCGGATGCAACCGTATGGTCGCAGATTGAATTGCCGACGGTGTTGGGGGCTCTTCGGCTGACATACGACCAATTCGCGGCAGCCTGTACGCTGATGGGGTCCGATTACATGCCACGACCGGCGGGTATGAGTGTGGGACTGGCGATTGAGCGGGCTCGGTCGCTCGGGGTTTCTGCGCTGGAGGATGTCAGTGGTGCGATGGCGGCGATGACACTTCTCCGCGGGGATGACATGACCTGGGGTCCTTCGCTGTTGGATGAGCGGCAACTGGAGAAATGGGCCGCGGGGGCACTTGCACGGGAGCCGGAGGCAATGGATGCCCACTTTGTGGAGAAGCGGTGGCCGGGAGATTGGCGACCCTTCCTGTAAACTTATTTATCGAAACACTGAGAAGTTCCTGTATCCGCCACGAGCGGCAGGGGCTTGTTCATAACTGGCCATGAATACCTCCCGGACATCGGCATCGCCAGTGGATTCTGCCACGGCGGCTATCGTTGCAGCATCCATTCCCAACTCCTCTTCTTCAAGCTCAGTCTCTTCCCACCAGAGACCATCCATGAGATTGAAGAAGCGGCGCACTTCATCGACTGGGACGCGGAAGAATTCCCGATTTTTGTTAACTTGGATAGCAAAACTGCCTAGGAGTCCGTGAAGTGTGGTTTCTTTGGCACGGGGGTCGCTAACACGTTTGGCGAACTCCAGTCGGTAATTAGTTGGAGGCTTGAAGGTATCGGGGCGGTTGGCTTCAGCCAGACGGTCTTCGGGTGTGCGGAGTGTCATGCCGACCTTGAGAATGCCGGGCATGGAGGGGTTGGAGAAACAGTAGAGATAGCCGATAGGCGCAGGGTCTGTAGCAGCTGACATCTTACAACGGGTCCCTGTTCCTATCGTGCGCGTTTGAACGTTTTACGCAACAAATGTCATATTTGATTTATTCGTCAGGAAATTTATGGAGCAAGATTCCACCAGCAATCCTCCATTGGCATAGACACCATAATTCATGGTCTTGCTGCTATGTTCAAGGGCAAAATTCCAGATTGTATATGCACCTTCAGAGTTCCACGGCTCAGCACGTTCATCTACGCACGCCATCAGTCTGTATTTTCTATCCGTGACATAAACATCACCAACAAGTTTAATAGTATCTTCCTTCTGCTTATCGGTTATAGGGAATTCCAGGATAGCATGCCCGCCTGTTATGTATAAATCATCTTTGAGTTGAGGATACTTCGACGGAGAGCATTTGTAGAGGCGAGATTCGAGTCGCTCATCATTTCCAAGATTTTGAAGGGTTCCTTTTCCAATTAAGACAACCGGTTTGTATCCATCCAAACTGGTTTTGACAAGGGTTCCAGGCGTGAGATGTTCAATTGGAACATACTTTTCAACGCCATCTACCTCGCAGAGGATTGTAGTTCCTTCTAAGAAGCACGGGGCAGAGGGGTATAAAAAGTAAGGGCCATCATTAATCAACACGCTACCATTTGGATATACAACATTTTGTGGAGATGTACCAACACTATTGGAGGCAATTCTCCAACTTGTATATCCAGCACCAGGTCCAAACGGCCCGCCTTGACCAACTACATAACTTCCACTTCCTCCAAATGAATTTGTTTGAGCAAGTGCATCGGCCTCTGTTGGGTAATATTGTAAAGGAGTTCCAACCGGCTCTGCCAGTTCGTTCATAGGACCGAGCAACAGACGCGGAACAGCTCCAGTCCCCTGTGTTTCGTGCCGAAGCCCTTCATTGAAGACAAAGCCCGTATTGGCTTCAATAGGATAGGATGTTGAATCTACGATGAGCTCACCAGGGGAGTCATTGAGGTATAGCAAATACGTATTTTCAAAGGCCGATGCACTCCTATCCACGTGCGGTGCGGTATCTCCCTTAATCCACCGCATCGGGATGGATGAACCGACTGGAAGATGTAAGCCAAAACGGGCTTGTAGCGTAGCCCGTATTCCATTGGAAACAGGGACTGATAAATAGACCATTCCAGATGGCCGGGATTCCAATGAAGCCTTGGCTGCAAGAACTTCAGGAAGATTATTCAAATAGTGGAGTTCTTCGTTAGAAAGAACATCCTCGTAGATAGATGTCATTTTTGACTGGTGTAACTATTTTTTAATATTAAATGTTTCTTGACCTTTGGAAGATTAAGAAACATTCTTTTTCAGAATGACGGTCTCTGCTGGTTACGATCCAGCTACCTTGCGGTTAACAGCCACACGCTCTACCAACTGAGCTAAGAGACCTGGTGGTCCCACCTGGAATTGAACCAGGGTTACCGGAGTCAGAATCCGATGTCCTAACCAACTAGACTATAGGACCAGGTGTGTAAGAATCCTTACAGATTAAAGTGCGATTTAAATTCTTTTTTATTTTATTTTGCGGGGAGTGGGGTTCGAACCCACGCGGATATGCTCCACGCCCTCTTAAGGGGCGCGCCATAACCAACTCGGCCATCCCCGCAATTTACTAGTTAAAGTGTTGCCTTAGGCCCCCACTGTCATTTTCAAAAACAACAGAAAACAATCAGAAACAACCAAAATGAATGGTTATTGCTTCTTCAAGCAATTCAAGCCGCCACGGGGGTGGGCTTGATGTAGTGCTTGTTGATGTGCTTCTGGAGGTTCAGGATGGTAACCGTGTCCTTCTCCGTCACGCCCAGCAGCTTGCGGAGGGTCGCATCCGTGTTGATGACCTGGCCCTTCTGCAGGTTGTGGGACTTGGCATACGCGTACAGGCGCTTGCTGACGTCGCGGCGGCTGATGAGGGCACCCTTCTCCAGGCCCAGGAAGGCGGCCAGCTCATTGGTGATGGGCACGGGCGTCACGAAGGCCTTGCCGTTGTTGGAGGTGGAGCCCTCGGCAGGCGCGGCGCGCTTGCGGCGGCCGGCGGCCTTCTTGGCGAGGCGCGCGGACAGCTTCTCAATCTCCTTGGCCACCGCGGCGGCCTCAGAGGCGAGGGTCTTCTGCTGGTGGGCAATCTCCGCAGAGCGGGCGACGGCCTTGGACAGCTTGGTGGCGACGTCCTCCTCCGCGACGGGGGCGGAGACGGTGGCATCAGTCGCCGGCACGGGCGCCGCCACAGAGGGGGCGGGCGCGGCAACGGCGGGCGCCGCGGCGGCGGCAGCCTTCTTGGTGCCCTTCGCCTTGGGGGCGGCCTCCACAACGGGGGCAGGGGCAGCAACGGCAGGCGCGGCAGCGGCAGGGGTGGCGGTCTTGGCGGCCTTAGAAGTCTTGGCAGCAGAGCTCATTTTGCTATTGTCAGAGGAAGCAATGGCGGACATAGAACGCAGTCGTACTTAATTAGCGTGAGGGCGCACCGGGAGCTTCAACTTTGGGGTCGGCAACCCCAAAAGTTGCCGGGGTGGCTTGGGCGCACCGGGGACTTTTTATCACGATGCCCACCGTAGGAATGATAGTTCGCTGTGTTGCTCCGCGGTCAAAAACTGCTCCGGGGGAGCGCTGCTCCCACCCCGCCCGCACCGGCTCCGAATGGTGTGGACTCCATGCAAAGGCGGGTCTGCGATTTGTTGCACCCGCTGTAGCTACAACTACACCTACATCGACTCGTGTAGCCGCTGTCCTCCGTATTCGCCGTGCCTGGAATAACTGGATTGCCCGTCGCGCGGGTCCTCTTCTGCGATTCCGGGAAGAATCCAACAACCCCTACGACTTCTATAGCTCCGACCCCGTCGATGAAATCCCTGTTCGCTACTTCATTAGCTATGTTGACAGCGACCGGAAGGGCTACTGTTTGGACAGCCGTTCCGTAGCCTCCCTGTTCGAGCATTCCGCAAAATCGGGTGCCGGTGCTCCAACAAACCCCTTTAATAGAGCTGCATTCCCTGCCCACTTTCTGCGGCGTATGTCCCGTCATGGCCACACGGCGACTCAGGAGACTCTCAAGGCACTAACCCCTGTCCAAGCCTTCACACTAGAGGTGACAGACACCTTCCGCCACTTCGAAGACCTGGGATATTACACGGACCCTGCATGGTTCATGTCTCTCAATCGTGCCCAGCTCCAACAGCTCTACATGGAATTGGCCGACATCTGGTTTCACCGGGCCATGCTGTCTTCTGCAGACCGGACACGCATTGTTCCGACGGAGAGAGCACTTCCTGTTCCGGTTAGTACGGTGCTAATCATGACCCATAAGGCACTCCAGAATACGACCATCAAGGCATGTCGGTTGCTTGTATCAAGCGCTGTTGCGCGTTCAGACAGACAACTGGGAGTCATGTATGTGCTTGGGTCTCTCGCTCTCGTGAGTCAGAGTGCGGCATTCGCATATCCGTGGCTGGTAGAGATGTTCTCACCGGGTGTAACACGGCTGGTGGTTAATCCACTTTCTGGAGAGCAATCAATTCAGGTCAGCCATGCAATGGTGTTGGGTTATTAGTGAGATATCTACCGCAGCGCCGCACCGTCCGTAGTGGTGCAGCAGGGTCCAAATGCTACAACCAGACCCTCCGGCAGCGTACCCGCACAGGGAGCCGGATTGTTTTCGCGCCAGATGCGGCGCTGACCCAGAGCCCGGGCCGCACGAGTGGAATCATCAACGCCGTTGCCGCCGGGGCCCTGCTGAGGTACGGTGTTGCCGGCACTGCGAGCATTGTTGTACTGGATAGCCAGGATGCGGGCGCGCTGTTGGGCATAGCGGGTAGCATAGCTGCGATCTGCGATAGATGACATCTTCTATCCAAGGGAAGGGAAAACCTAATCAGGTAGGGTGGGAGACGATGCAGATGGATTGCAGCGGGAGCAGTCGTGGTGGATGGATATTGTCATATCCCTTACAGGGCGCAGTCTATACAACAACGGACCCAGGGTGGGTAGTCAAACACCTGATAGTTGATACGACGAGAGGAGCCGCCGCAACAGAGAGATGCGAAGAACTGGAGGCTATTCTGACAGTCTTTAATAATCGACATAAGTTGCGGCATTGTCTGGAGTTCCCACGGTCGCTTTCTGATTTTTGCGGTATTGAACGCGAACACACCTGGTTTGCAATGCGGCGCTACGACGGTCCTCTGTCGCTTATACCGGACACGCCTACTGGCCCAGAGTTCTGGAGCCGCCATTGGAAGCGTCTAGCGATTCAGGTGTTGGCCTTCTTGGAGGATTATCACACTGTTTGTCGCCGGGTACATATGGATATTAAGGGAGATAACATCCTCGTGGACCGGGAGAGCTGTCAGTTTGTCGTCGCGGATTTTGGACTCTCTTGTTTTCAGGGTCGCAAGACGTTAGAAGATCATTCAACGGATTTCTTGTGGTATTACCTGGAGTTCGGTGCAGAGCTGGACAAACCGATTGCCTCCTGGCGCTTCGACTTGACAGCTCTGGGCTATCTGTTGACTCGTCTCTGTTGGAACCCGGAGCATGAAGATACATTCATTAATATGTGCCGGACTGCACGTCGGGAGGGACCTGGAGAGCTAACACCCGATATCGTGGTGGCCAAGCGCTCTATGGAAATGGCTCGGGGTATTAGCCCCTTGCTCTATGCATATTTTGACATGCTAGATGCGATTAGTTGGTATGAGCCGGAGCCTCCTCTACGTTTTTTCTATCAGACCTTAGCGTCGCTCTTTTCATGAGGGACCTCTTTCTGGGGGGGGCTAGTGCTTTCCAATTAACTATCTGCTAAATGGATTTCTTGAATCACAAATTAGCTATCGCGGAGCGATAGGATAATTAGAGTTTCTAGGTAGTCATATAGTCGGATGTTTAATGAGAGCCACCGGCCGGGCAAAAGTTTTGGGGGGTCGGGTGGCAAAGTTGACGGGGGTCGGGTGCCTAAGACTACCCTAGTACACGACGAGTATTACGATGTCCTCCATGATCCACATCGCTTCTGAGATTGATGCTTCCAAGATTGAGTTCGGCCCCGTGAAGGTGCTGAACAGCGGTGCCAAGTCGGTTCCGCTGCGCTATGAGGGTCGCAATCTGATGATTGAGACCCCCAGCCTCAATGTCCCCTATGGGATTAACAAGTTTGACAAGACTCCCGGCGCTGCCCCCAAGTTCTCTCTGGACCTGTCTCTGCGCGGGGCGGAGGAGAATGAGGCGGTTGGTGCCCTCAAGGAGTTCATGGAGGCGTTCGATGAGCGCCTCATCCAGGCTGGCGTGGAGAACGCCGGCTCCTGGTTCAAGATGGCCAAGCCCAATCAGGAGGTCATCAAGGCCTTCTACACGCCTCTGGTGAAGGTGAGCGTAGACAAGGACGGCAACCCGAAGCCGTATCCCCCGACCTTCAAGCTGGCTCTGCGCAAGCGCATCATCCGCAAGCCCGGCGACAAGGAGGGTGTCCAGGACCCCGCCGAGACCGCGTCGGCCTTCGATACGAAGTTCTACAATGCCACGGAGGGCAATGCGGAGTTCAGCGGCGACCTGAAGCTGGAGGATGTTCTCCCCAAGCGCGCCCAGGTGGGTGTCATCATGCAGTGCACGGGCATCTGGTTCGCGGGTGGCAAGTACGGCACGACCTGGAAGGCGGTTCAGGTTCGCGTGGACAGCCAGCCCGAGCAGATTCGCGGCCCGGCCTTCCGCTCCTTTGCGACGGATGCGCCTGACATCAAGGCCTACACGGCGCGTCTGACGGCGGCCGCGCCTGCGACCGGTGGTGCGGGCACGGGCGGTGATGGCGATGGCTACGACGACGAGGAGGAGGAGGATGGTGGCGTTGTGGCGGCGGTTGTCCCGGCCCCTGCTCCGGCAGTCAAGAAGACGGTTGCTGCCCCCGCCCCGGCGCCTGCCGCGTTCGAGGAGGAGCAGGTAGCGGAGCCTGTTGCCGTTCCGGTTAAGAAGACCATCAAGAAGACGGTCCCCGGTGTCAAGAAGGTCTAAATCCCTAGTCTAACAACTAGCAGGTCAGAAGGATTCGAAATCCTTTTGGTAATGCCATCCAATAAAGCTATATTGAATTGTAGTTAGTTTAATTAGCAGTCGTGCCTAACGACTGAACAATTAAAGTTTCTGGAAAAGCAAGTAGTCTGAAGTTTAATGATGGCTGCCCGCCTCTGGCCTGATTTGTTCCCCCCAGATAGAAATGGACGTTCTCAACACGGTCATCCAGGTTCCCAGCTGGGCTTACGACTTCTGCTACTACTATTTCGCCGTGGCGGTCATTGTTGCCCTCTACAGCGTCTATAGCCTGGTGCAACTCTTCCTGATGCCGGGCGCGTACCGCCGTGTGGTGCCCTTTATCTCCACAATTCTGGCCCTGGCTCTGAGCAGTGTGGTCTCTATCGTGTTGGCCCTGATGCAGTTCTGGGTCTGCCGCTCTGCGCTGAAGCCTGCCGCCCCTGCCGCCGGTGCAAAGAAGGAGGCGTTTGCGGTTGCCTGCAAGTCGGGTGAGGATTGCACTGCCGTTACGGGGACGCCTCAGGGCTCCACGTGCACATGCAGCGGTCGCGGCTTCTGCGGTGGCTGTGTCATGCAGAATAACATGGAGCCCCAGGCGGAGTTTGCCGCTGCGTTTGCCCCCTTCAATGAGGGATTCGCTGGCATGGCCCCGGCCCAGGCCCGTAGCCGTCGTGCGTAAACTAACATACTCTCTACACAACCCCACTTCATTGCCGGTGGCTATCATAAATCTGTCGACTAAACTATCCTCAAGAAATTCTAATTAACAGTCGTACAACGACAGTTAATTAGACGAACTAGAGAACATTCTAGTCTAAACTTTATTGGATAGCGCTAGCAAAGACGTATCTTGATGATTCTGTGTTAGAGAGGATAGCCATTCGAATCGCAACCAACCACAGCCGGTGCAGGAGCCGGGCAACAACGCGGTCCCGGGGCCGGCGCAATCGGCAACTCAAATGCAGGGACATTCGTCATTGTTACCGTATCGATATTGCCAGCAGGGCGGCAGCAGTGATTGAGGGTTGCAGGGTCCAGCATATAGAGCGGAGGACCATCAATGTGGCAACATCCCACTTCGCCCTGGTACGCTAGCGCCTTCAGCGTCGGGTCCGTCGGATTGCCTTCTGCATCACGAGGGACCTCGGGTGTCCATTCCTGAGCACAGCACGCTTTTGTTATTTCGCCCGTGGGGATACATCCGGCCATCCGGGTCACCGGTGTGGATGGCCATCCCTGTGCCGCTGTACCCAAGAGTGCGCAGCCAGCAGCAACCGAAGCACGGATAGTGTTCGACCGGTCCTCTGTCAGGCCACACCCTGGGCCCAGGCGGATGGGTGTGCTGATATAGACGGGCTGCCCTGACGGAAGACTGGTATTCTGAACGCGGGGGCCACAGCAGATGGCTGCAGGGGGCTGTGTACGATTGGGCGGAATCCGCAGTCGGCCCGCGGCAGCCGCCATCGCTCCGCGAATGCGCGTTGTTTCACTGGCATCTCCCGGACGAGCGGCCCCCAAAACCTTGGGAGCAGCCGCCATCTTACGGCGCAGATATTCGCTGTGATTCATCTGGGAAGCACTTCTACTTAGCAATCGGATTTGAATAGTCCACCCGTCGGAGACCCAGAATACAGGGCGTCGGCTGCTGGCGGTAGGGGACACCCGGCTGCGGAAGGGTGTTCGGCGGTGTGCAGGGCGGTGGCGGTGGCAACGTGCGGAAGTGCTCTCCATGACGGACAGCATTCGCGGCAGCTGTTTCAATTGCTGTGCGCCGACGAGCTGTAAACTCTCCTGCAGTTGGGCCGCGAACAGGTCGTGCAATCTCTTCAATCCCATGAAGCCGTGAGATGGTGCGGTATTGGTGAATTGTGTAGGGGCGTGTTGTTTCTAAGAGCGGAGCTCCATCAACAACACTTTGGTTGCGCGTCGTATCATTTTGCTCAAGCCGTGTATCCGCACAGATACCACCTGTCTGTGAATTCCGAAAGTAGAATCCACAGCGTGATATCTCTCTTAGAAGGCGGTCGCGCTCTCCGATTGTTGTATAGCGTCTCTGCGGATTTGTTGTTTCAGGGCGACAGGGGGCGCAATTAACAAATCCGGGCGGGAGAGCCTGTTGGGCGGCGCAGCGACCACGGGCAGCAATGCGGACAGATTCAGAGGTCGGCTCCGGCGGAGCTGCATTGGGCATTATATTACAGCATCCCTCCCCTGTTATGCGGGTTGACGTACAGTAGAAGGTTATTGTTATATTAATAATGACCTCTCCTTCTGTTGGAATAATAAAGATTCTGACGCGATTATCAGTAGGGTTTTCCACAAAATCACCCGACCATAGATGGGTTCCACAATCCGGTAGAAACATCGTAATTAAGTCAATATTAACACCCTGTGGAAGAGATATTGCATAGGTTATTGGAGTACCAGATAGAGTTCCTCCATAGATACCGTACCCTGATGACACATCGACCTGTCCTACTCCAATAATGGTCAAATTCAATGTGAAGGTTGCTGCCATTTCCCCTTCGGAGGGCGGCGGGATTTTCGCCAAACGGAAGAAGGAGGTGGCAACAGAATGCTACAGACGGGCGATATTCTGATGATTGTTTTTGGTGCAGCACCGATTTCGTTGCTGCTTGTTGGTGGTCTGGTAGTTGCCATCGGACTGGCCGTTAAGTATTTTCTAGAGAATGGTAAGCCCATTGAGCCAGTGCTATACTGGTATCTGGTTGCGGGAATTGCTATTCCGTTCCTGATTGGCGGACTCCTGTGCGCTATCTGCTATCGTGTGCGACCAACAGAGGCATTTCAGATGCAGGACATATCGGGAGACCCTGCTCTGTTGGCGGATCTCATCGTGGCAGAGGATGCCGTCTGTAAGCTGATAACCCGCGTGGACGGCTTTATTCAGAATGATGTGGGTCCGGCGGGGCAGTCGGATAGTCAGCTTGTGTTAGCTGCTCAGATGAAAGCAAGAGATGGGGTGGCGGTTGTGGATTGTTCGGCAACAGAAGCTGCTCTGGAGGACGCCCCGCATCGCCTAACACGACTGGAAGAAACACTGCGCTCTCTCACGGGACCGGAGCTCCAACGGACATACGACAAGACTATGCGGTGTGAGGGATTCCAGGACCTTGCAACACCAGAGCCCACGAATCGCCAACGCCTGACAGCGATTCAGGCAACGATACGGGACCAACAGACACGGCTCTTGGCACCAGTTGACCAGAAAACGGCAGACCTCCAGCGGGGAATCGCATCCGACTGTGATAAACGGCGGGCAGCAGCGGCAGCACAGACTCTGCCAGGAGGAGGGTCCGCTGGGTCAAAAAGCTGACGGGGTGTCGGCACCTAAAGGCATCCCGGGTACGACAGCAACCATGGATTCTTCCCGAAAGGATACGGACACCTACACGATTCGCTCCAGTGCAGCGGTTTCTGCTGCGAGGACACACGTTCGCCACAATGCCGGTGCGGCAGCGGCTGCCAAAATGGAGGATGCGGAGATTGTACGGGTCAAGCTCCTAACACCCGACTCCGTACGCGCTATTCAGGACTACCGACGGGAAAACTCCCTAACACAGAAGCAGCTCGACCAACGATGCTCCTTCCCTGTTAATACGGTCAATTGTCTAGAATCTCGTCGCGCGGGCCCCACGGTGGGACAGCTCCGCGACCTCAATCGTCTCCTGAAGTCGGGTCTGACGATTGAGTAAACGTACGGGGGACATAATACCAGTTTGCCTGGAGACCCGGATAGAACTCCTGTAGGCTCTTAACAACAGCGGACTCTCCATCTGAAATCCAGGGATGCTCAATCTCCGATACGCAGTGCGTTTTGTTAGGGAACTGGAGAAGCAGGCGCGCCCGCTGCCAGAAATCGGCAGTCAGTCCATTACGCCTATTCGCACAGAGACTGGTAGAGCAGGTATAGGCCGGAAACACTAGTAGACCGTAGTCCATGTAATAATCCGCCTCTGCATCGGAGGGAAGACCCAGCAGGTCATTAGGTGCACAGCGGATACCATAGACAAACATCGTGAGGTGGCTCTGTTTGTGTTGTATGGAGGGGGTGTTTAAGCTCCATGTATTTAATAGAAAAACTTTTCATATCCCTCTGTGAAGAACCCCCGCAACGAAGTAAGGGACCCGCACCGGCATCGACCGCACATGTGTCAACTAGAGCGCCATGGTTTTGTTGGTATTGAATTGAAACATGATTTTTCCAATCTATGCGATGTACTTCCGGCAACACGGGAGATTGCGAGTCTGGGCTGCGTACAGCATATTCAGGGGTCTCCTTGGCGTTTCTTGGACCGGAGCCTGACGCGTGATGACATGTTTGTCGGCTGGAACAAGGGCGCCATCCATGATGAAGGAACATACGGGAAGATTTACAAGGCTTATCGCATCTGTGTAAAGCGAATACCAGGTGCAGGCCCCGGCGGAGGCGACGGGTTTCTGATGGCCAGTCCCGAAGCACAGGAGGTTGCGCTCAAACAAACACTTCCTGCCGATAGCCGGGCACATATGAATGAAGCAGAGGTCAAGGCTCATGTGTCAGAAGCACTCCTCCATGTATTGGCATGGAACATCATGCAGCGGACGACTCTGCCATGGGCCGTCCCGCGCCCCTACGAAATGTTTGGCGACTACGACGCGTCTGCAGGTGGATGGCGCAATATGACACTTTGTATGGATTTTGTAAGGGGGCGAACACTCCATGGATATCTAGAACGCACATGGTCGCGTACAACGCAGCGAGAGAATGCGGTCTGCTTCTTGGAGATATTGGGCCAGATGGCGTGTATTCTGTATGCACTCCAGCGATTCCTCAGACTGAATCATCGGGATGTTAAGATAAATAACATCATGGTTCGACGGAGAACTGCCGGGTCAGCTGCCACTCTGCGACTGGGGGGTGCAGAGATTTCGACACAAATGGAGCTGACACTCATAGATTTTGGATTCGCATGTGTTGGCTGCCCACCACCGCGTCCACCAATGTCCGCGTTCCATGCCAGTACCTACTTTACGCCCCATGAGATGTGCTGTAAGGTGGGGCGGGACTTGGCTCAGCTCATTTTCTGTATCCACTGTTATTTTCCGCTACACCAGTATCTTCCCCGGGAGCTTTACAGAGAAGTGCGCGGATGGCTTCAGATTACATGGGCAGAGGGTGTTGCAGATGCATTCTACGGCTTCGAAGAGGATGGGACACCGCGTTCGACCACTGCGGGACCTCCCACATATCACCAGGGTGTCTACGAGTTCCTGCGACGTGCCGAAGTAGATGTACCGGCATGTGAGCCAGTTTCCCTCTTCCACAGGTGTGTCCGGTTAAAGGCGCGGTATCTCTAGACGGTAGAATGAGAGCAACCGTTGATTCAAAGACAGCGGCGCTTCTTCGGCTAGTGGAAGCTCGTCGTCGCGCGGTAGAGGTTGTTGCACTTGTGCCGATTACACGCAAACAACTTGAGGATGCAGAGAAGCGAGCGGCCGACTTTGGTATTCCGATTCCTCCACCACCACCTACTCTGGTTGTAGAGGAGGTGGCTGCTCCTGCTTCCACAGCGAAATGGACGGCTCCTGACGGCATTGGCTTTGTGGAGCTACTAGATACGTTCGGCGATGACTTGACCGTAGTGAACGCAGCCCGTGTCTCCTTCGCAAAAGAGTCAACGACTATGTCAGACCGCGATGGAAAGCTTATTAAGTATCTCGCAGAGCACGACCATGTTACACCTTTCTTCCATCCGCAGGCCCGCTTTCGCATCAAGATGCCGATTTTTGTGGCGCGGGAGTGGTATCGCCACCAGATTGGATTCGCACGGAATGAGGTGAGTCGGCGCTATGTTGATACTGTTCCAGAGTGCTGGCTCCCCGCTGTTGAATCGCTGCGGGCGCGCGACCCGCGTGCGAAGCAGGGCTCCCGTCCGGATCCCGTTGCCGAAGCGGCTTGGTGGCAGGCACGCATTCGACAGGATTGTGAGAAGACGATTGGTCTCTACAATGAGATGATTGCGGGTGGCGTTGCCCCAGAGGTAGCACGGACAGTGTTGCCTCAGGGGATGTATACAGAGTTCATTGAGACGGGGTCGCTAGCGGCATATGCACGTCTCTGCGGTCTACGTCTGGGCCCAGATGCTCAGCAAGAGATTCGCACGTATGCGACGGCGGTATCGGACCTCATGAAGTCGCAGTTTCCTGTCAGTTGGGAGGCACTGTCTCCCTCTCCCACGGATTAAACAGACTCCGAATACAGAAGTCCCACCAGATGAAGGAGGAAATGAATGTGGCGCGGGTTGAGATTATTGAGCAAGTTGGTAAAGGTTATCTGCTTACTCAGTTCATCATCGCCATCAAACAGCGGCTGGTCCCATGTAGTCGGGTCAGCTAACATGCCCGTCAACTGCTGAAGTGTATCGGCTGCCTGGTAATCTTTAACGCCGATAGCCTTTCGCTGAGGTGTCCCTTTTATAGGGATATCCTTGAGAATCGCCTTATCTGCAGGTTTCACAGCGAAAGGGGCAAGGCACCCCTTCATATCTTTATCAGCTTTGTAAGCTCCAAATACAAGCGCCGATATCAAGCTGCAAATAACCGTATCAGGTGTCTTGTTATTCCCCAGAGTTCCATCCCTGTTCTCTTCCTCTGTCTTGTAAGTCCGTTGCAGGCTCTTCTTCAAAGAGCCAAAGCTAAGCGCATCACCCGTCACGAGATGGCCAAAGAACTCCGTAAAGAATGCCTTCCAGCGCGATTCGCTAGCCATGTTATTTGTTTCCCACAGACAGATAGAATCCTTCAAGCTGTCATTTGTATAGGAACTCGCAACCCCAAAGATATACCAGGTGTACTTATCCGCTAACACCCCATGATAAATTGACTGCTTGGCAGCATCTGCACTGACAACCATCTCATACGTCCCCGTCTCCCTCTTTAGTGTTTTGAGCACTTCGGCAATACCGCTCACCACAACATTGCTCATAAGCGTCGGATACAAGAGAAGATTGATTAACTTCGCGCGGGTAGCTGCTGCAGTATCTGAATAAAGATTGAAAGCGATTTTCCCATTGGCAGTCGCCTCATCCTGTATAACACTCTCTGCCAAAATCTGGAGCGCATTTCGATATGTAGTTATGTCATCATCAGAAGCAGCAAGTACCTTATCAACTAGTTCACTGTCGGTCGTTTCTGCAGTTATCCCCAAGCCATCCCGCACTTTCTCCAACCCAAGCGTTAGGAGCTCATCCTGTTTCATTATGAGCGTTGCATACTTCTTAGCGGCCGCGGGCTGAGTGCGCCAGTCATCTCCATCCGCGACAATGAACGAAAATTCAGAGGAAGCGTCAAGCACCTTCTCTTTGAGGAATGCCTTTGCAGGCTCATATCCAGTAGGAAAGAGAGTCCACCCCGCATTCCGCGCACCGCCCTCCTGCTGCGGAAGCCCCTGCCGCCGCAGAGTTCGCCGCAAAGCAGAATCCCTCCGTCTATGTGTGGAGCGACTACGTTCCATTCCCTACTGTGGCCCCCTAAACTTGACTGCGGTGGTCGGTCGCAGTTAAACACCCCCTACAATCAGAGGCAACAAGATGGCTGATGAAATGACAATTGCGGACTACAACGACGCGCTGGATACGATGGCTCCTGTCGGTGAAGAACTGCCGGAGGAGCCCGAAGATGTGGGTGGCGGCGCGATTCAGACGGCGGATGCGTTGGGCATAACGGAGGCACCCACGGTAAAGGCCCACGTTCTTCTGGAGCAACACCCGGAAATCCGCCCCGACTATGAAGAGACAGTTTCCGAGAAGATGATGATTCGGGAGGCGTACCCGCCACTGGGGGATGCTGCAACAAAAGGAGATGCCGGCGACAAGCGCCACTGCACCTATCCGTTTCTGACACTCTACGAGCGCACGAAAATCCTGGCACTCCGGGCATCCCAGCTAGCGCACGGTGCAGCACCCTTCATCGATGTGCCGGAGTATCTGACGGATGTTTATGAGATTGCCCGGGCCGAGCTAGAGGCAAAACGGCTGCCGTACATTCTGAAGCGGCCACTGCCGAACGGCGACTACGAATACTGGCGACTGGCTGACCTCATTCTCCTACAATAGGGAGTTGCTGCAGTGGCTGATGCTCTTGCGTGAAGGGTACATAATAGGCCCGATGATGATAGATACCGAAGACTGCACCGGCAAGAACTATAACCCGTACATCGGGTGGGATGAGAATCCATGTAGTTGCAATCAGAATACAGATAAATGCTCTGATGGCAACAATTGTAAGAAGGTAGGTCATCGTGCTCACCCGTAGTAGGCCGGGGCTATGTTGTCATTTTTGGCAGCCGCTTACCGGAAGAACCGTATCCGCCGTGCCGGTGGAATAAAACCCGGACAATCCGGCGTTATGTCAAACGCTGTGTACCATTCATCGAACTGTTTAACAATATGATTCACGCGCAGAAGAGGCGGGGCATGAAAGTCTGTCTCTAACAGCTGGGCCGCCCGCCGTAGCCGGTCCTTCGCCCGCCAGGAAACCGCATACGACACGAAGAATTCCCGCAGCTCCGCCGGTGTGGCTGGACGACCCAATGCCCGCTGGAGCCCCGCCAACGCGAACTCCAAGCCTCCCAGGTCCGCAATGTTCTCCACAAGTGTCAGCTCTCCATTAACACGCATTCCGCGATATCTCTCTGTCTCAAATAGTCGGATTACCTGCCGCGCCCGTCGCTTGTAATCCCGTGTATCCCTGTCTGACCACCAGTTCCGTGTGTCGCCCCGTGCATCATACAGCCGCCCTTCCGAATCGAACGCATGGCAGAGCTCATGGCCAATCGTTGCCCCAATCGCTCCGTAATTCGTCGGCAAAGAAGCAGCCGGGTCGTAGAATGGTGCACGAAGGATACCCGCCGGCAACAGAAACCGGTTCTCCTCCGGGTAATAGAAGGCATTGACAACATACGGTGCCTGTCCCCAATCATCGTCCGTGGGATGGCGACATCCACCGGGTTTTGTTAGCTGGTCCAGATTTCGCTGTGCACCCCGCGCGGCAATTTCCAGGAGATTTCCCACATAGTTTGTCGGTGTCAGGTCGCCCGGCGAAGCCGCAGAACGTGTGGGCCACGGATTCGGCCAACAGAGCTGGATATCCATCGCGCGGAGCTTCGCTCGGGCAGCGGCCCGCGTGCGGGGCGCCATCCAGGCCGTTGTGCCCAGTGCCTCTAGTGCCGCGGTCCGAATATGCTCTGACATGGTGTGAATAGCACGTCGGAGGTCCAGGTCGCAATGGTCCCGAACCCAGAGATGGCCCAGCGTATTCGGCAATAGCGACTGCACAATCGAATTACGGAGCTCCGTCGCCGTATCATCTGTAGTCATACCTTGGAGGAATCGCCGGCTATACGCAAACCAAGCGGACCGCAAGGGCCCAGGAGGCGACAGACCGGCCAGCCACTGGGTTGCCGACAGTGCAAACCATGAACCCCAGCGACTGGGACTCCATGTGCGAAAGCGGCGATTCAAATGATGGAGAAAGGGACGGGATGTTACATTGTACAGAAGGTCGTCCAGACGGTCAGCAGGGAGACCGGTTGCTGTTAGAAGCGCTGGCCAGTCAATGGCGCTAAATTCCGCCTGGAGCTCCCGGAGAGTAAACATGTTTGTCCGAACCTTGCGCTCCAGTGCCGATGGATAAATGTATGCAAATTCACGCTCTGCACCATAGCCCTGACGAAGTGTCGGCAGATGTAGAATGGTCGCCAGACGGTCCACGTAGGCAGCATAGGCCTTGCGATGTGGGCGATATTGCGACCAAAGCCAGTATTCAGGAATCCCAATACGCGGCCGCCCCTCCTCCAAGAAAACCCGGCACCGACTGTGGTCCCGGGGGTCTCCCTGCACATAAACATCCAGCGGTGCACCGATACCGTGCCGATTCATCCAACCGATGTTAGCCGCCACCTCTGATGCGGATGCCGTGCTGATAAGCATCATCAGAATCGGTGTTAGACCATTCGGAATTCCAGCAGGAGCATAACAGGAAGTCGTTGCCGTATCCCAGCTCTGGAGAAGCGTGTGAATGGGCCCCTCCTTCGTGCGACGTATAACATCCGCTAGCTCCCGATTGATTCTCTCCCGAATGAAGTATGCCTGTGTTATGCGCGTCTCCGTGGCAGGAATCGCCGTATCTGCCATCCACTTGTCATTCTGTGTTGCGTAGAAATCAACGGCTGGCGCGCATCGTCGCAGCTTTCGCGTTCTTGCGTCGCCGCGCAGCCTTCTTCGTGAATGCGAAGGACGACGTGGCATGTAGTAGCACTCCCCTACTGGGTTCAGCTGTCTTTGTTGCGCCACGACATTCGTCAAGTGGCGATGTTGTGAAGGGCGCATGGAAACCGCCGTCATCATCTTCATAGCTATCGCTAGAGCAGGAAGAGCAGGACCGGAATGTTATGGTCGGCTCTGCGATAAAACGAAAGGTAGTGTCGGTAGGCAGAACAAGCATGGGCGGCACAGGAAAAACCATGGAAGTGGTCGTAGCGGACATCGCAGGGGGGTGCGCCTCCTCTTCTTATCCTGGCGATTCTGGGATCCTGGGACCTATTTCTCAGGCGCCTTTGACCAAAGGAGAGAGCCGGTCGATTCCCACCAATCGCCAACACGACGTCCAGCTTCCGATGTCCGGTCCTCCGCCGTCAGATAGACCGCCGCCAGCTCATGGGGATGCTCTTGCTGATTCGGGGTTCCAAAGAATGCGGACCATTCTGCCGGCGGATAGGCGAGCACTTCGCGACGCCAGGCATCCCACCAGACCGTGTTCGCTTCACGGAGATGGGGTGTCTGCGAATCCGTATAGATTGGAACGGGCCAGTAGCGTCCTTTCCAGACGGGCCACGGGCCACCCGTAGCAGGGTCCCATGTATCCGGGTTTGAGCGGCGAGCCCCCTTAACAGCATTCGGCATGTCCGCTGGCGGAGCCTCCGCAAATTGAAAGGACCATGCACGACGGTAGAAGGTACGCCAGGCATCTGTGTGTCGGCGCTGATGGATGTGAATCAGTTCGTGGTGAATTGTCTGGTCGCGGTAGGGTATTGGAATGGAATCAGGGATGATAATGCGGTCTCCGACCCGGGTGTGTGCCATGCCGGCTTCACATGTCTTACTAACCGTCTGAATCGTCGTTCCATAAGGTCCGTCTTCTGTGTAAGTAGGGACACAGATTTGCCCGTGGCGAGCAGCACGGTCTGCGGCCGACCAGGAGGCAATCCAGGGCAAGTCCCGGGGGTCATCGTCGGGCGGAACAGTGTAAGCAGAGGCGCTATCTTCAAACCCTTCTTTCTGTTGTATAGGTTCAAACATGTAAAGGATTAGGAGCCCCACTGTTGCTAATAGAAGGATTGTCGGTAGCATCTACCGATCTGAGGGATTCTACCCATCATAATGAAAACCCAGACCCAGAGTAAGGAAAGACAGCTGCTATGATGATTACGCCGAGCGCTGCGCCGGCTACTGCGCCTGCTACACCGTCCAAGCGTTCAACATCCGCCCCTCCAGAAGGCGTTCCAGCACCATCTAAAAAGAAGTTCCACAATGGCTGGACTGCCGAAATTGAGAAGCTCATGGCCGAATGGGCCGACAAAGCCATAACCTATCGCTGGATGCATGAGCGCACAGAGCGTATCTTTGCATCGAAGGACCTGGGGTTCATGTTTCCCGTCATTATTCTGAGTACGGTCACCGGAGCCGCCAACTTTGCCCTTGATTCTATCATTGAGGATCCGGACTACAAGAAGTATGCCCAGCTGGGACTGGGTGGTCTCTCCATTCTGACAGGCATCATCTCCACGATTGCCAACAGATTGGGCTATGGTAGCCGCTCTGAAGCACACAAGGGCGCCGCTATTCATTGGGGTAAATTCCAGCGACTTATCGCAATCGAACTGTCGCTCCATCCGAATGAACGTTTGGATTGCATGGCCTTTCTGAAAATGTGCCGGAGTGAGCTGGACCGGATGATTGAGCAGTCGCCGACTATTCCCCAGCCTGTTATTGATGAGTGCCGGGTGGAATTCAAGAAGTATCCGAAGGTCAGGAAGCCGGAGATTGTCGGCGATATCGACACGACGCATATCTATGTGGACACGAACGGACGACTCAAGAAGTTGGCACAGGAAGCCGCCATAACAATTCACCAGAAGAAGGGCGTACTGAAACAGATAGTGCTAGATGACCTGGAGCCGCGGATTCAGCGTGTTATTGATAACAGCACGCTGCCAGCCGTCAAGGAGGAGCTCCGGGAAGAGATTCGGCAGGCTGCGTCCGCCGCGGCGAAGGAGGCCGTTGCCAGTGGACGCGTTGGGATAACAGCTCCTGTTGGAGGTGCCGGGACGGGTCTGAGTAGTGGTGCTGCGGTGGCAACCGCGGCTAAGAAACAGCGCTTGGATGAGGTCAAGGAGTTGGAGATGAGTGGGGTCGTGACATCGATGCGGCAGCGTCTGAAGGAAGTGAATTCGATAACGGGGGGTGCACCACCGCGGGGCGTCGGCTCGTTGTTTGCGGAGCTGCGGGCACCGGCCGAGACGATTCAGCACGTCCGGTCATCGCCGTCGGAGTCCGCATCAGAGGAGGACCTGCAGATGCCACCCCCTGTTCCCCCAATGGGGACACCCATGCCGATGTTGATTGCGGTTTCTGAGAAGGAGCCGGCTGCCACCCCAGCGTCCAGCGAATAGGCAGATGGTCGCTCCATTTACGACCGGTTGCCACTTCATGACTCAGAAGTCTCCATTCGGGACACCAGGTTGCAACGTGGTCTAGATGTTTGCCGCCCTCTGCCGTGGGAAAGGATGGAATCGTCTGGGGATTCAGAAACCGCGCACCCGGAATCCAACATTCATGCGTATTGAAGTCGCCGGTCACCAGTGTCGGAACAGGTGGCATGCGCGCCTCAACGGTTGCCAACTCCCGTGCTTGGGCCATACGGATAGGGTCGCTGATATGTTGCCAGAGCTCATCACACACTTCGTAGTCCGACTGCATATGGGTATTAATCATACGTAGAGGGGCGCCCGTGCGCAAATGGCGGAGGTCTACACGCAACCAACCCTTTGTAGCAAGTTGGTCGAACCCCACGGCAGCTAGAAAGGGATAGAACCGTACATCCGTTGCAGTCCATTCGGTGGACCGCCAGGCAAAAACCAGACCGGAGCCAAAAAGGCCCGATATTTGATGCTCCCGCGGGGGACGTTGGAAGACCCATCCCGCAGAAGCAAAAGCAGCCGCCCAGGTGGCGTGGCGACACCAGACCTCTTGGAGAGCAACAATGTCTGCGTTTGCAGTGACCCAGGCAACGATTTCCCGAATGGGAGTGCGATACCAGGGGAAGCCGCAGACATTGTAGCATAGAAGGCGAAAAGGGTCCATTACTTGGCGTGGCGGAAGATGATAGCGGTTGAGAACGCCAAAATATCGGATTCACTAATACCATCTAGGGCAGACTAGAGTATAGTTTTACTGACGCCAATCCTTGAAGTCGGCATGGCAGCGGTCATAATTTGTTCGTATCGTCTCTCCAAATTATTGACGCCAATCCTTGCCACAGTTCAGACACTTAATAAACACCGTCATCGGCTCATCCGCCGACCGGGTCTGCATCTCAAAGTAGCGCGTGCGCGACTTCCCACAGCGATTGCACTTGAATAGGTCGCACCCCTCTTCCTTGGACCCCTCCAGTGCCGCGGTCTCTCGCTTGAGTTGCTCCATTGCCAGCTCCTGCCAGTTATCCGGGTACATCTCTGCCGCAGTCATGAAAGGGACATCGTGCGGCGCGAACTCTCCCTCCTTGAGACGGGCCAACAGTCGCTCATTTGCGATATAGGCGGTCGGGTCCAGATTGACAATGCTGCGACGGGCAACCATCTTGTACGTCTCCACAAAGTCGGGGTTCTCCCAGTGGCGACGGATACCACGCCGTTTTGCATCCATCAGAGCGGCATTGAAGATGCCGCGTTCCAAGTCTAGGCGCTCAGCATCTGTCAGAACACTAAGGCGCGTATCAAGAATCTCTGCAATGCGAACTCGATAAGAAGTCATCGTACAGGCTGGTCTACTCCGCAATCGGCATGTCATTTTTATGCTGGCGCGTCTTCTGCTTGCGGCGGGTGCGTCTCTGTTGACGACCACGGAGACGACGTGTCTTACGACGTCGAGCACCTCCATATGAGTTCTCTCTCCTGAAAACTAATTTACGTGATATGGAAGGAGATACTTTATCGCCGATATTAGTTGGTGGTTTTACCATTGAGGCCTGAGGAGTTACAGCTACACCTGAAGGAACGACAGGGACAATAGGGGTACTTGGTCTACTGGGCGAATCATCACCAAACGATAAGGTCTCATTCAGATTGGGAGCAACCGATGTGTTTATAGAAGACGGTAGCGTATTTGCACGATGTATGCTAATTCTACGCACTGGGATAACAGGCATCATTGGAGGAACAAACTTCTCGCGAATCTCCGCCTGAACATCTACAATCGCAGAAATTCCAATTGCATCCGCCAGCGCCTTTTCAATCTCCAAGAACTTTGTTATAATGCCATCAAGCAGCTTGTTCGAAACAGAGTTCAGGAAGACGTAGGATAGGTACTCCGAATTGAACAAATGATAAGAAACCTGTCGCAAGAAGTCATAGTCATTATAGACATCCATGCTGTCATCATAATCTATGAGTGCCTCAAACTTCGCCAAATCCGCACGGAAATCAAATAAGATACCGGACTCATACGCATGTTCGTCAAGATAAGAGGCCATCGCAAGCAAGTATGCAAAGAAGTCTGTTGCATTCGTTATATTGGACGTTTCCCATACACTCTCTAGGAAATCATTTTCATCTGATAGTTTCGGATTCTGTGCACGCATGCGATAGTAGCCATTGAGCATCTTGATGAATGTTGTATAGTTCGAGCTATCATCTGTCATTTCATAACTCGTCAGTATTGGGTTAAACTCCTTATCGGAGTTCTCTCCTCCATGTTGCCGGTAGCCGCCACTCATATCTTTCCGAGTACGCTTAGCAGACGGTTGTATAGATGATTCTGAAGCACCGGCAGTATATGAGCGTTTTTTCCCGCTAACGCTGTTTGACGCTGCTGCGACGATAGCCTTTCTTGATTGACTACGAGGACCTGCGGCTGGAGGCAGTGCTGCAGCTTTCTCAGCGGCCTTCCTTAAGGAGTTGTATGCTTCAACTTGTGCAAGTGTTTGAGGCGGTGTTAGTCCCTGATATATATACCCCCAAAACGGTAGTGTAGATAAGATAGCCTTCGGCGCTTCAACTAATCTAGAAAGTAAATTATAGCGTGTTTTCCCTTCAACTATCGAACGCGTAGCTAGCGATATCAGAAGCTCATGTGATATTAATTCCGATGATACAGCGGCTCCTGTATTACCCATGAGAGTACTGTATATTTGACTGGAGCGTGTATGTATAACAGGGTCAAGCATAACCTTTGTATATGCAGAAAGACCATCTAAATCAGAAATCAGAGAGCCTGCTGCCATAATAGAAGTAGCTGCAGAGGATTCCATCAGTGAATAAAATGGATAGGTTAAATTTTCAGAATAAGGGGTCGGTTTTGTAGAACGCCCTGCTCTAGCACTTGCAGGAGTATTCAGACGATGTGCTTCCACGAACCCATCTCTAACCTCTTCCGCTGTAAGAGACGCAAGATGCTTTACTTGCCCTTGTCTATAATAGGCAAATTTGGCGAGATGCGATTTTGTAAATGGTATCATATAGTAGTACACATACCCCTTCTGCTTGTCAGTTAGACCCGTGAAGGTGTCTTCTAATAGCTCATAGATATCCTTCGCACAAGATTCTCCGCCATCGGCATCCTCCAGCATCCCCATTTCTGGGATAACACCTATTGCAGGAGCATAGGGGCTGATAGTCCCCGTTATTTGGTAGGGAAACTGACGATACGTTTCAATAATATTGAAACTTTCCTTCAGCATATCGCCGATAAATTCATTTAGCGTCTTACTAGCCAACCCTTTGTAATTTTGAAGAAGTGCCCGGCCATCGGTTGTTTTGGGGTCAATCGACTTTAATGCGCCCCCTTCCACAAAATCGGTCTGAAACTTATCTAAGTATGCATTAATTTTCCCAATAAGTTTTTCCAAATCAAGGCGAATAAAATATCCTAGGTATGTATCTACAGAACACCTGCTCATAATATTCCGGATGTTATCTGCTACTGTAGTACGTAAGGCGTCAAGCGTCGTCAGTATTGATGCGGATGGAATAAACGATTCTTGAATATTCTTCCAGACAGAGTCATATAACGCATTCTCATCTAACTTTGTATTATCAAAACAGTATAACATATTCATCTTACCAGTTAATAACACAAAAGAGGGTTTGAAAGCTGTCTGTAGGAACAGGGAACATATATCTAGGAAGAACTTGTCGTTTGTTATAATGAGAACTGGAACGGTTAGCTCGTTCTGTAGCTGAATTAAGCGATATAGCTGAGACCAATCACCAAGAGTTTTAATCGCAGCAACCTGCGTGGCAGCAGGCAAAGTAGCAACAGGCGGCGTTATTGCAATAGGGACAGCACCTCCTTTTGTTTTCCGCGGCTCGGGTATACCCAACGCTTTACAAATGCTGTTCAGTGAGAAGGACTTGGATGTGGATACTGTTATAGGGGAAGTCGATGCTGCATATGTTATTGTTATGCTATGACTACCTCCTGGCAGATACGACCGCATAACATGCTCTACATCCTTGAACAAGTGATAGGTTGTATATTCATTGGAAGGGTCAGCAGTATAGTCAGCATCTATTCCACTCGTTGCTATACCGGCAGCTGTCAATGATTTGTTGATTGCTTCCGCCTGCATTTTTACGCCACCGTCAAGATATGTTGGGACGGAAATAACATTTTTGCCAGAATCAATTGTTAATCCTTCGGAAAATGCATTGCCTTTCATTGCATCAATCATAAAATATTTAACACCATATTTCTGGAGTGCTGCGCTGATATTCTTATACGCACCACCATAACGGCTGTCTGATGCTAATAGATACTTGTTATCTATGGGGTCTTCTAGTGAGCCCGTGCGTATTTCATCATCATCACGGAGCATGCGTAGGATTGAATGAATAGCGTCGGGGTTGGATGGGATTGCAAATCCATCGCTCACTCCATCTGGTAAACTTCGAATACCATCGTCAAGTGTACTTCCACCTGGAAGTGGGTATCGTAGGCTACTTGCGTAGTCATGTCCCATGTCAAGGCCCCTTGCCTCATTTGTTTTCTTGCTATTGTTATCTGAATTAACAGTTGCCGCGGCAACACTGCGCATATCAACCCCACCGGTTCCCGCTCCACCAGTTGCTGCCATACCAAAACCCTCTACTGACTAACAAGAACTTCCTAGCAGCCGAGCGTACGCCCAGGTTGTCAGTACGCCTCCTCCTCAAGCTCCGTCGCCGTCTGCCCAGGTTGTCAGTACGCCTCCTCCTCAAGCTCCGTCGCCGTCTGCCCAGGTTGTCAGTACGCCTC
>Ga0214921_10003103_pt1 | contig 25997 bp, 20 predicted proteins | sample LL1505_MetaG_FD_177992 | JGI IMG/M metagenome (GOLD analysis project Ga0214921, IMG submission 177992) | Freshwater microbial communities from Lake Lanier, Atlanta, Georgia, United States - LL-1505 | ecosystem: Environmental > Aquatic > Freshwater > Lake | place: USA: Georgia | collected... | reverse complement strand
CCTGGTGAAGCTGGTCCTCCTGGTGAAGCTGGTCCTCCTGGTGAATCTGGTCCTCCTGGTGAAGCTGGTCCTCCTGGTGAAGCTGGTCCTCCTGGTGAAGCTGGTCCTCCTGGTGAATCTGGTCCTACTGGTGAAACAGGTCCTCCTGGTGAAGCTGGTCCTCCTGGTGAAGCTGGTCCTACTGGTGAAGCTGGGCCTACTGGTGAAGCTGGGCCTACTGGTGAAGCTGGGCCTCCTGGTGAGGTGGGACCTGCTGGTGAAACGGGACCTCCTGGTGAAACTGGGCCTACTGGATCATTTGATACAACATCTGATCTAACATTAGCAGGAAATTTAACATTAAATAACCCAATCAATCTACAATATTCTCCAAGCTTAATAACAGCTAATAATATAGGTCATCAAATACATGGATCTTTATTGAATACTGGTGATTATACTTTGCCACAAGATACTAATTCTTTAATGCTACATTGTTCCACTATTAATTTAAACAAAGGTATCTGGTATGTCGAATCTTCAACAATAATTGGTTCAACTATAGTTAATGGTTCCATGACAGCACAGTTATCCCTTTCAACCACTACAACAGTAGATCCAGCCAACTACATATTAACAAATATTATATTATGTAATAATTACAAATATAATAATAAAATATCTGGTATTTTTAAAATAACAGAAGATACTGCAATAAATACAGTTATTAATGTAATTAATGGTGTTGCCTATGATTTGGAAAATAATAAAACTACAATAGTGCCTTTTACGCTTGAAAATACATCAACAATAATTGCAACTCGCATTGCATAAATAATAATTATATATTATATAATCTATAATATATAATGGAACAACAAACAGATGAAGAAAAACTGGTTACTATGATAAGGGAAACCAAGGTTTCCCCTATGACCCCTTCCTTGGAAAAAAAATCTGAAAAGTTAGGGGAAACCAAGGATGATGTTCTCGAAACTCCTCAAAAAAGGAAAAAATTAATTATTAAGGGAACTATTCATTTACCAGAACAATCTATTTCTGTTCTTCCTAGTCAACCTCTAATAGAAAAAACAGAGAAAACTCTTGAAGAAATGCCACGATATAATGAAACATTTATTGAAGTTTTAGAAAGATTAGCTACTCTTATGAATAAAAAGGGTGATAATATTCGTAGTCGTGTTTATACAAGAGCACAGGATACTATTCGTAATATACAAACGGATATAACGAGTATATCTGATTTAGATGGGAAACCAAACATTGGACCAACAATAAAGGAAAAATTAACAGAATATTTAGAAACTGGAACTTTGCAATTATTTGAACGCGAAAAAGATAAACCAGAATATTTATTAAGTGAGATTTATGGTGTAGGACCAAAAAAAGCAAAGGATTTGGTAGCAAAGGGTATTACTACAATCGAGCAATTAAGAGAGCGACAAGATGAACTATTAAATGACGTTCAAAGGGCTGGGTTAAAATACTATGAAGATATTTTAGAAAGGATACCACGTAGTGAAATTGATGAATATAATGACCTATTTAAAACCGCTTTTGATAAGGTTTCTACGCCAGAATCTAGATATGAAATCGTTGGAAGTTATCGACGAGGAGCACATACATCTGGTGATATTGATGCGATTATTACATCAGATGATGCTACAATGTTTTCGAAATTCATTGATATTTTAAAGGAGAAAGAGGTGATATTGGAGGTTCTCTCTTGTGGAAAAACAAAATGTTTGGTTATTGCGAGATTACCGAATCGTAAAACAGCAAGGCGTGTTGATTTTATGTATACTTCACAGGCGGAGTATCCGTTTGCAGTTTTATATTTTACTGGAAGTAAAACATTTAATACGGTTATGAGAGGGCATGCATTAAAAATGGGTGTGTCTTTGAATGAACATGGATTATATACGAAAAAGGTAGGTAAAGAAAAGGAAGAAAAGGTAGATTTTGTATTTAAAGATGAAAAGGATATCTTTGATTATTTACATTTACAGTATAAGGAACCGGTTGATAGAATCGATGGGAGGTCAATTATAATAAGGGAAACCAAGGTTTCCCCTATGACCCCTTCCTTATTAAATATTGGTGAAATAAAACCTGTAAAAGAGAAAAAAACTCGTAAATTAAAGGAACCTAAACCTCCAAAAGAACCAAAAACGAGGAAAATTAGAGAACCAAAGGTGCCAAAGGAACCCAAAGCTCCAAAAGAACCTAAACCAAAAAAAATAAAGGAACCAAAGGCTCCAAAGGTTCCAAAGGAACCCAAAACCAAGAAGATTAGAGAACCAAAACCTGAAAAGAAAACCCGTAAGAAAAAATTGATATTGGATAATGAAAAAGAAATAGAAAAAGTAAAGGCAGAATTCGAAGAAACATTGAAATCTGAATTTGAAGTGCCGAAATATGATACTGAAGAACAACCCATTATTCCAGTAATACCTCTTGAAATCGAACCGGAAGCAGCAATAGATATAAAAACAGTTAAAAAGGAAAGAAAAACTCGTAAAATAAAGGAACCAAAGGAACCAAAACCAGAAAAGGGTACACGTAAGAAAAAAATTACTATAGTTCCTATGGAAAAAATCATAGTTTCACCAAAAAAGGATTTAGAAATTACCACCGAAAATAAAGAAAAGCCCAAAAAAATGATATCTAAATCCGAAGCAAAGCAAAATATAAAACTATTTCAAGAAAAGGGTATAACTCATATAGAAGGATTAAATGAGAAACAAATAACAGAAATGATAGTTTCGGCAAATGATGCTTATTATAATTCAAGAAATACACTTATGACTGATAATGAATATGATATTGTCAAAGAATACGCAATGAAAAAATTTCCAAATAATAATATTCTTCTTACTGTAGGTGCACCTATCGAAAAAAACAAGGTTACTCTTCCTTATAATATGCCTTCTATGGATAAAATCAAACCCGATACGAATGCACTTATGTCATGGATATCAAAATATAAGGGTCCATATGTATTATCATGCAAATTAGATGGAGTAAGTGGTATGTATACAACAGATGGCGATGAACCCAAGTTATATACACGCGGTGATGGTAATATAGGTCAGGATATTTCACATTTATTACGTGTATTAAAGTTACCTCTTAAAAAGGATGGTGAAAAGGGAACTGTTGTACGAGGTGAATTTATTATCCCTAAGGCTGTGTTTGAGGAAAAATATAAGGATAAATTTGCAAATCCTCGTAATCTAGTTTCGGGTATTATTAATAGTAAAACACTCGATGATAAAACCATGGATCTTCATTTTGTTACTTATGAAGTTATTCAACCACTTATAAAACCTAGTGAACAAATGAACCTATTAAAATCACTTAATCATGAAGTTGTTCAAAATAAATTGGTTGATGAATTATCCAATGAACAATTATCGGATTTATTGATTGATTGGAGAACACATTATCAATACGAAATCGATGGTGTCATTGTAACCGATGATAATATGCATTCTAGAAAAGATGGTAATCCGGAATATGCTTTTGCATTTAAGATGGTTATTTCCGATCAAATGGCAGAGGCTAAAGTTGTTGATGTTTTGTGGAATGCAAGTAAGAGTGGCTATTTAAAACCACGGGTTCGAATTGAACCAATTAAGTTAGGTGGGGTTACTATTGAATATGCAACTGGATTTAATGGTTCGTTTATCGAATCTAATAAGATTGGTATAGGTGCTGTTATTCAGATCATTCGTAGTGGTGATGTAATACCGTATATTAAATCGGTAACAACTCCAGCTGATCATGCGAAAATGCCTGATGTAAAATATCATTGGACAGATACACATGTAGATATTGTTTTGGATGATATAAGTGAGGATACTGGTGTTCGTGAAAAAGAGATTACTGCATTTTTCACAGGTTTAGATGTAGAGGGTTTATCAAGTGGTAATGTAAAACGTATTATTAAGGCTGGTTTTAATAGTATTCCTGCGATTATAAAGATGACAAAGGCGGATTTTAAGGGGGTCGAGGGTTTTAAAGAAAAGATGATTGAAAAGGTACATACGAGTATTCATGATAAGTTAGAAAAGGCGAGTTTACTAGAAATTATGGCAGCATCGAATAAATTTGGACGTGGTATAGGAGAACGTAAAATACGCCCTATTTTGGATGAATATCCGGATATTCTGACTCGATCAGAGAAACCTGATGATAAGATTACTTTATTGAAGGGAATAAAGGGAATTGGTAAGGAAAATGCGAAGGCTTTTGTTGATCATATTGATGATTTTATGGGGTTTTTAAAAGAATGTGGATTGGAGGGTAAATTAGAGGGTGTTTTGGAAAAACCGATTGAGAATACATTTGTTCAAAGTTTTGATATTTCACATCCACTTTATCAGAAGCATATTGTTATGACGAAAGTTCGTGATCAGACAATCATTGATGGTTTGAAACGCGTTGGTGGAGTATTAGATGATGGAATTGGTAAAAATACTTTTGTTTTGGTAGTTAAAACCAAGGAGGATGTTTCGAATAAAACGAAATATGCTAGTGAACATGGAATACCGATTATGACACCGGCAGAATTTATTGCAAAATATTTGTGATTAAAAGAGTACCAAGTTTCCAGATTGTCCTTAAATAAGGACAATCTGGAAACTTGGTACTCTTTTAAATAGAATTCCTTACCGTTTATGGTAAGGAATTTTTATGCACATCTCAATTCGATAATTCGTCTTGAGATTAAGGTTTATCTGGAAAACTATGGTTAATCTCTATTCATGCATAAATGTATTTATGCACGAATAGGATATGGGTTATCCAGTCTTTTGTATCCAAATGGATACAAAAACACGGATATACCTTAAAAGAATATTAGAACTATTCCTGAACCACCTGTAGAACTATTTATTTCACTTGCAACCCCGGCATTTGATCTAGATCCACCACTTCCTCCCCCGGTATTTGGAAGTCCGCTAATTGGTATTTGACCAGTAGAATTTGACCCTTCTCCTCCTCCATAAATGCTATTATTCGCACTACCTGGATTACTACCTGCACTACCACCACCTGCATAATTACCTGTAAAACTTGGACTATTAATAGTAATAGTATAACCTCCTATACTTGTTACATCTGTAGTTCTGGGACCACTGGACCCAGAACTATTATTGCCATCACCTCCTTTTGTAGCAGATCCGGTTTCAGTAATACCATATACTCCATTTAAATTTTTTGTAGTTTCTCCTGGTAAACCACCGTTAACACCATAAATATATAAGCCGCCATTACCACCTGGTGCATATATTGTATTCAAACCATAAGCTATAGAACTAATACTTCCATTATTTCCATTACTAAATTGTGAAATACTTGGACTTGAAGCTGCTCCGCCATTTCCAACTGTTATAGTATATGTAGTATAACCAGATTGGTTGATTATGCCAGTATTAACACCGCCTCCTCCTCCACCACCAGCTGAGAATGTAGTAACTTGTTTCCCATTACATGCTCCTGAACCACCTCCTCCTACTATACAATAATAGATATTTCCTGATCCAGCGAATGTAATAGAACCACTTTGGGTAAATTTATAAAGGGTATAATAACCTGTCCCAATTAATAATTCATTTGTAATAGATGTTACACCTATTTTAAGTTGTAATGATATTGAAACTGGAGGTGAATAATTGTTATTGATATTTATAGAATTAACAGAAACATTATATATATATAAATTTGACAATCCACTTAAATTAATAGGCGGTGATGTAGCTATTGTAGTACTAGAGTTAGTACTGCCTGATTGGTTTGCTTTAATTAAATAACTAGTTGCTCCTACAGCTGTGGAGAAACTTAATGATGCTGATGATGATGTTATATTTGATAATGATAAGTTTGTTGGAGGATAAAAATAGGTTGTAATGGTTGTTCTTATTATATTAGAAATTCCTGTAATATTTGATGCTAAATATACTATATTGTACCCAGTTAATACTGTTAATCCAGTAATACTCAATGTTGCTGTAGTCGATGTAAATGTGCTTGGACTTCCCCCCAATGTTGGCGTTACGATTGCAGTGTAATATGTTAATGTATTAAATGTTGGATAAACTACTGTCATTGAAACATCACTTATTGTTGTTGTTAATGATGACGTAACCGGAAAAGTCGTTACATTGATTGATTTTGTAGGATTAGACATTCCCCATGGATTGATTGTTCTCAATGAAACTGTATATAATGTTCCTGCTGATAATCCTGTCATTACTAATGGAGTACTTATTGATGCTCCTGTTATTCCAGTTGTTGTACTCGCTAAATAACTTGTTGCACCTGCAACAGTTGAGAAAGTAAAGGAAGCAGAAACATCGGTGATACTTTGTAAAGTTAGATTTGTAGGAGCAATTGGAACCGCTGCATTTAGTGGAAGGAAAATATTACAAAGGTCAGTAGACCCCCCCCCAACATAAATTCCGGTAGGATTGGCTTTTGCACCAATCTGGTATGGAGCGAAAATATTACATAGATCTTGACCATTGATAAATATACCAGTAGGACTAGCTTTTGGACCACTGATATACCTTGAAAAAACAGTAGTTAAATCAAGTCCATTTATAACTAAATCAGATGGTGGAACAGATGCCATTATATACTATATTAATATAAAAAACATTAATATAATAAACACATAAATATATACTATTATTACCTATATTATGAATTCTCAAAATACAACTCAAAGTATACCATGGGTAGAAAAATATCGTCCAGCACAATTTGATGATATTGTTCTTGATCCTATTAATCGAACCATTTTTAAAAATATATTAGATAAAAACTATTTTCCTAATTTGCTGTTTTATGGGCCTCCAGGAACAGGTAAAACTACAACGATCATTAATATTATTAATGAATATCAAAATAAATACAATCAGAAAAATAAAGGTACGGTAATACATTTAAACGCATCAGATGAACGGGGTATTGATATTATCAGAAATCAAATTTATCAATTCGTTAAATCCAAGAATTTTTTCGATGTTGGTTTAAAATTTGTCATATTGGATGAGGTTGATTATATGACCAAGAATGCACAACAAGCATTAAAGTATCTATTACAATCATCGAATTATAATGTTAGGTTTTGTTTGATATGTAACTACATAAGCAAAATAGATGAATCCCTAAAAAACGAATTTATATGTATTCGATTTAATCAATTACCAAAAGCAGATATTTATAAATTTATAAAGAATATCGCTGGAAATGAGAACCTGGAATTATCAGACTCGATTATTGAGAAAATACAACAAATTTATAACTCGGATATTAGGAGTATGATCAATTTTATTCAGTTACATCAAAATATAAAATTATGGGATACAAATATTATTACAGATGAAGTCATGGAAAAATTACATTTATTATTGGAAACCCAGATAGGTAGAAAAGAGATTATAAATTATATTAATAATATAAGCATTCAATATAATATGGATAAAAAGAATATTTTGAAAAATTATTTCCATTTTATTATTCGTAAGAAAAATAAATTAGTTACGGAGAAATTTTTAACAGATGTCGAAGTAATAATGCATTCAAATGATTCGAATATAGAATATATTATTGACTATTTCATTGAGGGGAACCTACAAAGGGAACCTACAAAGGGAACCTACGGTTCCCTTTTAAACCCTCCCTTTTAGTATGAATCGTCAAATATTATATTGAAGGGAACCTACGGTTCCCTTTTAAACCCTCCCTTTTAGTATGAATCGATAATTATTATATTGAAGGGAACCTACGGTTCCCTTAAGATCCCTCCCTTTTAGTATGAATCGTCAAATATTATAACAATCTTTTATTATATTGTTTATCAAAAGGGAGGGATCTTAAGGGAACCGTAGGTTCCCTTAATACCTAGGTTTCCCCTAAAAAATTGAAAAAAAACAATATAAAGAAAACCCTGTTTCTTTATATACCTCCTTTAATAATATTAATTAATAATCAGAATGGTCGATGATGAATGGCTGCAATTTATAAGTGGTAATAATGTTTCATGTGGATTTCCTTCCGTATCATGCAATACATCAATGAAAAAAGATATAACAAAAAAATCAGAAACAAAATCAATAACAAATACAGAGAACTCAAATGTTCCCATATGTGAAGAACTTTATATTTCAACAAAAACCAAGGTTCTCTTTTTAAACCAAGAAATAGATATCCAAAACGTATTTTGGAAAATTCCTATTATTGAATATGGAAAAGCTACTAATGGAGCAATAAAAAAACAGATGAAAATCGTATCCAAAACTCCCGAAGAATATGAAGAATATCGTGCAAAATTACAAAATGTACCTTATTATACTGAAAATATAATTAAACAAATCGATAATTCCTCTGGACGTCGAATCAAATTCAAAGATGAAAGAAAAATTACTATTGGCGTTTCGAAAAAAGATATTATGAATTGCCGTGGTAAAGTAAAAAACGCTTTTTATAATTGTTTTGCTGTTATATTTCGATTTAAATATGATGGCCTATTCCGTGAAATTCACGTAAAGGTATTCAATACCGGGAAATTAGAGATTCCGGGAATCCTAAATCCTGGATTACTCGTTGTTGTAAAAAAAATGTTATTAGAAACAATTCAACCATTTATTGATACTACAGTAGAATATTTAGATATTGATTCGGAAGAGAATGTTCTTATTAATTCAAATTTCAATTGCGGATATTTTATCGATCGTGAGAGACTTTATACCATTTTAAATAGCGATAAATATAGGATTGAAAGTGCATACGAACCATGTAGTTATCCTGGTGTAAAATGCAAATATTATTTCAATAATGAATTTGGATTCGATCATGAGTTGCAAACTGGACAAGTATTGGCTGAAGACAGAAGAATGAAAATGAGCGAATTAGGAGATACAAATAAATATACTGAAATATCATTTATGATATTTAGAACAGGGAGCTGCTTAATAGTAGGTAATTGCACAGAAAAAATATTAAAATTTGTATTTGAATTTATTAAAAAGGTCCTAACCGAAGAATATTATAATATTAATGTAGCGAATGAAGATCCTGTTGTTAAAAATAAAAAAACAAAATTGAGAAAAAAAACCATTACAATGTCAAAGGATTATTACAACCTATTAAGGGAACCTACGGTTCCCTTAAGATCCCTCCCTTGAGGGGAAGGGACCCCTTTTATATTTTGACTGACTGCAGGGAACTGTAGGTTCCCCAGCGACCCTCCTTTGAGAGGAAGGTGCTTTTTTTATATTTTGGATTGTTAATATTTTTTATTTTATTAGAATTTTACCTAATAAAATAATCTTAAAGGAGGGGTTAGAGGGGAACCTTGGTTCCCCTCATTAATTGTAGAGCCAATTTACAAATTCACGCATATTACCATTATCAAATTTTTCTCTACAAATATGCTCATCTATATAAAATTTAGTTAATATAAATTCATTAGATATTGCATCTATTTTTTTCCGTTTTGATTCCAACTTTATTAATAATTCTTTTAATAACAATTCATAATATTGATAATTCATATTCATCTTTTCCTGTATTATTTCTAAATATTTCAAAGTAGTATCCATATTATCAATATTATTTAAAAATCGAAACAAATAATTATTCGAAAAAGAATATCGTTCTTGAAAACAAATAGTAGTATTCTCCCAAAAAAATAGCACATTCATCATCTTATTCATTTTTGTTAATAGATCTCTGCAATCTTTATCATCAATAGAAATAGTATTGTCATTTAGAGTCATTATATTTGATAATGTATTTGAATTATTATCTGATTCACCATCGTACATATCAAAAATGGTTTTTTTATAAACGAATAAAATAATATCCATATTATTAATATTTTGTGACAGATTAGCTTGATAAATTTGATCAATATATTCTAAATAATAATAATATGCACGTTGTGAATAATAATATGTTTTTTCAATATTCTTTGTTTTTAATAATATAATTTCGAAAACCCTATGTATTGCTGTAATACCAATTCGAATATTAGAAATAGGAAAGTTAGTCTCTTTCATTACATTTGATTCATTTAGTATTTCAAAATATTCATTAATTAATTTAGAATAAGTATCTAATATTAGGGCTCTAGGAGTTTTCGAATTACGCACAGGCATAATTATACACTATACCTACAAAAAGTTGTTTTCGTTTAATCTTTAATATTTGAATTACTTTAGTAAAAACAAATAAATAAATTATATTAAGAATGATTTAAAGTAAAATCTAAAATATATTTTATAATTGTTAAAATATAATGCAAAATAATACTGCACAAAATTCTCCTAGTGGTCCAACTAGCAACGCAACTCCTGGTTATAGATTACCAGAAAATAATACACTACAACATGCAGCCAAGTTAGCAATAGTAGAAGATAAGCCAATCATGCTCGATTATTGGACAAACTCTTTGGAAAAGTCTGTCCTAATTGGAGTTAAAGAAAACAAAGAGAAGTTACTTGTAAAGAGTGAGGAGGAATACACAAGCCCTATTTCGAAGATTTATAAGGTAGGAAAGGAATATATTATTATTACAGAGAACTCAATCTATGTGGTAGATGTTGAGATTCCCACAAAACGCATCAGTAGTTAAGGGAACCTACGGTTCCCTTAAGATCCCTCCCTTAAGATTATTTTATTAGGTAAATTTCTAATAAAATAAAAACATTAAGGTCTATCCGAGGATTTGTATCCGCAAAGAATGTATGGATACAAATCTTCGTTAGACCCATATCCTATTCGGTGACAAATACATTTATCCCCGGATAGAGATTAACTAACCAAAATATAAAAGGAGGGGTTAGAGGGGAACCTTGGTTCCCCTTAAGGGAGGGATCTTAAGGGAACCGTAGGTTCCCTTATAAGAGGCTATTCAAACCAGCAATCTGTTCGCCAGTTAAACTATCAGGAAATTCCACTTCAAATTCTATTATCATATTACCAGTTGTGTTTTCACGTGTCATTCCCATACCCGGAACCATCTTCTTAAAATTCGGTTTAATAACAGTAGGGTTATTTATATTATTTAATGATAATCGTTTACCATTTAAATGATTAATCTCAAAAACAAAACCACACAATGCCTCTTTTAGATTTATCTTTTTATTAAATATCAAATCAATTCCATTTCTCTTAAATTCACTATTATTTACAACCTGAACTTGTATACGAACTTCTCCTCGAATCTGTCCATTAATACAATGTCCCTTTTCATTTAATATTATTGTTTCATTATTGTCTATTCCTTGAGGAATATTCAAATAAAGAGTCTCTTTTTCGATTGATTTAATATTATTTTCAATAATAAATCGTTCAATATCCATAGGGAGAACACAACCTGTATAACTTTGTTCTATAGTTAATTGTAATTGTTTTATTATAGGTTCGGGTTTATGAATTTGATGAAACATTTGTGTATGTATGTTTATACCTGGTCCTCCGCTATGAAATACGCGAATATTGGGACCACCAGGAAAGCCGCCACCTCCTCCTCCAAACATCATATTAAAAATATTATTAATATCATTAAATTCATTCATACTGTTCATATGAGTAAATGGTGATCCATTCATACCAAAACCCGGTATGCCTCCAAACCCCGATAATTCCATATCATATTGTTCACGTTTTCCTTGATCACTTAATATTTCATATGCTTCATTTATTTTCTGAATCTTATCAATAGCCTCTTCACTTGAATTACGATCAGGATGATATTTCAATGACAAAGTTCGATATGCCTTTTTTATTTCAGTTTCAGTTGCTTCCTTGGAAACACCCAAAATTTCATAATGCGTTGACATAATTTAATGAAATAAACTATTATAATAGTTTTATATGTTTTTATAGATATAAATACTAATTATTATTACATAATAAATATTTTCATAATGGTTACAAATACCACATTTATATCAAAATATAAACCCTATTTTATAAAGGACTTTTGTGTAGATGAAACGTTTTTATCTGTATTAAATACATTATTCAAAATTGATAATTTAAATGTTCTATTAATAGGTAACTCTAATTCCGGGAAAACAACAATGTTATATGCTCTTATAAGAGAATATTATAATTTAAGCAAGGAATCAGCAATACCCGAAAATAATATTTTATTTGTTAATAATTTAAAAGAGCAAGGTATTCAATACTTTCGCAATGAAATGAAAACATTTTGTCAAACACATAGTGCAATCTACGGTAAAAAGAAATTAGTTATTATTGATGATATTGATAATATTAATGAACAGAGTCAACAAGTATTTCGCAGTTATATAGATAAATATAACCATAATATTCATTTCATTTCAGTATGTACAAATATACAAAAAGTTATAGAAAGTATTCAATCTAGACTACATATTATTAAATTATCGCAACCATCAACAGATCAAATACGCAATATTATGAATAAAATTATCGAGGAAGAAAACATTAAAATAGATGAGGAATCGAAGGAATATATTTTAATGATATCATTAGGGTCGATTCGTGTTTTAATTAATTTATTAGAAAAAATTTACATATATGGAGAACCTATTACGATCCAACCCTGCAGAAAAATATGTTCGATAATATCATTTCAGGAATTTGAAACCTATTTTAATTTATTAAAATCAGGGAATTTATCTGGAGCAATTGACATTTTGTATTCAATATATGATTATGGATACTCTGTAATAGATATATTGGATTATTTTTTTGAATTTATAAAATTAACAAAAATAATGGAAGATGATATTAAATATCGTATTATTCCCTTTTTATGTAAATATATTACTATTTTTCATAATGTTCATGAAGATGGTATTGAATTAGCATTATTTACTAATAACTTATATGATCTTTTACAAAAATAAAAAATGTGAATATTATATTAGTAATACTAATCAGAAATTATATAATTAGTAATAATTTTAATAGTAGTATAAATATAATAGATTATTAATAATAGCAAATGACTAGTCAAATATTTCGAAAGAATGTGCCTAGTGATATATTATTTGAACTATTAGATAAAATATGTTTTAAAACGGATAAATATTATTTAATTGATATGAATGCGTTCCGAAAGCTTATATTTCATAATTACCATACAGAATTTTGCGAAAAATTAAAGGAATATTATAATTTAAGCAAACTATTTTATTTGGAAAGAAAAATGGTCTATAATTCATTTACTAATATTGTTCGCCAAATATGCAAATTAAATAATATAATGTTTACGTCTCAAATAAAATACAACGAATCAAAATATAATATTGATTTTTTTATCTACTACGAGGGGAACATAGGTTCCCCTCAAACCCCTCCTAAAAGTAAATTGGAGAATAAATAATAAAATGGTTGAATGTGGGAAATAACTAGCGTTGGAGAATAAATAATAAAATGGTTGAATGTGGGAAATAACTAGCGTTGGCGAATAAATTTCACCTTTCCCGGAAACTCTTCCAGAGTCGGCGAATTTACATATGTACAAGCACTTCTTAATCCACCCAAATAATCATTCACTGTATTCTCTAATTTACCCTTATATTTTATTTTCAATACCCTTCCTTCGGATGCCCTATAATTATTCATTTTTCCATAATATTTTTCCATAGCATGCTTCGAGCTCATACCATAAAATAATTTAATTTTCTCACCATTCTCCTCTATTAATTCCCCTGGGTTCTCATCATGTCCAGCAAAAGCCCCGCCCATCATTACAAAATCCGCCCCAGCACCAAATGCTTTCACCATATCACATGGGTCTTTCACCCCACCATCCGATATTATATAACGATTTCGGCATTTTTGTACTGCTGAAAACTGGGGGATACCTACACCAGTTTTTTTCCGAGTTAAACACGCACTCCCGGGTCCAATACCTATTTTAACGATATCAATATCTGCTTCGCTTAATAACTTCTCAACTATTTCAGGAGTTACTACGTTTCCAGCTACAATAATTTTATTAGGGAATTTTTCACGAACACGACAACAGAATTGAAAAAAGCTAGACATATAGCCATTCGCGACATCTATACATATCCACTTACAATCAATGTTCTCCATTATCTCTACTAAATTCGCAAAATCATTATCAGAAATCCCAGTAGAAACCATAAAATATTCAGGATTTAGTTCTAAACCTTTTATTTGTGCTTCTTGGTAATCTGTAAGTCTGTAGAATTTATTCATTGCCGTTAACATTTTGTATTTACTTAATACATTATAAACTTCAAAAGTACCGGTAGTATCCATATTAGCCGCAATAATAGGGATACCTGTCCATATTATTGGTTCATTATTTATTTTATTCGTAAATATAAACTCCTTTTCTAATTTTACTTGAGATCGAGTTGAAAGTTCCGAATATTGTGGGACAATCATTACATCATCAAAGTCTAAATAGATTTCATCCGATTTCTTTGGAAAACATAATTCTAATAAAGAATACATTTTTTTAATCACCCAATAACAAAATAATATATTTAATTTTATATTTTTTAACTTAATATATAGTATACTATTCAATATAGAATGTTTGATTCAAAAAATGTATTTACATATTTAATTGGAGCCGCTGTAATTATAACAGGTAGTTATTTAGCAACTCAATACAAAAAATCTCTGGATCCTAATGATGAGTATGATTTGATTAAAAAATATTTATTAAACGAATCTCCATTATATGGTTATAACCGTCCAAAAATATGGATACATTCAAAATATGAAGTAAATTCGCGTAAATGGAAAAGCTTTTATTCCCGTAATTCAACCGATTTAAACCAACCTTATATTCATTTAACCATTAAGACAATTATAAATCACTGCGGTAGTCATTTTAATATTTGTTTGATAGATGATGAAAGCTTTAGTAAATTAATTCCTTCTTGGGATGTAAATCTGACTACAATGTCCGAACCTATGAAATCACATTTCCGTCAATTAGGATTAGCACAGCTAATCTATTATTATGGTGGTATGGTAGTTCCAGATTCATTTTGCTGCATAAAGAATTTAGATGATTTTTATAAAGAAGGTGTTTCTGGTAATCGTCCTTTTTTCTGCGAGGCCAATAATCGAACAGTAGATACTATGAATCAAAAAAGAAGATATTTGTTTTTACCAGATATGTATTTCATGGGTGCTTTAAAAAATGATTCTTATGTTCTCGAATTAGTAGAATATTTAAAGAAAATCTGCCGGGATCCTCATTTTTCGAGTCAGGTAGATTTTAAAGGAAGTATTTCTAATTGGTTATTGGATTCTCATAAAAACCAAAGGGTTAATTTGGTAGGAGGTGAGGTTATCGGTGTAAAAACCGCCGACCGAAAACCTATATTATTAGATAACTTAATGGAAGAGGAATTTTTGAATGTACATGATAGTTTGGTTGGTATCTATATTCCCGAAGATGAGATATTGATCCGACCCAAATTTCAATGGTTCGCTGTCCTACCTTCTGAACAAATATTACAGACAAAATGTATAATATCGAAATATTTAGCGGCATCAATAGCTGATAGTGTGAATGAATACTATAAGAAATCGGAGATACGAAGTGTTGTCTCCCTATAAGGGAACCTACGGTTCCCTTATGATCCCTCCCTTTAAGTGTATCTACGGTTAAGGGAACCTACGGTTCCCTTATGATCCCTCCCTTTAAGTATATCTACGGTTAAGGGAACCTACGGTTATAAGATAATGCTATGCAATGCACTATCCGGTCGGATGTCATATAGTAACTTCTGTATCATTATGATCAATCGCATAATTATGGTTGTTTCTATAATATTATTATCTAATAATATTATAATATTATTACTATGGCATTTAGTTCAATTAATTCGATTCATAGTGTAGCCAGACTAAGTACTGTTTCATTTACTCCAAAATCATTTACATCATGTGTTCTTTGGTTTGATGCAAATGATAGTTCAACCATTACTCAATCTGGTTCAAAAATTAGTCAATGGAATGATAAATCTGGAAGTGGATATTCAGTTATTCAGCCTACAACCGCAAATCAACCAACTTATACTACAAATTTATTAAATGGAAAACCTGGAATTGTACTTTCATCTACAACTTGGTTATATCAATTAGGAAGCAATATACCGAGTTTTTCGGGTTCGGCATCAACTACGGTTTTTATGGTTGCAAGAAATGATAGTTCGTTACCATCAAATGGATGGAGTATTCCAAATACAATGTGGTTTACTTCAATTGGTGGTGCGGCAACCCTTAGGTATCATCTATCTTTTGCAAATGCAAATAATCCAGGAGTTACATCAATAGCTAAAGATAACACAACAAGAAATACATCATCTGTCATATCATATGGTGCAAATGCTATTATTGGGTTAAGTTGGTCAAGCACCAGTAATCTGGTTTATGTAAATGGTACAACATCGACTTTTACAGGACAAACATTGCTTAGTGCGAATAATTCAAATACACGATTTAATATAGGTGATTCTAGAGAAGGGTATGTAAAAGATATAGCGGTGTATGAAATGCTTGGTTTTAATACTCAACTTACAACTGTTGAACAGCAGAAAATAGAAGGTTATTTAGCATGGAAATGGGGACTTCAGACTAAATTACCTACCAACCATCCTTATTATTCGTATGCTCCATAAATTTATATTGATAAGAATTAGGCCACCTTTTGTTGTGTAAAAAATTTCAAATAACATAATACTGGTATTATTGTGTAATAATAATATATAATAACAAAAATAAACCATATATAAAACTACCGCTTTATATATGTAAAAATGAATCGCCTAGAAGCTATAAATACAATCAATCAAATCTATGATAAATATGAAAAAAACCCCTATATGTTATCAAAAACAAATCATTATATTATCAATCAATTACCCACTATTCTTAATAACATAAATACGACTCATATAGAACGCCAATCCAGGATTGAAGAACTATCACAGAATCAAGATCAATTTATCGAGTCCTTCTTAAACAACAACCAATACTTTTATATTTCAACAACTGAAAACTTCTTCTTCTATGATGGTGTTCATTATCAACATTTCAATGAAGATGATATTCTCTATCATATCCTTTCAACTATTAGTAAAGAACGCGAACTCTCGTCCTGGAAACAGAGTACAAAAAACACAATTATGAAAAGAATTCGAGAAAATTCTCTCATAAAATCTATTCCTGAATCCGAAACAATCCAATATGTTATTGATTCATTATGCCCCCTTTTATTCAAAAGCCGCACAGAAACGAAATATTTTCTAACAATACTGGGTGATAATATTTTGCGTAAAAATACCGATATCATTCATTATATTGATGTAAAATCAAAGCCATTTATAAGAAGTTTTAATCATTTCTGCCAAATATGGATCGGGCAGAATTTATATCAAACATTTAAATACAAATATCATGATCATGATTATAATGATTGTCGTATTATTAACATAAGCAATTTTGTAAAATCGGAAATGATATGGAATTCGATTATACCTCAATCAGGTTTAGATATTATATGTGTAGCCTGTCATTATTCGGAACGCTATGGGTCATCTGATAATTATCTTCTTGAATGCAGCAATGATAATGAGCTTATTAATTCTGTTTTTTATTTAAAAAATAATACACAAACTACCATTGTAGATTCATTTATTAGCGAATATTTGAATTTAGATAATAATCAAATTCCTGCAAATACTATTCAAATAAATAATCTCACAACTCAATATAGAAATACTAAAATAACATGGAGAGATATGCAATATTTATGGAAAAATTTCCTGGAAAGTAAGAAGTTGCCGTCAATTATGTTTTTACAAACATTGAAGGGGCATTTGACAACCAGATTAGTTCGTCATTATAATGAGAGCATGGATGTATTTGTTGGAATTTGTAGTAAGTATCTACCCGAAATACAGAAATTTCTAGAATTCTGGGAGAAAACAGCGGTTTATGATGAGAACGAGGTCGATTTTGAAATAGAAGAAATAGTAATTTTATTTCGTAAGTGGTGTGATAATAATGAAACAGCAACAAATTTAAATGATAAACAGATATTAGATGTAATTTCCTATTTTTATCCAAATTTAGAAATAGAAAAGGATAAATACATATCAAATATACGCAATAATTTATGGGATAAACAATTGGATATACAAATTGCACTGGATAATATGAAAAATGATATTCGAGAACAAGTTACAACTCAATCAAACCAACGAACCGTATCTCCATCCATTCGAAATAATGTTTCGATTTATGATGCATACCGTTATTATTGTAAATATTATTCTTCTACAAATACTATTGTAAGTAAAACCTATTTTGAAAAATATGTATTTGATAATTTATCACAATACATAATCGATTCGAAATTTTTATCTGGGGACTGGTGGGGGGAACCGTAGGTTCCCCCCTACCCCTTCCTTATATATGCCAACATTGTATGTACAAATTTAATCTTTATTCGAGGATAAATGTTCAAGGTTGTAAAATAATACAAAAGTATTTTGTGTATTATTTTAATTGCCAAAAAATGAAATTTATTTTTATAATTTTGTATAGTATTTTTTCTCTGACTTATTGCCTCCATTTAACATTAAATCAACAACAATTAATAAATAAAATTTTACAAAATCCAAATGTAACGCTATATCAAAAGGAAATCATTCATAAGATATTATATAAATCATATGAAAAACTTGCAGTTAAAAAAGCATATGAATTTAAGAAATTACACTACTATAAATGTAAAGATGTTTTTATTGACGAACTTTCATTATATGCCAAATTTGGATTATGGAAGTCTATATTAAAATACAAAGGATACATATCATTAGATAGATTTTGTGCTATTTATGTAAAACATGAATTGAATGAATTTTTGAATGATAAATATTCATTGAGTATTTTACCAAAATCGATTCGAGCAAAATCCAAGAAAAATATGACTGATATTGAAAAGGAAAAATATAATTCTTTATTGACTATAAAAAATGAAGAATGGCGATTTCAATATGAAGATTTTAAATTGGATAATATTTTATTTGACGAATATTTCCTTGAAAAATGGAAGATTATTGAAGAATCATTGGATATGCCAACAAAAATCATTTTGTATTTAAAATATGATTTTTATTTTAACAAAAGAATATCGAATAAGGAAATTTCTGAAATAGTTCATTTTTCTGAAGAATATGTTAGATTGAAAAATAAAAAATTTTTAACTTTTTTCGAGAAGTTGTATGATAATAAATTGCTATAAAATAATAGGTCATTTTTATATTTATTAAGCCTTTTTGGATTTATTCTTACGAGTCTTGATTTTTACATACCCAAATTTACCTTTCTTTGCACCATAGCCGTATTTTTCTAAACGCATCTCTTTTTTCGCTGTTTTATATTTAGTCTTTGATACAATTCGCCCCCATTTATTATACATTAAATCATCCTTTGTTAATAAACCCTCGGTCTTATAGGCTGTTCCATTCATTACTTGTTCTCGAGAACCAAATAATTCCTTATATTTTTTTCCTTTTACTGTATAAGTTCCATCTATTGGAGAACGTTCGGGTCGTTTCATTTTATTTTATTATATATTATAATAAAATAAAATTATTTACACTCTAGTGTTTCTTGGTTCTATTCTTCTTTGATTTCTTTTCCTTCTTTACAAAACCCCATTTTCCTTTTTGTGTAAAATATCCAGCCTTCTCTAAACGTTTCTCCTTCTTGGCGGTTTTATGTTTTAAAACAGAAACAATTCGCCCCCATTTATTCATCATTAAATCAGATTTCTTTAAACCACCACTTGTCATTGCCGCAGTTCCATTCATTACTTGTACGCGAGAGCCATAGAGTTCTTTAAATTTTTTTCCACTAACATGGTACATACCATCTTCATGTCTAGTATGACGGGACATTATATATTAAATAGATAAAAAATAATTTTGCTAAAGTTGGAATATATATATATATATATATTATGGCATTTAGTTCTTTTTCTAGTATACATAGTGCATGTATGGGTGGTGGTCCTGCTCCTCCAAATATCGCAGGTGAAGTATTTGCCTTATCTTTTGGAACAAGTACCCTACCCGCTAAAGATAAATATGGATATAATCTTACCAATAGCAGTAGTAGTACTGGTTCGGGAATGATGGCACCCTCTATTTATAACGATGCAACAAGAGGTTATGTATTGAATGTAAGTAGTGCTGGTCTTGCAACAAATTATATACCAAACGTTGTTTCCTTTACAAGAGCTTGTTGGTATTATAATAAAACAACATCACCTACAACAACCCCAAATCTTTTTTCTACATCAACTACACCTATTTGGTTTTCTAATAATACTAATGTTTCTGTTCAAATCAATGCTTTTACCGGTACATTAATAACTGATCCAACAAATCGAGGCATTGGATCATGGGTTCATTATGCATTTACTTATAATGGGACATCCATAATTATTTATGTTAATGGTGTATCGGTAATTTCTGGAACTTATTCATATTCAACAGCAGATACAACATCAGTAAATATCGGATATTATATCAATGGTAATTATAATCCATCCGCATATATGGATAATATACATTTTTATAATAGGGCATTATCAGCTTCCGAAGTAGCAAGTTTATATAATTATGAGAACATAAATCCTAAAAAATAAAACGGATATGTGTATTCAGTTGTTTTTGTAGAAAAACATTCTTTGCGTCTACAAAACCGCATATAGAGATTAATCTCTATATGCAGAGATTTGTATCCATACATTCTTTGCGGATACAAATCCTCGGATAGACCTTGAGGGAGGGATCTTAAGGGAACCGTAGGTTCCCTTAACTTATCTGATATTAATTCTACTAAAGATTTTTTCACGAGGCATGTTAAAATCCTTTAAATTAGTAAACTGTAAAGATATTAAATGTCGACTAAAATTTGCCTGAAACGTTAATCCCCTTGCTGCTAATCCTGTTGCTGCTGTATCAGATACATATGTAGTTTTTGGTTTAGCTGTGCTAATATATTGCGAATAACGCATTGATTTTGTAATAGTTGGATCATTTCCTGAAGTTACTACTTTTGAATAATTTACTGGAGCACATTTATTTTCATGACATTTTTTAACAATATCAAACATTGTAGGCATCTTATATAATAGATATAAAAAATTGAAATAAAAAATTATAATAATAATAAGGTAACCAATTAGTAATTATGTCGACTCAAAAGTTAGTTATCAAACCACTTAAAAATGCAGTAAAAGTAAACAAAGATGATGAACAATTAGCACAACAATATCAAGCAAAAACCGATATTGAACATATTTTGCATAATCCAGATACTTATATTGGCTCGGTTGAAAATGTCGATGCCAGCATGTGGGTATTTGATGATGCTACTAAAAAAATTGTATTGAGGGATATTGAATATATTCCAGGTCTTTATAAGCTATTCGATGAAGGTATTGTTAATTGTCGTGACCATGTCATCCGTATGATACAATCACCTCTTTTAGAAAAAAAGTTTGTAACACATATTGACACCAACATAAATGAAGATGGTACAATTACCATGTCAAATGATGGAAATGGTATTGATATTGCTAAACATCCGGTTTATGATATTTGGATCCCTGAAATGATTTTTGGTCATCTTCGTACATCGACAAATTACAATAAAGAAGAAAAAAAGATTGTTGGTGGTAAAAACGGATTTGGTTTTAAGTTGGTTCTTATCTGGTCCGATTATGGTAAAATCGAAACAGTTGATCATATACGAGGTCTCAAATACGTTCAGGAATTCAAAAGAAACTTGGATGAAATTTGCCCGCCTACGATAACAAAGGTATCTACGAATTCAAAACCCTACACAAAGGTAACATTCAAACCAGATTATCGCCGACTCGGTGTTCATGGACTGACATCTGATATGCTGGCACTTCTTAAAAAGCGTGTTTATGATATCGGTGCTGTTACCGACCACTCTATCAAGAAAATAAAGGTAAACTATAATGATGAAACAATTCCTGTAAAAAATTTCCAGCAGTATATTGACCTATACATTGGCACAAAGGAAGAATCTAAGCGTGTATACGAACAAAGCGATGAGCGTTGGGAATATGCGGTAGCTATGTCGCCTACACATGAATTCATGCAAGTATCATTTGTGAATGGTATTTGTACTTTTAAAGGTGGTAAACACATTGACTACATTACCGGACAGATTGTTCGTAAGCTATGTGATTACATTGAAAAGAAGAAGAAAATAAAGGTAAATTCGTCAGCAATCAAAGAACAGCTTATATTGTTCTTGCGATGCGATATTGAAAATCCATCATTCGATAGTCAAACCAAGGATTTCATGAATACCCCTTCGAATAAATTTGGGTCATCTTGCACAGTTTCCGATAGTTTTATTGAGAAGGTTGCGAAGATGGGTGTGATGGATTTGGCGATGTCTCTTACTGAAGCAAAGGAAAATAAGCTAGCAAAGAAGACTGATGGATCGAAAACGAAGACGATTCGCGGAATCGCAAATTTCATTGATGCGAATCATAGTGGAACATCGGATTCCAAGGATTGCATCTTGATCCTTTGCGAGGGACTTTCAGCTATGTCTGGTATAGTTTCCGGGCTTTCTAGTTCAGATAAAAATACGATTGGTATTTATCCTCTCAAAGGTAAGCTATTGAATGTACGTGGTCAACAAATTAAGAAGATCTCTGAAAACAAAGAGATCAGTGATCTGAAAAAAATCCTCGGATTAGAAACAGGTAAGGCATATGCAACATTAAATGATATTCATAAAAATCTTCGCTATGGAAAAGTCATGTTTATGACTGATCAAGATTTGGATGGCTCTCATATTAAAGGCTTGTGTATTAATTTGTTTCACAGTGAGTGGTCAACCCTTACAAAGATTCCCGGATTCCTATGTTTTATGAATACACCCATCTTGCGTGCAAAGAAAGGTGCGACTACAAAACTGTTCTACAATGATGGTGAATATATGCATTGGAAAGAATCTTTAGGACAAAATGGTGGAACCAATGGATGGACAATCAAATATTTTAAGGGTCTTGGAACTTCCACAGCTGCCGAATTCAAAGAATATTTTGCGAATAAGAAAATCGTAGATTTCGTACATTCTGGCCAGATTAGTGATGATTCGATTGATAAGGTATTTAATAAAGAACGGGCTGATGACCGTAAGACTTGGCTCGAACAATATGATAAGAATGCGTATTTGGATACGAACCGGCCCAATGTTCAGTATGAGAATTTTATGAACCAAGAGATGATACATTTCAGTACGTATGATTGTGCACGATCCATTCCTAATATGGTAGATGGTCTAAAAATCTCCCTTCGTAAAATCCTATTTAGTGCGTTTAAACGTAAACTTACGAGTGAAATAAAGGTTGCTCAATTTTCAGGATATGTTTCCGAACACAGTGCATACCATCATGGGGAGGCTAGTTTGAATGGAGCTATTGTTAACATGGCACAGAATTTCGTTGGTTCAAATAATATTAATTTACTAGAGCCGAATGGACAATTTGGAACGAGACTTCATGGGGGTGATGACAGTGCATCAGAGAGATATATATTTACGATGTTGAATTCACTCACCAGGTACATATTCCCTGAGGCAGATGACGCAGTATTGAATTATTTGAATGATGATGGTACAATTGTCGAGCCAGAGTTCTATGTTCCTATTTTGCCTTTTGCACTAGTTAATGGAATTTCAGGAATTGGAACCGGGTTTTCATGTAGCATTGCACCTTATGATCCTGCACAGCTTATTCAATATTTGAAATTGAAACTTTCAAAGAAGGATACCAAATGCATTGATTTTGTCCCTTATTATGAAGGGTTCAAGGGATCAATCCAAAAGATTGCAGAACAGAAGTACCTTATTAAAGGTTGTTATGAAAAATTAAGTGATGATAAGATCCGTATTACTGAATTACCTGTTGGAACATGGACGATGCCTTATACTACCTTTTTAGAAACATTAATGGATGGCTCAACTGATAAGGCTGGTAAGAAAGTTCCACCAACAATCAAGGATTTTACATCGATCAGCACTGAAGTAGCCGTTGACTTTACAGTTGTATTTCCAAAGGGTAAGATACAAGAATTAGAGGCCACTTTGGATGCAAATGGATGTAATGGACTTGAGAAATTATTAAAACTGTTTACTACAGTAAGTAGCACAAATATGCATATGTTCAATAGTCAATGCAAATTACATAAGTATACATCAGTAGAAGAAGTTATCGATGACTTCTATGGTGTAAGAATGGATTTGTATAAAAAGCGAAAGGATTATCTGGTCAAGGACATGGAGAAGAAATTGGTAAAACTATCTAATCGTGCCAGGTATATTCAAGAGACTTTGAAAGGAACAGTTGATTTGAGACGTAAGAAGGCAGATGAAGTAACAGGATTGTTGACCGGTCTAGGTTTTGATTTATTGGAGGGAGATTATAAATACCTTATTAAGATGCCAATGGATTCGGTTACCGAAGAAAATGTGGCAAGTATTATGAAGGAGAAGACAGATACAGAAGCAGAATTGGAAGCACTCAAGGCAAAGACATTAGAACAGATGTGGTTGGAGGAATTGGATGCCCTGGAAAAACAATATGATTTATATAAGAAAAAAAGGATTCAAATTCAAGAAGGAACAATAAAACCCAGTACCCAGGAAAAGAAAAAGAAATTCACTATTAAAAAGTAATATTATGCCAGAAAATAACATAAAAAATTGAAAACTTTATATGGTTTTTTATTGTAGGCACCAACAACAACAATACCAAATTAAGCGAACACAATGTCAACTTTTATTGAGACTTCTATAGACGAAGACGAATGGGAAACTGCGGTTTTGAATTTCAAGCTTCCAATCACAGAAGTAAGCCCGGTAACAACTGCATCTGTATCACCTATACCGAGTGATACCGAAGCAGATGAACAAATTAAACAAAAAAAAAATATAAAAAATCCATATGCAAAATATCCATATTTCATTGCAAGTGTAAAAGGCACCGTAGCAAAAGCTTTGTTCCCAAAAGCCGAACATCCTTTGGGAAGTTTGAAAGACAGCTTGAAAACCCCCTATGGATTAACGAACTTTATGTCTGAAGTCAGAAACAATTACATTAAGCCGCTCTTTTATGTTTTAAAAAGCACAGCTTATTTCAACCCAATTACAAAAACAAGAGTTCCTCCAAAAAAATCCGAACGCGTCGATCCGAATCTTGCATTTGTTGCATTGGGAGACCAAGTCAAGGTATATAAGCTCTTCGGGTTTCAGGGCCACGTTGGAAGTAAAAAGACAGACGAGGACAGCAAGCGGGCTGAACTTTTGGATTATCTTAAGTACATTCTCTACGATACAAATACATTTATCAATTTCATTCAGATCTTGCTGCAACATCTTTTCGTAGAGGTTGATGAAACCGATATTAGCAGAACTTGTGATATTATTCGTCAACAATCTGAATATGAACAAAAATCGTATGGATTACCTGAAAAGTGGTTCCATGACGCCAAATGGAAAAAGCTTACATATGTATATGGTGGAAGTACTATTGATAACATTGGAGGTGGTGATGGTGGATTTTCATTAGAGATGATGCAATGCATGAAAAAAGCTTCTGCTTTTCAAGTATAAAAACATAAAAATAAAAATTTATAATTGATTACAAAAAAACAAAAATAAAAAACATAGTACATGTTTTTTTCATGAATTATGTAAAATAATAAATCAGTAATTGTATTTCACAAAGGCGAATAAACATAATATTTTCATATAAATATTTATTAAATTATTTATATGACAGAAAAGGTTCTCAAAACAAAATACATAAATATAGATGCAAGATTTAGTAATGAATTTACATGTTTTCCTTTTTCGGATTATATAGTAGA
>Ga0214921_10003102_pt1 | contig 26000 bp, 25 predicted proteins | sample LL1505_MetaG_FD_177992 | JGI IMG/M metagenome (GOLD analysis project Ga0214921, IMG submission 177992) | Freshwater microbial communities from Lake Lanier, Atlanta, Georgia, United States - LL-1505 | ecosystem: Environmental > Aquatic > Freshwater > Lake | place: USA: Georgia | collected... | reverse complement strand
GCGAACGACAGTTGAGTCTGAGATTGAGCAGCTTCAAGATGAAGTCGACGGAGTAGCACGACACCAAAAATGGATTGATTGGGTTGGAATGTTTCGTAAGCAAATCGCCGATCACAAGAAATTCACGCCTCAGCAGAAAAGATCATTTCTTGAGGGGTTGTTGGCTGGAATTGATGTTAAATTGCTTGACACCAAGACTCACCAGCTCACGATCCAATTCCAGCTACCCATCGTCAACGACTCTTTAGAGTACGAGAGCAAGGGTAAAAAATCTGGTCCGTACCGAGTCCATGAGGGAAGCCGAAGCCTCACTCTAGAACCGCTCTTGGAGCGTGCTAGCAAAAAAAAAGTAGCCTGAGGACGGGTCTATTAATACCAAAGAATCGGTTAAATCAGGAAAAACGGAGCAAACTCATTCCGTTACGGTGGAGTAATGTTGCTCCGTTTTTAATTAGCCTTCAGAAACGAGCTGATTTCAGGGTTGTGGTGACCCTAAACATCACGACAAATACGCTTAGTGACTGGTATGTTGAACCTGAACACGCAACTCTAATTTCGACGATTTCAAGACTTGCTAGTCAGGGATTGACGATGAAAGCAATCGCCGAAACACTCAACGCTCAAGGGCTTAAATCGCACTCTGGAAGAGCTTTTTACTCTGAGCTGGTTGGGGCTCTTATTTCAAAGTACCGTAAAAAAGAAAAGTCACGTTACGTAGATAAAACAATGTCAGTCGTGAACAAAGACGGAGGGACAGTTTGAAGATGCGCCAGCAAGTAAAAAATAGCCAGTGCGATCACTACCCTATAAATTGATCACTACCACCGCTTGCTTACTGTTAGGGCTCTGGGAAATAGTAAATTCCTTGATACTCGATTGCTTCAGGATTTCGATCAACTTTTCCTTGCTGATAAACATACCTGACTTCTGGGCTTCCTTGATCAGTTGATTTGACATACTTTGATTCCTTCTTCTTTTTTGGGTTCTTGGCTTCTTCTTTGAGCCACTCTTTAAAACTTAGCATCAGAACATCTCCTTACGTGCTCTTTGAAAATTCTCTGAGTTGTTGAAATGCTCATTGAAAAACTTCTTTAAGCAATAGCGAATGACCTCTGAGCGGTTGTAGCCCAACCGATCACACAACCCATCAAACTTGTTGATGAAATCGCTGGTAGTGCGGATTCCTAATATTTGATTTCGACCGACCTTGTTGTTCACGTAAACACTCCTTTTAAGTGGTTTTTCTATTTAGGTGTTTTTTTACTTCGGTTTTACCAAGGGTGTTAATGGGTTAGCTCAGATCTAGACTTACCCTTCAGCATGTAAGCCAGCCAAGCGAATGACTCTTCCGTTCTAAGCGGTTCGATCAGGAAAGTAGAGACACGTTTCATCGATTTAAGATCTTTAACTAGTCGAGCATCTAATTCATTGCTCTGAAAGTTGAAAATTCTTTCTGCTACTTCCTTTTGAACAGGAAATAAACCGTGAATATGATGCGGACTGTTTGACCTAGGTACTGGCTTAAAGTGACTACCTTGTTCAAACTCATATTGAAAAAAGTAATCGATTGGTAAAACTTGGTTCCACTTAGAAGTGGAGCGACAAAGCCTCTTTTTGACCTTGTTGAGCACTCGTTTCTGATACTCATACTCTGTGGCTTTTCTGAGTCCATCAGATGCTTCGCAGACTACAAGGTTTTTAAAGGTTATCGTGATAGTAAAAGGAGTCCAGTCTTGTTTATTAATTATCCAGTTCAGCTCAAGTTCATGTTGATTCTTTGGGCTGGACAGAGACTTCCTTACGATCTCTGAGCCATAGCGTCTGTTATGTTCACTGTCAGGTAGATCTTCTAGTTTTGTAATCATTGGCGGTTCACTTTCTTTTAGGTGTAGCAAGGCTTATCGACCTCGTCAATAAAGCAGGATGGGCGCAAACAAGGCGACCTCTACGGGAACGATACGGTCTTGGGTAGATGCGTAAGCGGTTCGTAAAACTATTTATAAGAAATAGGACGCCAGAAAAAGAAATTTCTGGAATATTTCGGGAATTTTCAAGAAATATTTTGAAATTCAGTATTAACGAGAAGAGCTAGAACCTCGTTTTACAAATCGACGTAAGAACCAGTGAACCATTTTGACGATAGTCGACTGATCTGAAGTGCTTTCGTTTGGAACCTCTACAACAAAGTCGAAAATCTTGGGATTGGTAGATACATTTTCAATCTGAGTTTCCTTGGATTTGATGAATTGTTCGTTCTGTGTATCGCCACGCTGTCTATGTCGAGACTGCTTAAGTGATTTAGACACCATTAGTCTCACTAAAACAAAATTAACATCGCAGTCAATAATCTCGACCAGCGTTTTGCTAGTTACAACATTTGCTCCCTCAAAAAGTATGTTGACAGGCTTATCCGCATTTTCACGAATAAACTTCACCAATTGAGGCGGTACTGCTTTACTGAGCTTATCGGTACCTTGAAAAATACCTACAGAATCTTCATAAACGCCAAAAACCCATGTGTTGAGCTTCTTGCTGTAATAACCATCAAGTAAATTGATGGGCTGAGTTAGTTTCGACCAGTCATCTGAAAAAGCAAAAATCTGTTTCATCAAAGAAGTCTTACCACTAGCTGGTGGACCACCGATTGCTAAAACATTAGCTCGCCCTAGTCGATGAGGAGACTTATAAGTTTTCAGCCTTATTGGGGACATCTCGCTGAAAGGTGTGGGAATAAATTCAGCCCGAGTTTGTAGCTTCTTTGTTAGTGAACTAGTGTCTTCCTCGTGGTAAATGACTGAACGTTGTAGATGACCAAGTATTGAGGGCTTAGTAATTTTTATAGTGTCTTTTTGAGTTCGATCGCTTGATCTGATGGGTGTAAGGATTGAAAGGCTTTGAAAAAGCCAAAAATTCTCACCATTTGTTAAAACAGCTTGACCTGTTTCTGTTTCAGACACTTTATGTTTCCAGATGCTCAAGGAAGATGAAGTCGGAACTTGTGCTGAGCAAATAATTGCTGACTGAAATTTGCTTTTCCACGATAAATCAGTAACACCAGCTTTGCTCAGCATGAAATGATTGACTGTTTTTGCTCTAACTTTTTTATCAGTATTGAGTTTGTTTCCAGTCCATCCATAAAGACGAAGGTGTATTTGATGAGGTGTAACAGACCAGTGATGCGGCTTTCCCGCTAACGAGCGATCAAGTGGTTTGGCTGGCGGTTGATAAGTACCAACACGTTCATATCTAGACTTATAGTCAGCAGAACCAAAATTAAGAGCTCGCTTTCGCCAGTGGGTAAGTTGAGTTTCTAAATATGCTTTTTCACTAGATGATGAAACAGTGATGGATTCGCAAATAGTGGGCTGACTTTTCGTTCCCTTAAGTAGTTTTCCTTGTAACTTCTCAACTTGTTCAGATCCCAAATCACATAACCAATCCGTTTGAGGTGGATTTTTATAAGAGTCTCGAAGCGCAACACCGCCCCCACCTTCATAAAATTCAGAACGATACTTTAAGTTGGCTCGTAATCTACGCAATTCATTAACATGTTTTGATTGGCTCTTAGTCGCCTTGCTTGCTAATTGAGCCTCTTTCTTAGTCAGCGTTGTAAGTGCGACTCTGTATGGTGATTCAGGAATATTTGTAGGAACTCGTACTAAGCTCACAACGACTGGTTGATCAGAATTGGAGTTCTCCCAATGCTTGCTTAACCAGTTGAAAACATCTCTAGAAATTCGATTAAATTGCGGAAGTTTGAAGTTTGATAATCTACCTACCGAATTAACGTTAAAACGGTTGTTAGAGAATTTAACAGCACCACTCTCACTTACACAGTAAGAAAAGCACCACCCATCCGCCCCTATGTAGACGGAGTCAATTTCAGTAGGACCATCTTCATCGTTATCACGAATCCAGCGATCTTGTCGTGGTGACTTGAAGTGAACCGTGCTGAATAACGCTTTGAGGGTTTCATAATCTGAATGATCACCCAGCGAAACTTCACCGATAAATTCCCATTTTTGAGAGTTGAATAAGACGTCATTTTCAAATCTATTGGATAAAAGCAAAATCTCATTGTTGAGACAACCTGCTAAACGTGACTGATCAACTAACGTCGCTCCATTACCTAGCTTAGCTCTAAGAAATTCAAACCATTTTTTTGACTCCCACATACGTGAGAATTTTTTGTATTTGTTGACAAACTCACTGCGCAGTTGCTCAAACTCTAGTGTTCCAGCGAAAGCTAAATCTTCACGTGCGTAACAAACTAGTGATAGTCGTTCGGATTCAGGGTCATCATTCTGAATTGCTGTGTTTTGGTGAATGTACTCGTGGTTAGCGACAAACAACAAATCACCAGGCTTAAGACAAACTTCAATATTGAATTCAGGGAGAACCAAGTGTCCTCCAGAAAACTTCCGCCCATTGGAAAAAACTGAAATGTTAGAAAAACCTTGGCTCAAATCACCAGCGTCTCTATGTGGTGCTGTGCGATAGTTTTTGTTTACGGTAATGGTAGTGAAACAAGTTCCTGTCACAACGAAACGTGGGTCTAATTTATCAACAAACTCTTTTTGTAAACGATAGCGATCTGGTAACGCTTCCTTAAAAGCAGCATCAATGCGTCTGATTAAAGGTAAGACCCTTTGAAATAGGAATGGATTATTTTTGTTCCATGAGCATTCACGAGCCCAGTTGTTGTTTGGGTCACGCCCGAAAAAACCGATAGTCCCAGAGAGAGCCGCCATCCCATATTTCCGTGAGGAGAGGTGCTTATCGTGAAATTTGGTGACCGCTGAGATGCGTTTATCAAGGGCTAGCTTCGCTGTACTTCGCCACCAAGCATCAAATTCCTCTTGGCTTAGACCTTTACCATCAACCCACTTAAAAGCTTTATTTGGCTTTAGACCTCGGTTGTTCTCGATAGCTATGTGAAGCGCACTTAACCTTTGTTTAATCGTTAATTCATCGGGTAATGAGCGAAGGGTGTCAAGGATTGCTTCTTGTTCTGGAGACACAAATGCTGTCTTACCACCAATAATGATTGCGCCTGTTGAGGTTGCTCGGTTGTCTGTTTTGGTTGCGGCTGAGTTAAGCAATCGATAGACGAAGTCCTGCTCCTCCCTAGAGAAAACGTTAGGTAGATAACGTGCGGCTGGGTTCGATTTAGTAGAAAACCACTTCATTAGCAACTCCGAAGACGAGCAATTTAGCGGTAGTCTCACATCAAATGGTCAGATTTTGAACCGCTCAAGACTAAAGACATGATAATCTCTGATGGTAAAAATTTAAATGTATTTAAATTTCGGTGAGCCCCTATGAACAGAACCTTGACCAAGAGAACAAATTCGGGACTTGAAATCCTAGGGCGAGACTTTGTTCGCAAACTCGACACCTTAGTAAAAACCAAGAATCAGCTTGTCGACGCAACTGCTGAGCTAACCGAGCGAATGATTCGGTTTGCTTCTTCGCTTACTGACCTAGAGGAAGAAGCAAGGCGCTTGGACAAGGCTAATAAAACCAAAGTTCATCTGGAAGAATTTGAAAAACAGTTGTCTTACAGGGCGTTAGGCTTATCAGCACCTATAAGAAGTCGTTGGAACACTATTGCGTCACAAGCTCCTGCTTTGCTAAAGCTACACACTTCTCTACCAGCTACCCGAGACGCTCTTTATGAAACAGCTCGAGCTCTTAAGCAGGATGAAAATGTTTCCGCTTGGGTAAAGAAAAAGCAAATTACCCCTCTTAGTACAGTCCAAGAAATCAATAGCCTCAGAGCAAAGGGGAAAAGGACGCCCCCCACTCAAAAGAAATCTGAAGAACCCAAAAGCCCACTTCCAAACAAGAAATGGAAGATTAGCAATAAAAGAGTCCCGCTTGGTATTGCTTTAAAAGATCTTCCCACCGATAAGCCTGAACTGGCTTTTCACAATGACTTGATGTTGTTAGTGGTGAAACGTGAAGTAGACCCAGACACAAGCAAGTCAACACTAGTGGCTATTGGCGTGGTGAACGATCCAGCGATACTCGGTGGATAGAAGTGCTAACGCCTAGACATATTTGACATGAAGTTGTGAAACTTCAGGTATCAGGATAAGCGCCTTCTTCTTTGAATACCGCCTCCATTAGGGCGTCACACTCTTCTTGGCTAATGCGTAACAACCTTTTCCCATTTAAATTAAGAGCTGCTACCTGTCCCTTCAATTGACCGCCAATGCTGGGCTCGCATACAAATGAATCTTCCACAATCCAATAGTCGTATGGCGGTAGGGAGTTGTCTTGAGTCGTGGATCTTTGAACCAGCGCATCAAGTAGGCTGTGGCTTGATCCGTATTTAATCAGTTCGCCTATCCAGTTCGTTTTTTTATCGTCATTCCATATCAAAACATCTTCTAAGCGCCCCTCAAAGCCTACGCCCCCATCGTCATAGGTCACTAACAATGAACCTACGTTAGGCGTATTGAACGACCACTCAGATTTGAATCTCTTACCTTCATATACGTATGGCTCAACTCTACGAACTGGCTTACCTTGAGCAATACGCTTCCAAGTTCGCTCAGCCATAGGACACTCATATTGCTCATTACCCCATTCAACTCCAACAACTATCGACCTCGCTGGCTTAGAAGGCTTACTCCACAACTTTAAGATTGCTTCATCCGTTAGGTTTTGCTCTTCTGTATCTAACAAGAGACCCCATCCGCTAAGAAGCTCGTAGAAATTCTCTTTGTCAGGAAATGCGCCCTGAAACTCAGCCACCTCACCGCCTTGTCCGTGTATTTCAATTAGCCAACCTAAAACAGCAGAGTCGCCGTTAGGTTTTTTTATTTCGACCGCATGAACGCTGGGACAGTCATATCCATCACTTTCTTTGAAAGAACTGGAAATTAGCCTTCTAGCGTAATCAAGTCTTAGGTCGTCTGTGAGAGGTTCATCCAAACCTTCACAAGCGATCATCTCTTTATCGTCAAACTTCAAAGACGCTAGGTAATCTAGCTTCAGAGCGACATGCTCACTACCCCAACCTGACAATATTTCATCCCATCCGTCATCTTCAAACCAAGAGACTAAGTCACTGATATTTTTCGGTAATGGTGTGTTTTTTCGAACATGATCAATGACTTGATCACGAATCGCTGTCAGTTTTTTGGGTAACTCAATCATCTCGAAAATCTACCTAAAAAACCAAGTTCAACTTGCTTCACAGCATCAGCTATTGTTTTGAATCCAATGTAGACGTAACCCTCATTCTCAGTTAAAGCTGAAGTGGTGGCTTTAAATTTAATTTCCGAGAACTTGGTTTTCATTTGATCAGGGATTTGTCCAATGTGAGCATGAACAAATCGGTTTCTAATTTCCCTTAAAACATCAAAAGTCGCCCAAGTATCTTTGGGGATAAGAATTTCGCATTTAGCAACATTAGTGAGCCACTTAATGTAGCGGTTGGCTAAAGGTATGTTGTCTTTTTGAATTGGCTCAGAAGAGTCCATTTCAACTCGAGCTGTTTCTATGACTTCTAGCAAGAAACTTTCAAACAATGAGAACATCTGCGTCAGCATTGACGAAAATATAAAGTCGTCAAAATACTGGATATCTGAATCGGTTATTTCAAAGTGAAGATCAGCAAGTTCCGCAGAGTCATTCTTAGCCTTAGAAATTACAGAAGATGTTTTTGATTCAAGGATGAATTGTCTAGATGCTTTTAAATTCAGAAAAAAATATCGCTGTAAAGAACCGAACTTACTTTCGAACTCAAAAAATGGTTGGTAAAAAATACCCTCAGTTGTATAAAACTGTTCAATGCTGAGCAATTCATTTAGATCAAAGAGGGGTTCTGAACTCATGCTGATGCTCTCATCTCTTTGAAGACGCTCTTCGCTAACAATTCTTTGAAGCGCTGGCGCAACTTCTCGTCGTTAAGCAATTTAGTCGTCATAGCTCTATGGCTATCCATACTAGAGATTAAGCAGTCGAGCATCTCGGTCTCAAAACGAGGCGACTGAACAAACTGGGACTCGTCGTTAGCCCTCGCTTGCTTATTCAGTTCCTCGTTCTCCATCATCTTGCTATGAGCGTTTCTGAAGAGGTTAATACGATCGGTCTCGCTAATCTCTGGGAATAGGTCATTGAGCTTGTTAACCAACTCTTCCAGCCTTACAAGCTCTGGGTCTTTGGCTTTACCGCTTCCTACGCTTATAACGCCCTTAAGCCCTGTTTCGCCCTCGTCAGCAGAGCCCAATTTAATTGACACCGCTTGACCGATCTTAATTTTGTAGTGGGTCATCTCTAACCCAGCTAACTCTAGGGGTAACTTACGGTTCTCAGGCTTAATCAAGGGCGCAAGGTGGCGATAGAAGAGGTATCTTGCTTCTAGCTCGGTATCAGCGTAGTTGACGATTTGCGAGAGAAATTCATAGAGCCGACTGAAGCTACCCAAGTCCTTTTCGAACATGGTTAGCTGGTCGATCAGCTCCTTGTCGTCTCGATCCTCAGCGTCAATAAACTGACCGTTGAAACGGGATACGGGACTACTCAATGCGGCTTGAATGTCTTTCTGTCGGGCGTTAGGTTTTCTATAGGCGTTGACGAAGTTTTCTATATCTTGTTGGCTATAGATGTTTTGCTTGTCTAACTTGGTAGACAAGTCATAAACGATGTCAGGATTCGTTGAAGCTAGTAGCTGAGAGTGTTCGTAATACGGCTCAAACGCAAGGCGGATAGTTTCGACGTCGTTTACAAAGTCCAAGACGTAGGTTAGCTCTTTCCCTGGATATGTTCTGTTCAGTCTTGACAGTGTTTGAACTGCTGTGATCCCGTCAATTCGCTTATCTACATACATTGCGACCAATAGGGGTTGATCGAAACCTGTTTGAAATTTATTCGCAACGATCAGGATTTTGCTTTTCTCATTTGTAAAGCCTTCACGGATCCCGCCACCCTTCAGTTGTGTGTTCAAGTTCGTTTCTGTAAACGAATCAGCTCCGTATTCAGGGTCATCTACTTCGCCAGAAAACGCCACGAGAATAGACATATCCTTGTCGTAGCCCTCCGACTTAATGAACTTCTCCATCTCAATTTTGTAGCGAACAGCGGCTTGCCGGGAATCAGTCACCACCATGGCTTTAGCTTGACCGTTCAAGCGCCACATCACATTTGCTCGGAAATGCTCAACGATGATTGAGACTTTTTGCGAGATGTTGTGCGAATGAAGCCTTACCCAACGAGCAATAGTTTTTGCGGCTTCGGACTTATCTACGTCTTTGTCATCCCAATCCTTACCGCCATGCGCCAATCTATAAGCTACACGATAAGGCGTAAAGTTTTGAAGAACGTCCAAAATGAAGCCTTCTTGAATCGCTTGCTTCATGGTGTAAAGATGGAAAGGTAACGGAAGTCCGTTTTCATCTTTGCGACCGAATAGCTCTAAGGTCTTTCCTTTTGGTGTCGCTGTGAAAGCAATAAAACTGATGTTGCTAGGTAGTGATCGTGCTTCTGTTTCCCTAATTAGGTAGTCTTCGTAGGATTCATCTTCATCATTCGCAAATTGATCACCTCCAAGAACTTTTCTCAATTGGCTTGCGGAGGATCCTGTTTGCGATGAATGCGCTTCATCCGCAATCACTGCGAAATTTCTGTTCTTAAGAGTTGTGGTTTCCCGAATTTCTTTAAGGATGAAAGGAAATGTCTGAAGCGTGACGATCACGATCATCGCCCCGTGAGTCAGGGCTGTAACCAACTGCCCTGACTTAGATCCCTTGTCAGAGTCAATAGAAACAACAACACCAGTGGTAGAGGAGAACTGAGCAATCGTGTCTTTGAGTTGCTCATCAAGAACGGTACGGTCAGTAATCACAATTACCGTATCAAAGAGTTTCTCATCGCTAACGTTATGGAGCGTTGAGAGTTGATGTGCGCTCCATCCAATCGTGTTGGACTTACCTGAGCCAGCTGAATGCTGGAACAAATAATTCTTACCCGCCCCCTCGGTCTTAACCGCATTAATCAACTTCGTAACTGCGTCTAGCTGGTGATACCTTGGAAAAATCAAAGTCTCACTAGTCTTCTTAGCGCCAGCTTTATCCGTTGTCGTTTTAACTTCAAGCTGAACAAAACTTTCGAGGATTTTTAGCCATCTGTCTTTTTGAAAAATCTCTTCCCACAGATAAGCTGTTTGATAACCGTTTGGATTAGGAGGGTTTCCCTTCCCACCTTCAAAGCCCTTGTTGAACGGTAGAAAGAACGTGTCCATCCCGTTGAGCTTTGTGGTCATCCAAACTTCTGACGTTGAAACCGCAAAATGGACTAACGCACCTCGTTTGAACTTAAGAAGTGGCTCTTCTTTTTTGGTTTGCGGATCTCGTAGGTTGCGATCCGTCTTATATTGATTCTTAGCGTCGTCTATACCTTGAGTAAAGTCGGTCTTCAGTTCGATAGTTGCTACTGGAACGCCGTTAACGAAAAGCACTAAGTCAATTGAATTGCGGTTGTTAGTCGAATAATGAACTTGGCGCATGACACGCAAGCGGTTCTTTGCGTAACGCTCTTTTACTTCATCATTGAAACCGTGAGAAGGCGCAAACTGAATTAAGTCGAATCCGTTAGAACCTGCGCCTGTGGCTTTGAAGCCTTTTCTTAAGGCGTGAAGCGTTCCTTCAGTATCTTGGACTTTGACTAATCGGTCGAGTAGCGTGTTTTGTGAGGCGCCATTGTGGAAGCTCTTTAGTCGCTCCCATGACTTTGGTTGGGTGTCTTGAATAAAGCCTAGCAAGTCCTCAGGAAATAAAGCACGCTCAGCGTCATAGCCTTTGTCGTCTTTGGAGTACAGCCAACCCTGTGATGTCAAGTAGTCACATACGTCCATTTCGAATTGGTATTCGTTATGAATCATGCGATTTCCTTTAGCTGATAGTTACGCACGTCTATTTGACCTGTGACTGCGGCTGAAATTAATGCGGAACGACGTTCTTGTAATAAATTTATGACTTTATTTGACTCATGAATAAGCGCATCAATATTCTTGGCTTCTTTAGATATTGATAAGGCTATCTGTTTCTGTTCTTCAATGGGAGGTACTGGATAGCAGAATTCCTTAAATTGTTCTGTAGGGAGTCTCCAACGCCCTAGCTGTGAACTACCCTGACCGTAAGGATAGAAAATCTTGTTCGAATAGCCGTTTTGAAGGAGATACAAGAAATATTCTGGACAACAAGTATCTTTATTTTGAATTGAAAAAACTCGATAGTCAGGACTTGTTACGCCAACATATACAGATAAATCAACATAGCCCGTTAGCAAGTCCATATGGTTCATGGCGAAGTCACCAACTTCCACCAGCTGGTACTTGGAGTAATCCATCGAAAGCTGTCCTTCATTGCTCTCGATATCTTTTATTCGTATACCTTTTTGTGTAATTGATAAGACATCGTAGCCTAGTTCGCCAACTATTCTCTTTTTGATTTTGAATATCTTTCTACCATTAGATACCTTCCAATGGTCAGGAATGTTACGCAACCAGTCAACTCCAGATTCTTTCATCTTGACTTCTGGATTCAATCCCTTAGTCACAGCATGAGATATAAAAGATTGACGTTTTTCTTTTAATAGCCCAACAAGTTTTTCTTGTTCTGAGATTAATGTTTCGATTTTTGTTGTCTGATGATCAAGAAAAAGAGCTATCGCCTTTTGTTCTTTTAAGGGTGGGTGAAAAATACTGAGTCGAGGAATATCATCCATGCTAATATTTTTTTGAGTATTAGCAGTACAAAACGTATCAATTTCAGCTTGCGTCATTCGTGATTTGAGTGCGTACTCTACGAACTCAGGTACGCTGAAATTTTTATCAATACGAATTAAAGCAAGTGGCGACCAAATACTAAACTCAAAATCTACCTTTACTCGAGCGATTTTTCCAGTAGAAGCCGCTTTTCCCATTAGTAAATCATTCTTCTGAGGCAGTGCTTTCCTCTTAAACTCAGCATGATCCGCAGGTGAAATATATCGACAAGATTCAAAAATCAGCTCGCCATTCTGTATTCCGTCAACCGATAAAAACGGAACACCTTCTGATGTGAAGATTGGTGTTGAGTGTGGACCATCAGTAATTTTCTGTTTAAGAATATTTTTTAAACGTATTGAGGTCCAATGCTTTGGAATACTTTCGATCCAAGCGACCCCACTTTTTTTATACTCTTGATAAGCGGGGAAGCTCATGCTGAAAGCCCCTGAATCATTTTAAGAATCTTGTCTGTTGTTTGCTTTAAATCAGCATCAATTTCAGCCAGTGGTCTTGGCGGCTCAAAGACATAGAAGTGGCGATTAAATGGAATTTCATATCCGATTTTGGTTTTTTCATGATCTATCCATGCGTCTGGCGCATGAGGTAAGACTTCCCGCTTGAAATACTGCTCTACGTCCTCCTTCAACGGAATGATTTCTGTATCACGCAAGTTGCTGTCAGGCTGAGGCTTACCTTTTGTCTTTCCCTTAGTTGAAATAACAACTTTTCCTGCGTCATCTCTTAATGGACGTTCTACCGTGATAGTTGTGTAGCCGAATTCTTGAGCACCGAAAATCTTTGAGTGTTCATTATCATCAAACGCCCCATATAGTTTGATGATTCGCTCAATATCGATCTCGCCTAATTCTTTACGCTTTGACCCAAGATTCTTACGCATTTTCTGGAAAAATTCGCTTGCGTTGATAAGTTGAATTTTTCCTTTGCGTTCCTTGGCTTTGTGGTTAGACAATACCCAAATATAGGTAGATATCCCAGTGTTGTAGAACATATCTGTTGGTAACCCAATGATCGCTTCAAGTAAGTCTTGTTCAATGACCCACTTACGAATTTCACTTTCACCTGATCCAGCCCCACCAGTAAACAACGGGGAGCCATTTAAAACAATGGCTACACGACCGCCCCCTTTTTCCGGCTCACGCATCTTGCTAATTAGGTGAAGCAAGAAGAGCAAACTTCCATCCGATATTCTTGGAAGACCTGGACCAAAGCGACCTGCGAATCCAAGTCGCTCGTGCTCTTCTTTTACTTCTTTTTCGGACTTTTTCCACTCCACACCAAACGGAGGGTTAGAAAGTCCATAGTCAAACTTGGCTCCGGCATGACCATCGTTTTTTAATGTGTCGCCAAACTTGATATTGCTGACGTCTTGACCCTTTATCAGCATATCCCCTTTACAGATAGCGTAAGACTCTGGATTTAATTCTTGACCACTAACAATTAAAGTTGCGTCTGGGTTCAAGCCATTAGCACCTGTTAAATATTCTTCTGCTATCGACAACATACCGCCCGTACCAGCAGTTGGGTCATATAAAGTGCGGATCACTCCAGGCTTTACTAACGCTTCGTTATCGCCGTGGAATAGCAAGTCCACCATTAGACGAATTACTTCACGTGGCGTGAAGTGTTCGCCAGCGGTCTCATTGGATAGTTCAGCAAATTTCCTGATCAACTCTTCGAAGATCAGTCCCATGTCTGCGTTACTGACATGGTTAGGGTGAAGATCGATCTCTGCGAATTTCTTGCTGACTAGATAAAGAAGGTCGGCGTTGGCGAGTTTGTCGATCTGATCATCGAACTCATATTTTTCAAAAATATCGCCAATGTTGCTAGAGAACCCGTTGATGTAGCTCAACAGATTTGAGCGGACGTGAGTTGGCTCTGCTAGCGCTTTGCTCAAATCTAGAGGCGATGAGTTGTAAAAGGTTTGCTTGGCGATACGAGTCAGGAAGGGCGTTGGGTCAACGCCCTCGCTTGTGCGCTTTTTGAACTCCTCAAGCACCAGAGCCTTCGTTGGCTCAAGAATACAGTCCAAGCGACGGAGAACGGTATAGGGAAGGATGACCTTACCGTAATCAGATTGTTTGTAGCTTCCTCTAAGTAAGTCAGCTACTGACCAGATGAATGATGAAAGGTTGGTTGCGTTGCTCATTTGTATTCTGATTTCTTGCTGAAGTGATTTGTTATGTATGTCACCATCTTGGGACCATCTAACTTGTCAGTTGCGGGATTCGTACGAACGTAGAAGTCGTTGTCGTCCACATAAATTGGAATGGGCGATTCTTTACATTCCACTAGTAGCACATGTTTGTCGCCGATTTTTATCAATCTGTAGTCAACAAAATCGTAAGCTTGACCGCCAATTCGCTCCTTTATTAGATTCCTAAACTTCAGGAGATAGTCATCATGAGTTTTATAAAACTTAGCGATTTCGCGATCAACTCCATGAATCTCACCGGAATCGCCAACGCCAATAACAAGTGTTCCCGATGAACTATTCATGAATGCGGCTATTGTTTTTACGGCTGACAATTCAATGTATTTTTCCTTTGTTTGTTTTTTCACATCAAGAGTTAGCGTTTCTTTAAATTCCGTCTGCTTAGATTCCCCGCTACGGATAAGCGACATGACCTTATCGGAGTCAGCCAAACCACCTACGACTTCGAGCATGAAATCAATTTGCTTCAATGTCTCATTAGATCCAATAGGGTTGACAGCTAAATCATCCTCAAATTGTCCAATTACATCTTTAACTTTTCGTAGCTTAGCGATGGAATTTGCGATTTCAAGTTGTGCTTTCAACGGAGGTATTGATACCTCAGCATCATTTAAATTCTGAAGAGTAATGTTTGGAATGAAAGAACCAGTATTCAACGAACTTAAAATTAATTTTCCCAACCTTGAAGCAAAGAATGACTCTAAGTATTTCGCATCTACAAGCTCAACGTCACACTCACACTGGTAAAAGTTACTGTGGTTCGAGCTAAGGTTTTCAATGCTCGACGTTACAGCCCTTGTTCCGACTTTATGTATGTACAAACAGTTGGGCAAATCTTTGAAATCAGACTTGGGTTTGACTGAATTTATTGATCTTAATAAATCACCTAGTTTTCTTGTCTCAAATTCCTTGTACTCCGTTTCCAGTGCTTGGATTTGCTGTCGCACCTTCCACCTTGAAAATCCATCGAAATTACCAGGTTTGATCAATACACCCTGTTCTAAACTATTTCCAGAAACCCTATCAATAAAATTTCTTGCCAAGCGGTCCACTTGATCTGTGTCTACAAGTTCACCTACAAACTCATCAACAGCCTCGCCTTTACTGATTAAAAAGAAAGGCACCCTTAAATTTGTATAGGGCTTCAACAAGCCATCGGGCGAATCAATTAGCCCTGAGACAGATGCCTGACCTCTCAATAGCGCCCTAATTCCTCTGCTGTCATTTCGCATCAGAAGTGGCTCACCAACTGAAAAAATATGACCTTTTTCGTTGATCAGTTCTATAGAGGCCAATAAAGTTTTAGCAATATAAGAAGTGCTCTTTCCATTTAGTTCTGATTTCATGTTTAGTGGGAGATCGGCAACGATTAAATCCCACTTACCAGATTCTGGAACTCCTTCTGAATAGCTTGGCGCTTGTTTGTTCTCGCAAACAAAACCGTCAAACATCTTGAACCCCGAATGATCTAAGACTAGAACGCTCTTAATGTTTAACCTATCAATCAATGAGTTGACAAAGGCATTGACTACTAATTTTTTTTCTTGGTTTATTTCAATCATTTCGCACCCCTCATCTCTATAGATTGCTAAATCAATGGGAAAACGCCTTGCTCAAGGCTCTTAATTGTTTTTTGTGCTTGGGTCAGATACCGCTTGACTGTTGCGCCTAATACATTCCTCCCAACCGCTCTGTCTTGCTTGAGGTCCGACAGTGCGTCTTTGATCGCTATAGCGTTTAATTTGAGCTCCACGCCGATCTCCCACTGCTTGAGTCGCTCTGACTTAGGCTTGGCTTCGTTGGCACACCAGAGATCATAGACACTAAGTGCGGTCTCAAGGTTGGCTGTGGTGTAGTTTCGCGAGAGTTTGTAGCGGGCGGTGCTTTGGACTTTGGCCAGCGCTGGACGCCCTTTACGGCCTGTGTGTCGTTCGTCTAACAGCCGACGAGCCTCAAATAGCAGTCTGCGTTTGCTCATTTCCAAGGGAAAGACAACCACCATGATCTTGTCCTTGGTCCAGTCAGGGTGCCAATGCTCTGCTGACTCCATTTCGTGCAGTTTCACCGCAAGCGAACGCTCACCAAAGAGCCTGGCACCTCTGCGCTCCTCCTGCCACCAGATGCGGAACTCCTTGTCACGTACGTCGCCGAAGTCTCGGTAGAGGTGGGCCAGCGGCCCTTGACCGCCACTGGCACAACAGTCGAGGTAATCCTGATTGCGCCTCAAGTACTCCCACCACCAGTAGTAGGGACTGCGCTTTTGGAAGGCAGGTGACTTTCGGTTCTTAGCAGTTCCAAAGGTCGGGTAGGGGGCGAGGAAGAAGGTGGCCATTTTCTTAACGTCTAATTTGGTGGATTTATCCACTGGCTAGCTTGACTATGCCACAAGTCGACCGGTACGACTAGCCTGCCTCGAAAACTCAGTCGGAACCAGAAAATCTTAACCACTAACTCGCTGATATTAAGTCATAACTGGCGGGAAAAGGCTAAAAATTTGACAATCTAGTCCATGGAATCAAATTGATTTCATGCGGCAACTAGATACTTTTTTACTCAAGGAGTTAGTTATGAAAAATGACGATAAAAACCAAGTTTCCTGCCAGTGCAGTATGGAAATCTTTGGATACAAAGGCTCAATAGATACAAATCTTAATGCCTTAGTAGCACACATGGACTCAGGCGCGTCTGAAATTTTGAGCAGAGAAAAATGGCTCGACGAGAGCATGAAGCTACATAAACTGATAAAGAACTACCTTGGATTGCGGGAACTTCATCAAATTCAAACGGCCGAAACTGCAACAACTGACTTATTAATTTCAAAGCTTGCAACAGGATATTGCTTAAATGAAACATATCACAACAACGTTAAAAATCTATTTTGGATAAACGAGCGTCCAATTACCTTCATTCGAGGCGAAAAGATACAAGACAAAAATGGGTATCACTTGGAAATCCCTATAGATTGTCTATCAGAAGAAGAGCTGGACACCTTTATCTGCGTCTATTGACAGGCAGTGTTATGAGTTCCCCGATGGATTCAATCAGTCACTGATAAAAAATATACAAAGGAAATCCATTTTTATGATTAAGTCAACGGTAGGCATTGGAACCATTATTCATAACCCCGAGGTTCCAGCTTGGGCCAGAAACTATCTCGACAAAAATAACCTCGACATTTTTTATGACGTAAAGGTAACCAAGAGAAAGCAAGCAATTGCACGGTTACTCAAAGAAATGGGAAAGGAGGAAATCTTAGAAGAGTTGGAATTCAATTCCAAAGGGCAGGCGTTTTCAAATGGCCCTCGAATCAAGCGAAAACACTTTTCCTTTTGAAATGGGCCTGAAGTCCGAGGGACTGCAATTGAACTTCCAATAAACCAACTCGACTTGGGAATATAGTAGATGACAAATGAAATTAGCCAAACATTAACTCTTACCGAAGATGAGATCATAGAGAAACTACCGTTGAGTCTCGAAAGATATACAAAAAAAATTAAAGGAATTCACAACTTAGTAAATAAATTATTAATTATTACTGATGGCAACTGTGAATACATGAAAACAGATATTCCAATTGCCAACAAGTGGATTCGCGATCAATCAAAATACCTTTCAACAGGGAGATACCTATTTGAATTAATTTCAGTAAAGATTGATGAGGTTTTAGATATTAATTTAGAATTCTTTGCAACCCCATTAAATCAATCTAAATGCTATAAACAAGAGGAACTAGATTTTTATACAGTTGACGTTAAATTAAGGCATGGCATTTGGGAGGTTTCGAGTATCAAGCCTTTTTAAAATTTGGATTTTTAATTTTTTAAGCCAACTCGACGGCCTTGCGTAGCATGTCGTCATTGGCATCGATGTAGACAGCTGTGGTTGAAACATTCCTATGTCCCATTAAACGCATCAACACTCGCAAGCCCACCCCTTGGCTTGCGATGTTGGTGGCGTAGGTTCGGCGCCCACTGTGACTGCTAGCTCCATCTAACCCTGCACCCGCATAGAGATTGGCAAAGTGCTGTGTGAGTGAATTGGAGCTGAAGCCCGCACGTGGGTTCTTTTGGCTAGGGAAAAGCGCACGCTCAGGGTCATCTGTTCGTATGGTTGCCACGTAGCTAGCGAGAAGCTCACGCAAGCGTTTATTTAAGAAAACAGTCCTAGGGTGCTTGCCCTTGGTTTGCGCGGCTGTAAGGCGTATTTCCGCACGTATTTGATGCCCTGCGTCCAGCACATGTCCTACTGTCAAGGCCGCAATCTCCCCGACCCTCATCCCGCTCAGGTGACTGACCATCAGCAGGGTCTGATCGCGAACGGCGTGCTTGCGTGTGCTGGCGTAGTTGAGAACTTGCTGTATTTCTTGCTCATTAAGTGTGCGTGCTTGTGCCATGTGTCGGTTTCCTTGGAATCGCAGTTTTTGTGCGCTTTAAGCATAAATTCAGAGATTCGATCAGGGCAACCAACAAATAGATACTGGGTCTAGCTGGCGGGTTTCTGACGCGATCTATTCAATATCAATGACTTATTTCGGCAATCGCACAAATCAGCGTTTTTCTTAGATTTGTATTTAGCGCGATCTTTGTGGCTCAGATGCCACGAACTGACTGCAACCTGATAGCAAGCCCTACAGCAAGCGATCAGGCAACCCAGCTACTACGCCTAGCTCGCCAATTTTTATGCGCTTATAGACCGGAAATAAGCCGTAGCTCCGCTTCATAGTAGGCCATGGACAATTCGGAAAATCGCTTTCGTTCAAATTGAAGCTCTTGTACTTTCTTTTTGAGTTCAGACAGGTTCATTGAAAGCTCGGTTTTCTTGCCAATTACCTGAAAGCCGACGACCTTTAACTTTTCATCCGATTCCTGCTCATAGACAAAAGACAGTGAGTTATGAGCCAGCAAGTTTCTAACTTCATAGAGCTCTTTGACCTTGACCATAACCTCGTGGAGCCTCGCAACATCCATCGGTTCGAGGTACAACCTCATCACCTTTAGATACAACTTACGCTTGGTTTTGAACCTGTCTAGGCCTTTAAGTTCTTTGTCAGTTAATCTATGTCGATTTTTTTCAATCACATCTGACATTGCATCCTCAATCATAACGAAGTCGACAATAAACCTACCAACAACAGGAGCCCACTCCTTCTCTGCTTTTTCAAAATTCACATCCATCATTCCGCTCCATTTAAAAGTGTTTGAGTGATTTCGAATATTGTCAGCAATCGTTTCTTTTACGCATGACAAAGAACTACGGACCCATCATAGCCCGTAGTCTTGTAGGACCTCAACCTAACATTAGTCTGCGTTGAGGGCGGCAGTGGGTATCCAGCAATTTCCTACATCCCAATTGCTGTTCGTGTTCCATGCTCGACTAGGTTGCTGTTGCGCCTCTTTCAAAGAGTAGCCAACCCAATTTGATCCATGATGGTCAATGACCTTGATGTCTGTGCCTTGCTTTGCCATGCTGTGCCATGCGTGCCTAAATAGAGTTTCAACGTCCTCTGTTGTGAGAACTTGAGGAAGGTTGCCTAGAGCAATGTTTACGTGAACGGTTTGGGCCCTGTCCGTAGTCCAACGTGCGCCCTCTGTAGTGACTAGCGTCAGTGGCCTGTACTTGTGTGGTTGCCTGACTGGCTTGTTCGTCGCAGAAGGGTAAAGCAGTTTGCTAAAGCAGTTCAGCGCATACGTACAGGCCCTGCGTGCCTCAACGAGCATGTTTTCAAGTTGCCCCTCATTCCTTGCGCTGTAGGGACGTAGCAAGGTGTGGGCAACGATAACGTGCGTGATGTGCTTCTCGTAGGGCTTGAACATGGCCTCAATATCCTGAGCGTTGTAATTCCTCATGCCTTTATTTAGCAAGACCTAATAGAACCAGTAAATTTTTGTGATTTCCTTAGGTTTTTAATGGCAAGGACCGGTAGGAAATTTCGCATTATGAAAATAAAGTGCAGTTCTTAACAACTTAATAGGACTGAGAAATGAGCATTCTTTCTACCCTCAAGCTGGTAGCCAGCAAAAAAAGGCAAAGCGTCTCGCCAGTACATCAACGGCGAAACAAGTTGAGTAACAAGATCCATGAGCAAATCCAGCTGGCTCAAGCTCAAAAAGATGGACGCACCTATGCACCAACACGCTTGAAAACATATGTGGACAAGCAAACAGGTGAACGCAAGACCTTTGAATCTGCCAAAAGGGTTCGAGAGTGGTGGCATATCAGCGACAACGGAAAAATCAACTTGATATGCAAGTACGGTAGCAAACAGATCCAGTTTGACACTAAAGGCAAGAATGCAATTGAAGTGTCAAATGGGGACGAGCTCTTGGCCGCACTTGAGGCGCTAAAGTTAGCTGTGGAGCAGGGCGAATTAGATCAACAGATCGAAGCAACCAGTGGTGCTATCCGCGCTCGGTTTTTAAAGTGACCCATGCCCTTGTTCATATAAATAGATGTATGAACAAGTATTTGGTTACCGTGCGTGTCAAAGGGCAAACAGTTAAGACCATGGTCTATGCAGATAGCGCCCTACACGCACGACTTATCTTGGAATATCAGTTTGGAATTGGGAACGTTCTTGGCTCGCCCACCCAATGCCCACAAGCTAATGAGCAATATTCAAAAGCAAGCGAAGTACCTAATTCAATAAAACCCATAACTCCACTCAATCCACAGCAGGCCCGACTTGATTCGCTTAAGAAACAGCAGAAACTTGCCGCAACCAATCTAGAAGCAGAGCGCAATCGACAGAAAGTAATTAAGGCCCAGCAACAGATTCGCAAGGCTACAACCCAAAAACCTACTGCGTAATTTTCAGGTGGTCCGGAGATCTCAACCCCCACCACTTTTAATCTAACCCCCTACGCTGATGCATGTTGGAAAAATGTTCATCAAAAAAACAGAAGTCTTTAGAACCGGGGGCCATTCAATTGAAATTAGGGGCATTTCTCGCAAGAACGAAAGTCACGCGACAGACATAGCTAAAAACGCCAAGCACTAAATCGCCCTATGTGCAATCGAAATTTGTTCTGCAACTGAGACGGTTTACACTATTTTTTAACGTGTGCTGTACGGCAGTTTTGAAGCCCGCTTGGCACTGAAATATCACCAACATCAAACAAAAATTGCTTTCATGTCGGAGAACCTTGAGAGAATTGAAAAGGCCTTAGCCGAGATCAACGCGAGTCTTAAGCACCAGACCGAAGAGCTTCAATACTTGCGCGAAAAGATTCAAACTATTGCTCAGCTAACTGCGCCAAAAGATTCGCCAGTCGTAATTGATCCTGAATGCGGATATGAATGGTACGGAGTTGCAATTATGTTGAGCGGTGAAATTTGGGCAAGAGTTAAATCTGGCGAACACATCAAGGTAAAAGGCAAGGGCTGGGTACCAGACGAGAATATCGAACCTGATCCTTCAAATAAAGATTTTTTCTGGGATATTTGGGAATTTAACGGAGGCATCGGCAAACCCATGAAAGTGACCATGGAAAGTCCACATGAGGTTTTTGACGATCCTGAGGACACGATTGCTTACGATGGGCCGCTCCTGTCAAGATTTGTCTATTAATTAGAAAATCCTGACGCTACCAGTCAATACTCACTTGGCAACATGATTACCCAATGCTCTCCATCCCAACATGCATAGAGGGTAATTTGCGCAAAAGGAAAATCCGTATATGGAATCTCCTGCCTTGCGTGTTCATGTCCGTTCCCATCCTCATAAACCATAAGTGCAGTTGAATTCTCTACAGTTGAGTTGACAACAACGAACCAATCAGCAGTTCCAAGCTCCATCAAGTGGCTGGCGATAGCGTCCATCATCCAAAAGCACTTGGCTTTTTCTGCTAGAAATTTTGTACCATCAGTCAGCAGGTGTCTCTTGCTGATTCTGTAGTAGCGATCTGTGCCGGTGAATTGTTTGAGCGTTGCTGGATCAAAGCATTCCATTTACTGCGTCCTTTAGTGTTAAACGCAGTTTGCTTTCAGACCATCATATTGGGCAACCGAAGTCCGGCCAATTTGGAAGGGCTTCTATTTCTCGATCATAATTTCAGACGTCAATTCAACCTTCACAACAACGAATTCATTTATCGAGCGGCTTGAGTCCTTTGTAGAACTTCATCGCACCGCTTAGCGAGTTCGCCGCTCCCGGATTTCCCGGAAAAATAATTAGATCCTCAATCCCATCGCCGTCAATGTCGGTCATCATTGAGGTATGCTGATTAACTTGAACGCCAGTTCTAAAGCTCATTGACTCCACAGCGGTTGATCTTTTGAAGGTTCCATTTTTTTGGTTCAAGTAAATTAATGGAAATGCATTAGTATTTGAATCTCCCTGCCATAGGGCATAGCCAACCAAATCGTCATACCCGTCACCATTGATGTCACGGCAATCGAACTGATTAAATCCACCGCCGTTATTCGTGGTTAGTTCATTTACTATGACCGGATCGGATTGCGTTAAGACTCCATTTTTCATGTAAGCCCCAAGCCATTTCACTCCAGGTGAGATACGTCCAGTGCTCATCATCGAGTCAGCAATTGGCTCGCCCGGCACATAGTTAGAGATTACGTTGACCGGCAACATCAGAAGCACTGAATATACTGAGGTTGGGCTAATTCGAATTTTGCAGGAATTCGTTGCTATCAAACCTCGATCGGGGGCTCCAATAACGGCGTTTCCGCCCATATTGATGACTGGAACCGTACTGAATCCCCCTGTCCATCCTGTGTACAAGGAGTATCCGAGAATTGGATAGGGAGAATTAATTGCGCCACCACTCACCCAACTTCCATTAGCACTCTTTATAAATGACTCTACTGCTGTGGTCTGCCCAGGCTGAATTAAGGTGTCGTATCCTGAGGCTCCAGAAGTTGAGTAAATCGTAAAACCCTGAGCATTTGGCTTAGGAAAATCATTAGCAACCGCAATGAAATTCGTACCGTCAAACTTATATTTGTAAGTTCCGCCGTTTTGCAAGTTTGCAAAGTTGTAGCCCCCCAGTGCTATAGATTTTGAGCCGTCCGCTTCAGTCAATATGCGTATGTTTTCCCATCCATCTGGGTAAGAAAAATGGATCACGCGGTATTTTCCCGTTTGGGCGTTTGATACCAGAGCAAATGGCTGGGCGGCCACCAGAGCATTACTATTTGTTTGGGTAGTTCGGCCACAATCTTGTGTCACGCCGCTCACAAAGTCCGTGATTCCATCGCCATTTATATCGTCAACTGCAGTGACCGAAGGGAAGCCCTCAAGGGAATTTGAGCCGTCCAGAATTGATGAAGTGACATCGTTAAATTTTCCATTCTTGTATTCAAAAACGTACACCCGGCCAAAGCACGATTTTGTCGGATCGGGGTTAGACGAACCAGCGGAGTAGATAATTCCGGGCGAACCATTTGGCAATTTTTTAACTGCTGTCGCAAAGACAATGCCTCCTGTATAGGGACCGGCGACAATCCCACTACTTCCAAGGGAATACATGTAACCTGGATCCGGGAAGGCATTAGGAATTTCCACAAAGTAAGGCTTGACTCCAACCGTTACTGTTGTTTGTGCTGTAGCTGTTTGACTTCCACTTCCACAGGTTATGGTGAAGACATTGCTACCCAATGTTGCAACCGAAATAGTTTGGGAACCTGAAGTTCCGATACTGTTGTTCCATGCGCCGCTTGCTGTACAAGACGTTGAATTGGTAGCTGACCACGTTAAGGTCACGCTATCCCCTTGATAGGCGGTTGAACCGGAGCTTGTCAGTGCAACTGTAGGAGCTGGGATATTGTTTTGTCCGCTCCCACCTCCACCGCCTCCACCCCCGCAAGACACCACAAAGGCTAGAGTGACGACTGTTAAAGCAAGTTTTATTTTGGCAATCATTTGTCACCTACCCAGTGTTAAGTTTTACAGGCTTATTCAAGAAACATCGTAACTTTACTCAACCGCAGGCCGCTTGTTCCATTATTTTTACTTTGGGTCTCTTTTTTTCGAGCTTTTTTTCGCAAACTGCTCCGCTCGCTTTTTTTCGATTGTTGATTGATAAATTTCTTCTACTGTTGCCATTGATGCGATTTTTCTCCTTGTCTCCTCGCCACCAAGCTGTTCAACTGCTTGGATGACTTTTAAATGGCTGTAGTGGCGATCAATCATCGGCGTACTTGTTCCCATTTGTTTTGCCAACGTATGGATTGGAACTTTGTCATGCGTCAGGGCCAAGGTAGCGTAGGTATGGCGGAAACTATAAAAAACTCGGTTCTGATCGGTCTTTGGGTCAAATAGAAGGTTGTGCTCTTCCAAGTAACGCTCAAGCATATGCTGAAAGGCCGAACTAACATCTTGCTTCTTCTCTTTGGTCCGCAATACAAAATCTTCGTTTGTCGGAACCGAAATTCCTTTTAGCGGATCAAATATCGAATTTTTTACTCCATAGATACGGCGAGCAATTCGATCAAGCACCCTTATGGTGGGAGTTCGACCAATAATCTGTCTTGTGCCAGTTTTGCCAGTTACCGTCATTTCGACAACTCTGCGAAAGTCGGTTAGAACAATTTCCTCTTCAGTTCCATCATCAAGTATCACTTTTTCGCCGGTTCTGATTTCAATGGGATTCATAGCAAATTTGATTTGCTTCCACTTCAAATTCATTAGTTCTTTGCCAGGTCTCGCACCCGTATCAATGAGCATCTCTGCGTAATCGCACATAAGCTGACGCATCTCTCGGCTGTGCGCATTTCGGGCTCGCTCGATCCATGCGGGAAAGTTGTTAATTACCGCCTGCAGTTCATTCAACTCAAAGGCAGGATGCCTTGTACTTTTCTTCCCCTTCGCCTCCAGTTTTGGGCGATTGAGATCTGTAAGGAAATTGCGAAGAACCGCCTCATCAAATACCAAGTTCAAAGCCGCGTTGTGGCTTAGCAGTGTGCTTTTGCTTGGCGATTTTTCCATCATTCGAATGCGTTCTGCGTCTAGGTGGTCTAGCGCAGAACTGTCGATGTTTGTTATCAGACGGTTACCCAAGATCGGAATCAGGTACTCATTGATGATGCGTATGTAATCTTTGTACGAGACCTTGCCATCACCATTTGCAATCTTCTGTTCCATGCGCTGTATCGCATGCTTAGCAACATCTCTGAATTTCCTTGTGATAACGGGCAAGTTGTCACGCTTGCGAATTTCTGCAGTAAGTCTCAGTTCTTTAGCGACTTCTTTCGCTTCTTTTAGCTTCCGCTCTTTGGTAGAGGCACGTTGCCAAACTCCAGCCACTTTGAAGCGACATTGCCAAATTGAACTGCGCTCTCGTCTGTAAAGGACTAGCTCGCCCTCGCTGATGATGTGGGTGGTTTCAAGTTTTGCCGACATGGGCACACTGTAAATTCAAAGTCGGGGAAGAGCAACCAACTAAGTGTGTAGTGTTGGCATAAAAAAAGAGGACTGCTTTTACACAGTCCTCCTCGTCATTGGTGGGCCCACCAGGACTTGAACCTGGGACCAAAGGATTCCGGTTTGTGTAGCTTTCACTACTCCCTGGACTTTGCCTTCACCATAGCTTGCGCCGTAGGTGGGTGCCGTCAAGTCTCTACACCTTCAACAGCAGTTTCCCGCTGAAGCTTGGCTCGGCATTGCCATATGTGTTGCCACACTTAGGTTTCACCGACTTTGACACCATCCCTCACACAGTTTCCACGTGTGAGGCACATTTGAAAAATATGAGTCCTCTGCTCTAACCAACTGAGCTATAGGCCCTGAAAACTGATTGTACTTGTTCGTTTTTTGCCTGAAAACCGCCCTCAAAAGTGTGTAGTCGGTGTGTAGTGTATTTTGCACTCACTTTAATTACATAACTTGTTGATTTATATAGACAATTTAAGATTATGAGAAATTTTTGAAAAGATTATGAGTCCTCTGCTCTAACCAACTGAGCTATAGGCCCTGGAAAACCGGTTCGGTCACTGGCCCTCGAGGAAGCTTTTGAGCTTATCGGCCCGACT